>Ga0180007_10002753_pt1 | contig 20443 bp, 19 predicted proteins | sample MM_PC_MetaG_FD_121122 | JGI IMG/M metagenome (GOLD analysis project Ga0180007, IMG submission 121122) | Groundwater microbial communities from the Aspo Hard Rock Laboratory (HRL) deep subsurface site, Sweden - MM_PC_MetaG | ecosystem: Environmental > Aquatic > Deep subsurface > Groundwater... | reverse complement strand
TTAACACGTAAGCGCTTAGCTATATGGTTCTAGTTAGTTTGTAATCAGAATCTTAAAGACCTGCAAATACTAGAAAAGTTGTCTATAAAAGTCAAGTTTTTTCTCTTAAAAAAGTCCAAATCGGGTCGCATGTGGTTGTTTTTGATGAATTAGCTTCGTGTAAAGGTAGTTAGCGGTATGTGCGGACAATTTGGTCAATTTTGTCTTTAATTACCATTGTTGCAATACAGTCATCCTCATTATACTCAAGTATCCTATTGAGGATTTTCTCATCTTTTGTTGTTAAATAGTCGTTGTATCACTTAATAGAGAGGGCGCCGGACGGGGTTTCATCCCGCCATTTAAAACCTAAATAAGTCGCAATCGCTTTGACTCCATAGCTACTGAGTGGCCATTCTGTTTTACCTCTTACCACATCGTTATACAGATCAATCACATTGGGATTGTCAAAAAATGCTTCCAATTCTGTTTGGCTGATTACATCCGGATACAGTTCCCGAAGTTTCCTGTAAATGGTCTTTTCATGAGGTGAATAGTAATACACCGCGAACTCATTCTTTGGTAATGAATTAATATAGGCCCAGAACCCGGCCCAGGCTTCTTTTTCTGCTGTTTTAGTATGTTCTTTTGCCACAAATGGGATATATTCCTTTTTACCATCACTGCTTCGCTCATAAACACCATGCAGATACACGAATTCCTGTGTCGGGTCGTCTTCGATATCAAAAAAGAGTTCCTTTGATACCTTTGGAAAATAAATATCTTCTTTTAGTTCAGGAGTCTTGATAGTGGCGCGATGTTGAAACTGTGTAAGGGTTTTCTCAGCAATTCCTTTCAGAATTCCAAACTGCTTTTTATCTGCCATTGCCTTTGTAACATCAATATTCGCGAGCTCTTCGACCTTGGAAATTTCCAGGTCTTCAGTAAGAACATCTCTTTTGCTCATTCCAAGATTGAAAAGTATGCTCAGATCATGATTAGCTTCACACCATTTCTTACAGCTTGCGTACCAACGGCATAATCCGCAGATTGAGGAAAGGGCTGGCTTGTTCTGTCTGATATTCAGAATCAGGGCTTTTACCTCTTCCCTGGTAGTTTCGTAAAGTTCCCACGCTGAAGGACTTTTAGGACCAAATTTTTCAGTAAGGTCGTATTCATGCTCTTCGCTGTTTATATCCAGAATATAAGCCCTTCTTTCTGACTGATGACCCAATCTGATTAAAACATCGGTATACAGGCATAACTGAATCGCGTAATGCTTTTTCATGGTGCCTTCATCGCCTTCCTCATCAACACATTCACTACCCCGCCCGGATTTAATATCGACCGCGACATAACCAGTGGGTGTTTTGCGAAGCAGATCGGGAATACCCAAAAGCTCACCGGCTATAATTACCCCCTGATAAATCAGTTCAATTCCTTCGTTCATTGCCTTTTGGGTATTTTTGAATTTCTCTTCCCAGGTCTTACCCTCTATCAGCAAATACTCACCAATGTTGGCGATTATTTCTCTTTCATGGTTCAAACCTTTTTCCCACAATAACTCAATAAAAGGATTCGGGTCGTCATTCCGTTCGTCTAGCGGGCCATGTTTATCCCGCCAAATGCGGTGTTTGCATTGGAGGTAATCGTAGAGATTTGAGGCGGTTATATACATACTATTTCTTCTTTCCTTTGTTAAGAATCTTTTTGGTTGCTTTATCAAAATCAGATTCAATTTTTTGCGTCTTATTAAATTTTTCATATTCCTTCAAAGCTTTATCTTCAGCCCGTTCCATTGAAATCTGTCCTTTGCCACCTAATATACGGAATTCATTAAAGGAAAGGAACTTATTCACACTTTCGGCAAATTCAGTCATTGTGAAAGATTGTCGGCTTTCGATAAGATGTTCTATATAATCAAAAAATGCTGAAACAGTTCTTTCCAGTTTTTTTATTTCTTTTTCTGTCAGATAATTCTTTGTTATTTTTACATCTGAACTAAGAACTCTTCCTTTTGGAGTGTTCTTCCAGGTAGTAAGTCCCATATTATGTTTCGTGCTATCGGCATGGCTATGAATGATTTCCGCGGCGGTTTGGCCGGTAATGGCATAATGGAATTTATTCTGTACCGTCGCGAAGAATTCTTTGGTGGCTTCTGAATTTGGGTCATAATCCGTACTGCATTCCGCGAAAATATCTGTAATTTGCAGATATATTCTTCGTTCACTTGCGCGGATTGATCGGACGCGCTCAAGCAGCTGCTGAAAATAATCTTTACCAAAAACACGTTCACCCTGTTTCAGGCGATCATCATTCAGTGCAAACCCTTTTATTATATATTCTTTTAAAACCTGCGTCGCCCAAATGCGGAACTGAGTGGCGCGCGAAGAATTGACGCGGTAGCCAACAGCAATAATCGCATCAAGATTGTAAAAATTTACAGCACGGCTTACAGATCTTCCGCCCTCATTTTGAACTACCGAGAATTCCTCGGAAGTTCGTTTTTCGTCTAATTCCTTTTCAGAATAAATGTTCTTAAGATGTAATGAAATGTTATCCGGAGTGCAGTCAAATAATTCTGCCATCATCTTTTGTGTAAGCCAAAGTGTTTCATTTTTGAGAAAAACTTCGAGCTTCACTTCCCCGTTTGGTGTGGTATATAGGACAAAATCAGTTTCCTGCATTCGTTTATTTGGCATAATTTAAAATTAAACATTCAGGCGCCTATTTAAGTAAACATTTGTTCACCTGTCAAATAAATTAGAAACCGTATTTGATTGGCTCTACCTTATAAACCAAGGCCAAAAACATAAAAAGAGTTTCCAGCGCTTTTCGGACCTGGGCCGGCTTATAATTTGAATACATTACATGAGTTGGCCACCAGGCAGGAAATTCCTCCTGAATAAACGCTGGGCGGATGGAGGCGAGGTCAACGAATCCGAGATGGAGCGCTCTTTCAAAAAAGATATGGGCGACATCATAGTAATCCACCTGTCGTTTTTTGCCTTTTATCAGTTGTCCAAGATACTTTTTATACTTGGGCAGGGCGTCACGGTCGCAAGGCGCCTTGCGACCAAGTTCTTTATGGGGAAAATGATTCCACGCGTCCACAAACACTTGTAGAATATCGTTCATTTCATCAATATCTTCCGGCTCGGGGAATATCTGAAAGCACTTCTTCTGATATTTATTAACAGGTTCAATGCCTTCGCCTTTCGCGTTCCATATCCATTTTTTAATTGTTTCAACATCCACTTTGTCCTGAATCTTATACTTTTTGAAAAGCGCGTTTAGAGCGTTTTCTACCTGTTTGAGGGATTTTTTGTCTAGCATGGTGATTGATTACGGATTAGCTACTATAATCTATCAATTAAACTTTTTTACTAATATAGATATTTTGGCTTACTTATAGGGAATTTTTAAAGAACTCTAGTTATGCTTTATCTTTATGTCTATCATTTAGCTTCCAATAGGCTTTTGGAGACTAGGTCATAAAGTAATTTATGATGCTTTACTGATGTGAAGAAATTTAGCTAATCTCTTATCCACATCATAAATTTGAGAGGGGTTTAATTCTAAGGTTTTAGCAACTAGACACTCTGTTGCATGAATAAATAAACCCATATCTTCCAAATTAATTGTTGTAGGTCTTTTTCCAAAATGGATTATTCTATCTCTTGCATCTTTGAGCTTGCTGATTTCCTTGTGCGCATTGCTATCCAGTTCATGAACAAAATATTCAGTTAAGATATATGCAATTTTTTCAGATCCACTTGTTTTTTCTAGGCTTTTTTCAGGTAACCATTTTTTGTTATGAAGCGAAAAAAGATGCTCCCATATAGTCCAACATAATATAAAATGTGCTTCAATGTTCATTGGCTCAACAGCTTGACGATACAAAAATAAATAATAACCTTTTCCATATTTTTGTTGCCATTCTTTTTTAGAGATTAGATCAAGTATTTTATTTATACCTTTCTCTAGGGTTATATCCCTTGTCTGACATCTGTGTGGATATTGATATTCATCATACTGTTTGATATCAAGGATTTTCATTGTAGTTTTGTCAAAAATTTCCCCTTGATATGGTAATGAGCAAGTAAGACTACCGCCATAATTATGTTGGCGACAGTCGGCAACTATTAGGCCTTTTTCATCATCATCTATTGAAAATACATTTCTTTTTGTAAAAATTGTGAGAAGTAATAAGACATCTTGCAGGTGAGTGGTATTTTCATCGGAACAGGGGAATATTGATGCCCTTTCTTTCTCTGGGCAATCAACCGTAGCTGTAATTTGATTACTTCCTTCAGATTCGACTGTTGTAAATTCACTATCACTAATCCCACCTAAATGCTGTAGCTTCATCCGTTTTTCTGGATAATCTTCTACTCTTTTAAAAATATAATCACCTATTTTCATCTCATTTGAATAAGGCCGAAATTCTAAATTGTAAACTTTCTTTATCATTGACTTCTAAATAAATTAACAGTATTTACACTAACTGACCTCTGCTCAAATTACCTGACAGCCAAAACAAGCCAATAATTCATTTTGTTAGTTGAAAAATAACTGCCTGCAAAACTTGCCAGCAAATTTTTGATGTATGTTGGCTCGGATCGAAATTCGAAACCGCCTGCTGGTATGGATGAATATAATTTCTGAAATCTCTCAAGGAATGGCTAAATTTTTTAACATCAAGTTGTATTAAATTTAATTCGAAGGCAACATCTATAAAGTTTCCAAGGCTCCATTGATCGAATTGCTTTACCTTCCCAGTTTTCTTGTCTTTTGGACTGGCAGTCGATTCACTAAATAGCTTTGGTTGTCTAGTTGCGATACCTAGTAATACCCCCTCTAGAACGCTCCCACACAAAAAAATTGTAGCCAGTGGCGATTTACTGTTCAAACACTTTCTAATCTCATCCATTCTTTGTTTCAATATGCCGGTTATCACCCCATCCAAATCCAATTTATCTATTGAAATTCCTTTAAATTCTTTATGAATAAACTCAGTCTCAGATATTTCACTTGAGTTATCGTCGGTAAATTTAACAGCATGACCCAATAATCTTTCGGTGGCTTTTTTGCACTGGTTAAAAATGCTTTTATCCTGTGTGCTGACTTCTTCTTTAGTGGAAATCCAATAATCTAGTAAATCTTTAAGTGATTTTGCTACGATATTATCTGGTTCGAGTTGCCAAAATACTCTGAGCCTATTTGCTTTTGAGCCACTGCCATTGTTGTATTTATCGTCATAAATATTTATTTTTGCGCTGTCAGCGAAGAATTCGTGGAATGTCCTATTTGTAAAATCCAGAACATATCCACTATTCATTCCAAATAATTTTTCAAAATTGTTTTTTTCTAGGAAGGTTAAACTGGACATAGTAAAAAATATTAGTTGTCTAAAACAATCTTTCTCTCTTCCTTATTCAACCCATACAAATCAAAAACCATTTCATCAATTTCTGCATCAGTTTTATTGAGTTGCGCTTTGAGGTTATTAAGGTCTTTCTTATATTTTTCAAAAAACTCCAACAGTTCTTCCTTTTTCTCTAGGCTCAATTTATTTAGTTTCAGCTCCTTGGCAAATACATCAAATTCAAGCTCATAAAATTTTTCAAGTTTCTTGGTGATTTTTTCAACCTTGAACTCGGACTGAATAAGTACTAAGAATTTCTGAAGTTTTTCGTGAAACTGGCTACTGCATGTGATAATTAGGTTGGCTTTTGCTTCAAGAACCTTGGATATTCCGCCGTAATTAGGAATCGGAATTTGTTCAAAATATTGAGGCTTAACTTCAATATAGCCACCGCTTCTTACAACGCAAATTGATTTCAGGAAGAACCAGACAAGTTTGGAGTTTAGTATTGCCAGCAACGCTTTATCACTTGAAGGAAAGATGACACAGGGGGCATTGATATAGTAACCATCTGAATCAATCGAAAATTTGTTTTCAGCTTGAAGGTTTGGCCAGGTAATTTTCGAATTTTCAAATAACCTGTAATAATCGACAGCATCTTGGATCTCAAACCATTTATAAGGGCCGGGTTTTCGGCCAACTTCCTGTTTATTATCGATTTTTGGGGTTAAGCGTTCTTTATTCCTCTCTAAATATGCTTTTATAGCGGGGTATTTCTCGATTTCCGTGCTTCGTTTGGTGAAAATCAGATATTTTTCCAAAGGGGGCGAGTGCCATTTCTGCAAATCTCTGCCCTCATAGAATGGTTTTATGATTTCTTCTGAAGATGGGTGAGCCTGCTTTAGCTCATCCTTAGTCGTCCTGTTAATAATAAATGCCTCATTTAATCCAGTTTTGATGCCGTAATAGCACTTTCCAAATTGCTCACGAATTGTTTTGTGTTGTTTCAGTTTCTGCAGGATTTTATTCGCGTTCATGGAATGGAAGTTCCACCCCAATGATGATAATGAATTCTGGGCAACCCTAAGCATTGGCAGCGTATCAAAATCAGTTGGCAAATACCCCCCTGTTTTGGGGATTTTTATATAACTGAAATCACCAGCCGACTCCTGTTTTTTTGCGATGAATATGATTGGATACGTCGTTGCTCCTTCAAAAATCTGCACATCTGTAAAATCAACATATTTCTCAATCTTCACTGCTGTCATTAGGTGTTCTCTGAGTTTTTGGGCAGCTCTGGTTTTATCGAAGGTATTTGAGATAAAGCTAAAGAAGCCACCGTTTTTCAGTAGTTTGAAACTCTTCTCATAAAAATAGGAAAATAAATCCGCTGAACTCTCATAAACATTATATTTTGAGGCAAAGTAATCCTTGTAGGCAGTGAGCAGTTCCTGCCTTACATAAGGCGGATTCCCAACAACGACATCAAACCCCCCATTCTCCATAATTTCCTTAAACTCATTTTCCCATTTAAACGCCCGCTCTCCGGCCACGGCCGGGTCGTCAATCAGGCTGTTCCCGCACTTGATATTGTTGTTTAAGTTAACAAGGCGTTTGTCTTTTTGGGCCGATTTAAGCCAAAGGGATAATTTGGTAATCTCAACGCTTTCAGGATTCAGATCGACACCAAAAATGTTATTTTCCAGTAAGGATTTGATGTAATTCTCGGAACTGAAGAGATCAGTCTTGTCATCATTCAGGTCAGCGATAATGTTGGCCACTCTGATATTTTCCGCTAACAGGTAATCGAAGACTTTGACCAGAAAAGCGCCACTGCCACAGGCCGGGTCTAAGACTTTGATATTCCGTAAAACGCTTTGATACTCAATATAGGTTGCCAGAGCCCGCTTTCTGTAATTCACATCATTAATATCTTCTTTCAGACGGTTCTCCTTTTTGATTTCGGTCTCTTTTTCTTCCAGATATTTGCCAAGCGAGTTTTTAACAATGTAATCGACGATGTAGTCTGGCGTGTAAAAAATGCCTTCCTTCTTCCTTTTCGAGTCCTTCTTGTCTGTCTCCTTACCTTCGATAGTTTTTGATTTGATTTCCTCAATATCCGATATGGATTGCTCGAAAATATGGCCAAGAATATTGACGCTCAGGTCTTCCGAAAAATCATATTTTCCAAATTCCAGAAACTTTTTGCAGACATCATCACTGATTTTTAGGTTGTTGAGCCTTTGATCTTCCGCGAATAACCCACCATCGTATCCGTGCGGGATCCCGAGTTTTTCGCTTCCGGAATCAATGGCGTTAAAAAAGCCTTTTAAAATGTCCCAGTGGTTTGAAAAGCTGTTTTCGGCGTGCCTGACGACTGTCAGCAGGGTATCTTCCGGTAACAGATCTTTATCTTCGCAAAAACAAACGAAGACAATGCGGTCGATTATTTTCTGAGCTTTTTCAATGGTCAGAAGCAGCTCGCTTTTCGGAACATGGTTATTCGTCACTATGTCCTTTATCAGCGCCTGCCTTAATAATTTATATTCCCTATAGAAGTTCTTAGTGATTTTCTCCTGGTCAACTCTGATTTCCGAAAGTAATTCCTCGGTTATTGTTTTGCCAGATTTGCTAATGAAATTGTCCGCACAAAGCAAATAGTAGAACTTCCGTAGTTCGAAATAGTTATCTTTTGGGTCAGAAAGGCTTTCTAACGTGAATTGCTCGTAATCTAACTGATCATCTTTGTGCAGGCGTATCTCATAAAAGTTGGAAGCGATCACAAAGCCGCAATCTTTAAATTGCGTCTTGTACTTAAAAGCCTGTTGCACGGGGCTTAAATTTCCTTCGCGTTTTTGTGACCGGTCAAGCGCGGAATTTACGTCCTTAACTTCAACAACGGCTATCGTCCTGTTTAGTTCGGATGAATAATAACCTAACGCGGCGTCCGGTTTCTGCCCGCTCGCTTCCGCAGTAGCCTTTGGGTCAATAGTGTAGATTGCGTTTGGGAATGTTGTGTAGCCCAACAGCTCAACAAAAAAGCTCTGATTAAAAGCCTGTTCACATTGGCTTTCTGTTTTCTGATGCAGTGTTTTGTTTTTGTAGGCCTTCAGCCATTTATTGACAATACCAAGCTTCTCTTCAAAATTAGGGATATCGAATTTTTCCAGATTCTTCCTGATCGTTTTGTCTTTAAATAGTTTGGCCATGCTACTTATTTAGGTTTTTCTACCTCATTTTACTCAATTAACAGCAAAAAATCATTAAATAATATTCAGACTGTATTGCAACAAGATAAGTTAAAATAGAAAAAAAATTGCCCGTATTTACACTAGCTAGTTTCTATACGCAATTTACTCCTTACAACCTATTCATCAGACTCATCAGCCCCATCTGCGCGAAGTCGAGGGCGAAGAAGGCGATCAGCGGCGAAATGTCAATCATGCCGATTGGGGGAATAAGCCCGCGAAAGACGCGGAGGACCGGCTCGGTCGCCTGGTACAGCAGTACGGCGATACCGCTTCTCGGGTGTGGCTGAATCCACGAAAGCAGAATCCGCGCGATGATCGCGAATTTGTAAATGCGGACGACGTTGATGAGAAGCGCAAAAACAAAATCCATCTAAATCAGTTTAACAAAACTGAAGCATAACTTACATTTTTAATGTGGCCCCGGGAATGGAGCGGGCCAAATCAATGGCACGTATACTGCTTTCCAGCTCAGTCAGGTTGTCGGCAATGAGCCCCAGAATGCGGGTGGCGTATTTGCACGCGTCAAAAGGCGTGGCCCCCTGGGCAATGAGCCCTCCGATAAAACCGGCCAGCACGTCACCTGTTCCGCCCACCGTCATCATGGCGTTGCCGGTATTGTTGATGGCAATCTCGTCATCGTCCGCGATGATATCTTCCGGCCCTTTGCACACGATTGTCGCTTTCAGATTTTTTGACCACTTCTGCACGTTTGCGGTGGTAGGGTCGTCACCCGTCATGTTTAAAAACTCTCCGCGATGCGGCGTAAGAACGCAGACTTCGGGCAGGCTATTGGTATACATCAGGGCGCTGGCGTCCGCGACGGTTGGAACCTGTAAATTCGATAAGATCGACTTGATAGCCGTTTTGGTTTTGGCGTCTGTTCCCAGACCCGGCCCGATAACCACGCAGTCAACCTGTTTGCTGAAATTCAAAATCGTCTTCACGTCTTTAGCGCTCAGGACTTCTTCCTTAAAACTCTGCAGAATAAAATTGAGTGAATAAGTTTTGGCCGCCTCAAGCTGGCTTGGCGGGAAAAAAGGATACACCAGATCAACTCCCGAATGCTCGGCGGCTAAAGCGCACAAAATTGGCGCTCCGTGGAACATGGGACTGCCTCCAATCACCATGACTTTTCCGTTATCTCCTTTGTGGGAATCTTTTTTACGTTTCAGCATAATGATTAATTTTTAATTCTAAATTTTTAATTTTTTCGTGCAAAAGGGTTTGCCGGAATGATTTGCACTTCAGGCTCAAGGTCAACGTCAAATTTAGCCTTTACTATTTTATGCACTTTTAAAGCCAGATTGATTATATCAGAAGCGGTTGCCTTGCCGGTATTCATAATCCAGTTGGCGTGTTTCTCAGAAACCAGGGCTCCGCCCTCGGTCATGCCTTTACAGCCGCTCTGGTCTATGAGCCAGCCCGCCGAGGGGAAGTGTCCGGAATTCTTGAAAAAACTTCCACATGTGAGCCCGGAAGGCTGTTTGGCCACACGCTCCGCAACATATCGGTTAATTTCCTTCCTGATAAGAGGCGCCGGCACTCTTTTGAGTTCCAGGGTGGCCGAAAGAATGATGTCGCCGGTTTTCTTGAAATTGCTGTCCCGATAGCTGAATTTAGCGTAATCCTGGCCGACGATAATTGGTTTGTTGCCATTCGCCGGGAGTATGGTGGCGTTCAGGAAGACATCTTTGATGCACAGGTCCGGCACGCCGGCGTTTCCGTAAACCGCCCCGCCTATGGAGCCCGGCACACAGGACAGGCCCGAAATTCCTCCCAGATTATGTTCCGCGGCGATAAGCACCAGCCTTGCAAGGCTTGCCGCCCCTTCAGCCGTTACCGTCACTCCGTGAATGATAATTTTTTCCATCCGGTTCAGGATCACAAGGCCGGGGTAACCGTCATCCGCGAAAAGAACATTACTGCCGCCCCCAAGAACCATATAGGGCACCCCCTGTTTTTTGGCAAATTCCCTCAGCCCCAAAAAGGCCTCCCAGCTTTTGGCCTCAGCAAAAAACCGCGCCGGTCCGCCCACGCGATAGGTATTATATTCTTTAGTCGATACGTTTTGCTGAACACTGATATTCATGGTCACATTATACAGGCCCATTCATATCAAAAAAAGCCAACATTGGCGGAACAATGTTCGAACCATGCTGGAACATTGTTGAGACAATATTGACCGAAATAGATATGCTTACCCTAACTGACTTTTTTCAGAGCAGTTTTTAGCCGCTTCAATACTTCTTCTTTGCCTAAATATACCGCCAGCGTCGCAAAATTGGGTGATTTTTCCAGGCCGGAAAGCGCCACCCGGACAGGCCAGAGAACTTGTCCGTTTTTCAGGCCGAGTTCACTCACAATGCAGACAAAAGCATCCGAAATCATTTGTGACTTACTGCCGTCCCCCTTTTTCCATTCAAGGTGATCAGTCACTTCGATGGCTTTTTCCAGCACCTTCCGTAATATATCCGGAGTGATCTGGAATTTTTCGCGCGCAATCAGCTCCAGCGGATAATCAGGCAGTTTGGTAAATAATGGCGCCAGTCCACCGGGAATTTCCGACAGCTTTTTGAAGCGCCCTTCAAAGTCGGGGTCGCGCAGAATTTTTTTGATCAATACCTCATCTTCCGTAGGAACGTTGCCGACAATAAACACCTTGGCCATTTCATAAAACCCGTCAACATCTTCGGTTATCATTTTTTTGATGTATTCGCCGTTGACCCAGTCCAGCTTCTTCACATCAAAAACCGCCCCACCTTTGTGTACGCGATCAAGAGTAAACTTTTCAATCAGCTCATCCATCATGAAGATTTCCTGTTCATCGGGGGTGTTCCAGCCAAGCAGAGCCAAAAAGTTCAACAGGGCTTCCGGCAGATATCCCTCGGCCAGATAATCATCCACCGACACCTTGTTCTTTCGCTTGCTGAGCTTGCTCTTGTCCTCATTCAGAATCAGGGGTAGGTGAGCGAATTCTGGCACTTCCCAGCCAAAAGCCTCAAAAAGCAAAATTTGTTTGGGAGTATTACTGATGTGATCTTCCCCGCGAATGACGTGGGTGATTTTCATATCATGGTCATCGGCCACCACGGTCAGATGATAAAGTGGGTCATCAATGGCGCGCGCGATCACAAAGTCGTCCAGCTCACGGGCATGAATAACCGTTTCTCCCCGCACCAGATCATTCCACTTGATATCTCCGCGGTCTGCCGGAACCCGAAGGCGAATCACGCCCTCCGTCAGCTTTTTGCCGGCGCAGGTGCCGTCGTAGCGGGGAGGCAGTTTTTTTGCCTGCTGTTCGTTTCTCATTTCCTCCAGCCGTTCTTTTGTACAACCGCAAAAATAAGCCTTGTCCTCATCGAGTAATTGCTTCAGATATTTTTCATAAAACTCAGTTCTTTCGCTTTGGCGGTAACCTTTACTGCCCGGAATATGCACGCCTTCATCGCCCGCGATTCCTAATTTCACCAGGCCGTTGATAATACCCTCTTCAAACTCTTTGGTGCTCCGTTCTTTATCAGTATTTTCAATCCGAAAAACCATGGTGCCGGGCCCGTCCGCGTCACCATGTTTGGCAAAAAGGTAGTTATAAAGAGCCGTGCGCACAGTTCCAATGTGCAGTAGGCCGGTCGGTGATGGGGGAATGCGGACTCGGATCATGATCCAAGTTTATCACATTCGACACTATTTGTGACCATTATGCCCCAGGACAAATTTAAGGACTTCACGCACATCGTCGATAATCTTCAGTTTGTTGCCCATTTTATGAATGACCGCTAAATTCTCCTGCGATAAATCAACTCCCGTAGCATTGCGCGTAACAACACTTGGTGGCGCAAATTCATAAAGACCGCTTACTGAGTCTACGTCGGCGGCTCCGTAACGGGCAAAAAAGCCATGACATTCATTATTGTGAGCCGTGCCAATATCTTTATCAAAGTTGTCACCGATCACAGCAACGGTATCCGCAATCTCATCAGGACTTTTCTCAAGTAATTCCGAAAGATCCACATCAGGTTTTATCTGATCGGATAGAATTTCGGTGGGTATGTTTGTGGTATAGATACCGGCTTCCCTTCTTGTTTTTTCATAATTGTCCAAATTTTCTTTACCTCTTTGCTTTTCTCCATCTACCATGGCATCGGAACGGCCGTATATCGAGCGAAAATACCTTTCAATTCCAAAGTGTTTGACGCGTCTTACGATTTTGGAAATGGGAGCGTCACTCAAAATAATATTAGACACGCCGGTCTCATTTAACTTATCAAGAACTTCCACAGTACCGGGGTACATTGCAAAAGTATCATGTCTGCTTTGGGTATAAGCCGTATGAACGGCAAAGCCAAGGTCAATAATACGTCTAATTTTTTCGCGTTCCGGTTGGATGCCGGTAGCCCATTCCTCCACAATGTCCATCTCTTGTGCCAAAGGCTTGTAATCAAAAGTACCGGCTTGTCCATAAACGCGTGCCATAGAACTGCGAACATCAGCCAAGGAAGCGCCTGTTATGTGGGAAATCTTATGGGACATGGCCCGCATGCCTTCAAGATGCATTTTAATCCAGTCCCACAGCGTGTTATCCGCGTCCCACACGACTGTATCGATTCTATTTGGCATGACTAAGTAGTTACCATAATAAAAAGGAAACTATTATAAAACAGTCACATCAGCTACGCAAGCTAAGCGGTTAATTAGCTCAGCTATTCGTAGGTCCCAAGAGTGACTTTCGTCATAACCACATCTTCCAGGGGCTTATCGGCCGCGTCACGGGGAGCATTAGCGATGGTGTCAACCACCTCCATTCCCTCGATTACTTGTCCGAAAACGGAATGCCTGCTATCGAGCCATGGTGTTCCGCCTTCTTTCTGAACAATAAAGAACTGTGAGCCATTAGTGTTAGGTCCGGAATTCGCCATACTCAGAGAGCCGCGAAGATTCTTCAGATTGGGACTGAACTCATCTTCAAACTTTCCGCCCCAAACGCTCTCGCCGCCACGCCCGGTACCCAGCGGATCGCCACCCTGAATCATGAAATCGGGGATGACGCGATGGAAAATCAGGCCATCGTAGTAACCTTTTTCAATTAGACCAACAAAATTCTCGACGGTTTTAGGCGCGTACTCAGGAAACAACTGAATCTTGATCGTTCCCTTACCGGTTTCCATAACCACAATCTGTTCGCCGGCCTCAGGCATGGCAGTCTGACTAAAAGTACTCATAACGGTGTCTTTGTTAGCATTAAAAGTTTCCGGAGAACCCTGGTAAACTTTACCGATTTCGGCCTCAGGAGATTTTGGCGTGCATCCGGCAAGTAAAAGAATTCCGGACGCAAGAAAGATAGAAAAAAGAGTTTTCATGGCGTTAAAAGTTATTTATAGACAATAAGGAACGCAAGTGGGACTGCCATCAGTGACTATACAGGTTGAGCCGCAGTTACAAGCGCCAGTTGTCGGGGTATAAGTACACCCGTCTGTAATCAAATTGGTGCCGTTTCCGATAACTGCAGCTGTATTGGCAACACCGCCTGCCTCGTCTTCCAGATGAGCGGAGAGCTGAAAAGTCTTATCACTTGGACCAACTGTATACTTATAGTCAGCATCCGTTACAGGATCGAGTGGAAGTTTATTGATCTGAGTTGGAACCAGTGTGGCAGTATTGGCAGGATACTTATTGTCGTGACTAATAAAATAAATCTCCAAGGCGCTTTGAATTGTTGAAATATCAGAAAGACGCCTTGAATTACGGGCCTTAGCCGTCTGCCCTCCAAGTGCCACATATGCCGTTACCGACAAAATGGCGATAATGGCGATCACCACAAGAAGCTCCACGAGCGTGAAACCTTTGGCCTTTTTGTTGAGCCTTTTCTTAAGTTTTTCCATTTTCAGTTTATTAGTTTATCTGTTTGCAATATTTTAGCGCACGGGAGCGCCAAAAAGCAAATCTTTTTCGTCGACGTTCAGTCGGCCTCTGGTCATTTCAAACTTACTTGAGAATGGAGAGTTCAAAAATATCTTTCAGCCTTGGGCCGATAACGGCCACACGGCCGCCCCGCATTTTTTCAAACTGCCGTTTGTCCATCCATTGGTTGAAAAGCTGGGCCAGGTCCTGGTCGCCGATATAAAAACCGGCACCCCGTTGAGTCGTCATCGCTTTCAAAAAGACCCTTATGAGCGTGGCAAGAGGAAGGCCGAGTTTATCAGCTTTCCATTTTGCGTGGCCAAAAAGTTCCGCATCAAGACGGATCGTTATTTGCTTAGGTTTCGCCATAGTATTGTGGGTTATTAGGATATACGTGGGAAGACCATTATACATATTAATGTCTCAGTGACATTATTTTTTTTATCGATTTTATAAAATATGGCTTAAATAAGCCAAAAAGATTTTTTTGATTGCGTAAATAGACATCTAAAAGACATCAATTTGTATAGTGACCCCAACACGAACTCCCCCAGTCTCGGGTAACATTCATGACTTAGATCACTTATGCTTCAGCTCACTTAGGGGCCGGGCGAAAAGGTCAGGCTGGTTGTCAATTTTTTGCGGAAGCCTAAAGAAAGTTCAAGATCAAGTTGCCATTTGTTGTCGTAAAGGATTGCGCCTTCGATAGCGGTGAGTCGATAATTGGTCGGGCCCGCAGTTGCAGTTAAAGAAAAAGATGTATGAGTGGTTTGAGAGGCATTTTCATACGGAGCAAGCTCTCCGCAACCACCACTCACTATGAGTGCGGCAGGAACAGGATTAATTGACAATAATTCAGTAGCATCTTGAGGGCAAAGGTCCCACTCGACTTTGATATTGTCATTATCTGGATTAGGAATTTGAGCTGAGAAAGAAACGTTTCCGCCTGCATCCACAACGCCCGTAATCTTCTCCGCCTCATTCGTCAAAGTTCCCGTGATGCCTTCGAAATCAATTTCCCCGCCGTCAGCATCGCGTAGAGTGATCAGATCAGCCGTGCCAAGACTCTGAAGATAAGCGACATAACTTTCCAAAAAGAGCCGGGCGTTCTGGTATTCAATTGTTTCACGCTGACTCGCCGCGCCGGCATTCAGGCGCTGGGAAAAGAAGAAGAAAACAGTCGCCAGCGAAAGTCCCAGAAGCAATGTCCAGATTAAAATCGAGCCCCGCGCGGAAACGGATTTTTTCATTCTTTAATATTCGCGTTAAGAGTGTTTTCAGTCCAGACCGGATTACCATCGGCGTCCTCGCCGATTTTGGCCTTAAAAATCATCTCCAGAATTTCCCCTGGATTGGGCTCGCTGAAGCCAAAATCCTGATCATGAACTTCAAAATCACTGATGTAATCGTAATTAGGAAAGTTGGTAAAATACTGCGGCGAAGCGGAGACCTGCGGCGCACCGTCAAGCCACCCGAGTCCAGTCGGAAAATCATGTACAGTTTCACCTTCAATTTCAGCAACTTCGATCGTATCCTCAGAAGTGCCCAGCTCCCCGTCGCCAATCCGCAACGTCTGAAAATCAGCCGGATCATTGTTAAGAGTATCCGTCGTATCGTAAATTTCTGTAGTGATCAAATTGAAAGGGGAAAGGAAATCAATATTTTCCAGATTCAGATAAAACTTCTTTACTCCCGAAAAAGTATTCGTTAGTTGTACGGTGGTGCCGTCAGGATAAGCGTTTTCAGTATTGAACTCATTCACCCCCACTGTAACGGGGTCCGCTCCGGAAATAGAAGCAACTGAATAAGCATCGCCATTAATATCTATCAGATCGCCGGTCTCAAAAATGTTGTCGTTCTCGGCAATATCAAAACCTATAAAGTAATTGTGTGGTGTGCACACAGGGTCAGGCGGATCAGTGCACTCAATTACCAGTTGCGTATTATCATTTATCATTGGTGCAAAAAGATCGAAATGAACCGTATTTCCATCAATCTCAAATCGCCCAGAGTGTGGCAGGTCGTTAGGTGCCCCCTCTGAAATACCATTGATCGTTACGTCATTCGGAAAAACAAAATCAATATTTTTGATCGCTGTACTGCCTTTTATAGTGGCCAGAATTTCATGAGCCGCCAGATCCTCCGGCATAGGATCCCACACCCTAAGCACACGGCCATTGCCCGTGTCCGCAATATAAAGCGAGTCGACACCACTGTCATTCGCCACCATCAGGCCCGTCGGAAAGCTAAGTTTGCAGTAAAGCGCCGTATGATCCCGACCATCGGACGGATCACACACCTCATCATCGCCGTCGCCCACCACCACCTCGGTATTTCCGTCAGAAATTCTGACTTTTTTGACCTGATTATTGTAAGTATCGGCCACAAAAAGATAGGCGGTATCCGCGGGCTGATAATAAGCCAAGCCCGTTGGGTAATTAAATCCGCTCGCCACCACTCTGATGTTTTGGCCGTCATCCCCGGGAAGCGTAATTTCCAGAATTCGTCCGTTGCCCGCGTCCGAAAAGTAAATTGTATCAGACGCGTTGCTGGTAATATCCATGGGCTGATCCAGAGGCAATTCCAGCGCGGACATATCCAATGGTTCGGAGCAATTACCTGGAGTATCCATGCACTTATAAACCTCATCTTCCATCGGTACCGAGATGAAAGCATTGCCACCTAAAACGGCAATTCCTGCAGGATTCTCCAAGTCAGTTTCGGCATAACTCTCCCAAAAATCATCACGTCCGTTAAACACAAAAAAGTCCTTAAAAACAATATGCTCGGCTCCGTTGATTTCCTCTTTCCCGATGTAAGTAAAAGGAAGATCGCCCGTTTCCATATCATTCCTCAAAACCGCGTAGGAGCTGATTGGCCCAGGCGCAGGATCCAGTTCCTGAAGCCTGTCCACATTCACAAACTTCCCGCCCAGAATCGTGTTTGCCGCAAACTGTTCCTGAGTACTGGCCACTTCCTCGCGGGCCGCGAACATATTGCGGAAAGTACTGGAAAAGAAAGTGGTTATTCCCAACATCAGAATCGCCGTAATACCCACCGAAACCATGAGTTCAACCAGGGTGAAGCCGTTTTTATCTGTATTTTTTTCGATTGATTGAAAAATTTTCTTTGTAATTTTAATAAGTTCCGCGGCCTCCTTGTTGGTCAATGAAATCTCACCTTCATACAAATCAATATTACGTTTTTTTCGGATATTATCTATATATTTAATTTCAGTTTTTAAATTTTCCAGTCCGGCAAGCGCTTCCAGGATTTTGACGTGATGACCGGGAATACTCCGCACTTTGTAACCCTTTTTGGCGATGACCGCAATACCAAGTTTGATCACCGCGTTGTAGCAAAAATGGAGAATGATTTCATCTTCTTTAGAATTCAGGGCAAGCTCAAGGCTTCTTTTAGCACCCTTAAAAAGGGCGTCGGTTTGTTCTTTTTTTACACTAATTTTTCGAAAGAAGTCAGGATCAAATATCATAATGGAAGTTCAATCATCTTTTCAGTAAGTATCTGGTTTATAAAAGGCTTTTTGGGTTTTGCGAACTCTTTACTGTCAATTTCCACAATATTGATTTCTCTTCCCGCTTTTCTTTCTACGTCAGATATGGCTTTAGATAGTTCCAGGCCATCCTGCTCGCCAACAACGAGTAAGTCGATGTCGCTGTATTCGTCGAACTTTCCGCTGGCATAAGAACCGAAAATAAAAGCTTTTTTGATGCCGGGAACTTTTTGAAGAGCCTGTTTGATCTGATGCTCGATTCCATAAGTTTTATTAACAATGCCCTTATATTCGTTAAACAAAAAGAAAGACGGATTGAGTGAATAAAGACTTTGGTTGCCACGCTTTTTAACCTGAAATAACCCCTGCTTTGTCAGAGCTTTTAGTTTTTTGTCCAGATTCCCCGGATCAGCCCCAATAATTCTGGCAATTTCGTGCAAATGGTGTTCGCTGGTCACATGCAGGAAAAAATATGTAAGCAGATCCCTTTCAATTTTGGAGTTAATTTTAATCATTGTATTCTTTTACTACAATCATAGTATCATATTACTATAAAAAAATCAAGATTATTTAAAAATAATTCGTTTCGCCGAAGCGCTGTGCTCACCGGAACTGTCCGTCCAGGCAACGGTCATGGTGACCATGGTGGCGCCGCCCGAAAGATTCATTTCGTTACGCTCAAAAGAACGCTGGAATAAGCCATTTTCAAGGCTTTCAGTGCCATCGTTTTCAATCGAATAATTGCTGTTTTTCTTCAGATAACAGGGGGTCGTGCAGACGGTAACGGCCGCCTTTCCCAAAGCATCCACAATCTCCAGCCCCTGCGATGCGTACGAATAGGCCTTCAGCTCCAGCTGTTTGGTATTGCTCAGCGTCAGATTACTTGTCTGAAGCTTGATCACGCCAAAAACGATGACCGACAAAAAAAGCATCGCGAAAAGCAGTTCAATAAGGGAAAAACCGGCTTTTTTGGTGTTAATTTTGGTCATCGTCCGTAGTTTAGCAGGTTTCCTGATGTTTGGCTACCTGCCCGAAAAAAGCATGTAAGAGTTGATTTTTTGGCTTATTTTTGCTATAATAAATAGATTAAATAGAACCCGAAATATGTCCTTACTCGAAACCCTGCAAAAAAAGAACAAACAACCCGTTGAAGACGCGCCCCCTGAGGAAGAGGGTGCAGTTGTTATTCTTAGCAGGGAAGAAGAAAAAAAAGACGAAAAACAGGAAGAAACTGCTGAAAACCCCATTGCCACAACTTTCGATGAGAACAGTATCCCCACGATTCTGAGCGAGATATTTTCCGAAGCGATTAAACAGCACGCCAGCGATATTCACTTTAAGCCAACCGAAAAAAAGTTCATGGTCTATTACCGAATCGATGGCACCATGATTAAACACAAGGCCTTTGATAAGACTTTTCATAATCCTGTCATTGCCCGCATTAAAATCCTTTCCAGCCTCCGGATCGATGAACATCGTTTGCCTCAGGACGGAAAAACCGGTTTTGAGTCCGCGGATGGTAAAGAGGTGGACCTTCGCGTGTCCGTACTGCCAACGCAGTTTGGCGAAAAAGTGGTCATTCGTTTGCTCGAAAAGAATCCCCAAATGGTCGAACTTCGCGATCTGGGAATGCTCCCCAACATTCTGATGAAGGTGGAAAGACACCTGACAGCTTCTTACGGAATGGTGCTCGCGGTGGGACCGACCGGTTCCGGTAAGTCCACTTCGCTATTTTCCATGATTTCGACTTTTGATCCCACGGCGTTCAACATTTCAACCCTGGAAGATCCGATTGAATATAAAATTACCGGCGTCACCCAGACCCAGATCAACACCGAAATCGGTTTTGATTTTTCCGACGGCCTGCGTACCCTCGTCCGTCAGGACCCCGACATCATCATGGTGGGGGAAATCCGCGACCAGAAAACGGCCGCGCTCGCCATCGAATCGGCTCTGACCGGCCACCTGGTTTTTTCAACCCTGCACACCAACACGGCTGTAGGCACTATTCAGCGCCTGCTGAACATGGGCATCGACCGCTTTCTGATCACCGCCGCGATCAAACTCATTATTTCCCAGCGACTGGTGCGCAAAATCTGTTCCAACTGCCGCGAGTCTTATCCTGTTCCGGAAAAGTACTACGATCTCTTCCTTGAGGATTCCGAGATTCACCCCAAAGACGCCTTTCTGTATAAGGCGAAAGGCTGTGAGCTCTGCAAAAATACGGGGTACAAGGGGCGAATCGGACTTTTTGAGGTCCTTGAAATGACACCGGCCATCGAAGAACTGATCATCAGCAATGCCCCTCACAACGAAATCGAGGATCAGGCGGTGAAGGAAGGTATGATTCTCCTTCGCAAAGACGCTCTTTATAAAGCAATAACGGGTGATATCACCATCGAAGAGGCAATCCGCGCTATGGCATAAATTTAT
>Ga0180007_10002752_pt1 | contig 20444 bp, 13 predicted proteins | sample MM_PC_MetaG_FD_121122 | JGI IMG/M metagenome (GOLD analysis project Ga0180007, IMG submission 121122) | Groundwater microbial communities from the Aspo Hard Rock Laboratory (HRL) deep subsurface site, Sweden - MM_PC_MetaG | ecosystem: Environmental > Aquatic > Deep subsurface > Groundwater... | reverse complement strand
GAAAAAATAGGTCAGAAGCAGACCGATGGCACCGATATAGATGTGTCCCATACGGTGACCGCCTACCAGCCGGTACACCGGACAGACGTTGGCGCAGGCTCCGCAGCGCACACAGCGCAGTATCTGCCTGAAATCCGGATCCTGGGCCATGGCCAGACGGCCATTGTCCAGAAAGACGATATGATACTCCTTTTTTCCTTCCGGTCCGGTGGCACAGGCGTTGGCACCGGTAATCCAGGTCACGTAGGAGGTGATAGCCTGGCCCGTGGCATTTCGCGGCAGGGCCTTGATGATACGCAGGGCGTCATGCAGAGTCGGGGTAAGCTTATCCACACCGCACAAGGCGACATGCACCCGCGGCAGGGTTGTCACCAGACGGGCATTGCCCTCGTTGGTGACAAGGCCGATAGCACCGGTCTCCACCACGGCAAAGTTGGCACCAGAAATCCCCATATCCGCCTCAATGTACTTGGCGCGCAGCTCACGACGGGCTACTTTGACCAGCTTTTCGATATCCGAATCCTGCTGCTTTTTGGTCACATCGGTGAACAGGTCCGCCACCTGATAACGCGAGAGATGGATAGCAGGCATGACCATATGGGACGGTCCTTCATGGCGCAACTGGATAATCCATTCGCCCAGATCGGTCTCTGTGACCTCCAGACCATCGGCCTCCAGCCGGTGATTGAGCAAAGTCTCCTCAGCCGTCATGGATTTGGACTTGACTATCTTTCTGCAGCCATTGTCCTTGGCAATCTGGCAGATAATCTCGTTGGCCTCAGCCGCAGTCTTGGCCAGGTGCACATGCACCCCGGCCAGTTCGGCCTTGACCCGGAACTCTTCATACAGCTCAGGCAGGTGGCTGATGGCCCCATCCTTTGCCGCAGCAATCTCGGCGATCAGAGCCTTTTCATTTATTCCGGCAAAGGCGTTGACCCGGTTGGTACGATAGGCCTTGGCAAAGGCATCCATGGCCTTGCGCAGAAATTCATCGTCAAGGGCCTCCTGACACTGGTTTTTATATTCTGTTAGAGTAGTGGCGTCTTGCATGATTATTTGTCCTCCCATAGCAAAATGTGGAGCTCCAGGGGTCCGTGTACCCCCAGGGCCAAAACCCGCTCAATATCCGCAGTACGGGATGCACCGGTAATAAAAGAGAGATAATTGGGGATGCTGCTCATGAATTCCAGGATCTCCGGCTCGGCGTCATATGATGTGGCACGCAGTTTAGATTCAGGCAATACCGCCACATGGGTTTCACAGACCATGGTGGCCAGACGCACCTCTTCACTGGAGGAGTTCAAAACAAGGGTCCCGGTTTCGGCAATACCCAGATCACAGACCGTAAATCCGATGTCAAGCCCCCCAAGATGGCGGCGCAGACCGTCTTCGATCAGTTCCATCCCCTTGTCTTCACACAGGGCTCTGAGCGATGCGAACTGTTCCTTATCCAGTCCCGGTGCGGCAATAATCTTACCGGTTTTTTCCCTGCACAGCTGCATGGAAGGCTCGGAGAGATTCAGCTCGCAGCCGGAAACCAGCAGCGGACACATCTCCTTGGTATCACATAATGCAGCGGTATAGACAAAGGCCTCTTCCAGGGTCTTGACCCGGGATACCTTTGCGGACACCAGTCCCGCCTTGTCGATGAACGTACCCAACATCTCCTGGTTTGTCTGCATGCCATCCTCCCTGTATTTTATAAAGCCACACAGGACCGCTGCATTGCAGCCCCAAGTGATTTTTCCGTAACAACTGATACCTGGCTGAGCACGTGAATGGTCTGCCGGGCAATTTCAAGTTCCTCATTTGTGCGCACCACCAGTACCTCGACCCTGCTCTCCGGATTACTGATACGCATCCAGTCATCCGGATGCCTGCTGTTCGCCGCCTTGTCAAGGACAATACCAAAACCTTCCAGTCCGGAAAGAACAGACTCGCGCACCTCGTTATCATTCTCGCCGATACCGGCGGTAAAGACAATGGCATCCACCCGGCCCAGCACAGCAAAATAGGAGCCGATATACTTTTTGATACGATAGACAAACATGTCAAAAGCAAGCTGAGCCTTCCTGTCGCCCTTCTCACGGGCAAGGTGAATGTCGCGCATATCATTCATGCCGCAGACTCCCTTGAGCCCTGATTGTCTGTTGAGCATGAAATCAATGTCTTCGATAGCCATATTCTTATTACGATGAAGGATGGCATGGAGGGCAGGATCAACATCACCGCAACGTGTGCCCATGACCAGTCCTTCAAGCGGCGTCATGCCCAAGGAGGTTTCTACGCTGCAGCCATTTTTTACCGCCGTCATGGAGCAGCCGTTACCAAGATGGATGGTGATCAAATTACATTCTTCCAGCGGTTTTGCCAGCAGCCTGGCACACTCTCCGGCCACGAACTTGTGGGAGGTACCATGGAAACCGTAGCGGCGAATACGATCCTTTTCATAGAGTTCGTAAGGTAAGGCATACAAAAATGCGTGCTGTGGAATAGTCTGGTGAAAGGCGGTGTCAAAAACGGCCACCTGCAACACACCTGGAAAAAGTTCCGTGGCCACCCGGATGCCGTCCAGGTTTGCCGGATTGTGCAATGGGGCCAGGGGGACATTCGCCGCAATTGCCTTGCTGACCTCGTCGGTAATCAGGGCTGGCTGCTGAAAACGCTCCCCTCCGTGCACCACCCGGTGACCCACTGCATCGATCTCCGAGGTGTCTTTGAGCACGCCGTTTTCTTGATCAATGAGCAGCTTGATGACCATTTTCATGCCGCTGCTGTGATTGCGGATATTACTTTCCAGCCTGGTGAGCCTCTCCTCCTCAGTGCCCGGATAGGCCTTGCTGATCAAAACGCCGCAGTCTTCACCGATGCGTTCCACCAGTCCCGTAGAAAGTACACGTTCCGTATCCATATCCAGCAGTTGATATTTGATGGAGGAACTCCCCGAATTGATGACCAGTATCTTCATATTATACTCCTCTTTGCGCCTGGGCCTGAATGGCGGTAATGGCCACGGTATTGACGATATCAGGCACGGTACAGCCACGGGACAGGTCATTGACCGGCTTTCTCAACCCTTGCAGAATCGGGCCTATGGCCACGGCATTGGCGGCCCGCTGCACGGCCTTATACGTATTATTACCGGTATTGAGGTCAGGAAAGATAAACACGGTGGCATGGCCCGCCACATCGGAACCGGGCATCTTGGTAGCGGCCACCTCCGGATCAATGGCGGCATCGTACTGCAGCGGTCCGGCAATGGGTAAGTCCAGGCCACGTTCCGCAATGAGCTGCCTGGCAATGGTCGTGGCCTCGACTACCTTGTCCACGTCTTCTCCCTTACCGGAAGTACCGGTGGAATAACTGAGCATGGCCACCCGCGGTTCGATACCGAAGATACGGGCCGTCTCCGCCGAACTGATGGCAATTTCGGCCAGGCCTCGGGCATCTGGATTGGTATTTACGGCGCAGTCACCAAAGACCAGGATGCTGTCCTTGAGGCACATGAGAAAGACCGAGGAAACAAGTGATGACCCGGCTTTGGTCTTGATAAACTCAAAGGCCGGACGAATGGTCTGGGCCGTGGTGGTCGCCGAACCGGAAACCATACCGTCTGCCAGTCCCTTGTAGACCATCATGGTGGCAAAATAGGTGGGGTCCGACATACGGTCGCGGGCAGTATCCTCAAGCATGCCCTTGTGCCTGCGCAGTTCGGTATAGGTTGCAACAAAATCATCCAGGTGTATGGATTCGCCTGGATTGATAATCTCCGCCCCCTTGATATTGAGGCCGAAGGTGGATGCCCTGGTACGGATATCCTCTTCACGACCGAGCAGAATGATCTCCGCCACACCCCGGCGCAGCAGGATATCTGCGGCACGGAGAATGCGCTGGCCTGCCCCTTCGGGGAGGACGATGCGCTGCCGGTTGCGGACCGCTTTCTCTACCAGGGAATACTCAAACATCTTGGGTGTGACCTTGGATGAACGCCGGGTAACGACGCGCTGCCGCAGCTCAGGCACATTGACAAACCTGGCAAATCCGCCCAGGGCAGTGGCTATACGCTGACTGTCTTCCACTTCGATGCGGCCATACAGTTTGTTCAACAGCTGAATGGTCTGATAGGTATTGCCCTCAACAGAGATCACCGGCACAGGTACCCCGGTCCATCCCTCGATGAGCCGGTGCTCGCTCTCGCCCAGCTGCAGACCACCGGTGAGGACAATACCCGATATATCCGGATACAGACTGGACAGACGGGACGAGAGACTGGCCAGTATGATATCCGAACGATCACCGGGAGTGATGATCAGGCTGCCGGCCTTGATATACTGCAGAAAGTTGCAGATCTGCATGGCTGCAATAACATAGTTGTCCACCACTGTACTCAATCCACTGTGTCCGTAAAGGACCTGACCGTTGAGCCAGCGTTTGACATCGTTAACCGTCGGCTTGCCCAGAGTTTCGTTCTCAGGAATACTGTAGAAATGTATGGACTGTCTGCAGTGCACCTTGCTCTGCAGTTGACTGATCATCTCTTCGGTGAAGCCAACCGGCGCCCGGTTGATCACACAGGCCACCAGGTCCACCCCCTTTTCCTCCAGGGTATCGATATTCAGCTGGGTGGAGCTGGCCACCTCTTCCGGCGTCTTTTCCCGGCCGGATGAGACCACCAGCACTGGCGCACCGAGATTTGCCGCGATATCGGCGTTGATATTATACTCGAAGGCTCCATCCTTGCCTTTGAAGTCTGTGCCTTCACAGAGGACAAAATCATACTTGGCTTCCAGCTGCTTATATTTGTTCAGGATGTTTTCATGGAGAAAGGCCTGCTGACCTGAATTGATCAGTTCCCGGGCCTCGGTCAAGGTATAGGCATAGGTCTCCTCATAGGGGACATCAAGCCGAAAATGAGTGAGAACCAGATCGATGTCATGATCCCTGTCACCACTTAACGGGTCATTAATGATCGGCCTGAAAATCGCTACCTTATTGAGTTCGCGCAGGATCATCTGCATGACCCCGAGCACCACCGCGGACTTGCCGCTCAGTTCCTCTGTTGCCGTTACATAAAGATTCCTGGCCATACCCTTCCCCTCGCGGTGCAGTTACCCCTGGTTTTTCATAGAGTCGGCATACAGCTCGATGACGTGTTTGACTTCGATACCTGCTTTTTTTCGGGAGAGCATGTCCGTGATATGAAGCATGCAGGCCGGGCAGCTTGTGGCCAGGGTATCCGTGCCGGAATCGATGATATTTTCAGCTTTACGGCTGCCGATTTTTTTTGACAGATCGTAATGGGCAACATTAAAGCTGCCGCCGCATCCGCAGCAGCTGCCGGCTTCCTGCATTTCCTTGAAGGTGCAGCCCGCAGCCTTGATCATGGTGCGTGGCTGGGCAGTGATACCTAGCGAATTCTTCAGATGGCAGGGATCGTGATAGGTGACCTTTCTGCCATTTGCAACCGGTACTTCTTTTACCCCCAGGATATCTACGAGAAACTGGCTGATATCCATTGTTTTGTCGGCCAGCACTTTGATAGCGATACTGTGAGCAGGATCGCCCTTGAACATGCGTGGCCACAGTTCCTTGATGGTCGATGTGCAGGTGGCGCAGGTGGTGAGCAGGTAATCGAATTCGCCCGTGGTAAACCGTTGCAGATTCATGGCCACCAGTTTATCAAATGTTTCCCCATCCCCGCTGGACAGAGCCGGAATACCGCAGCAAGCTTGATTTGAGGGAAGAAAGACCCCAACTCCCTTCTGCTCCAGGACCTGCAGCGCAGCCTCGCCCACATGGGGAAAGATTTTATCAATGACACAGCCGGTAAAGAAGGCAACTCGGATGCCGCTGGCCCCGGCCGGGGTATCGAGCTCCGGCACAATCTTGCGCAGAGGGGTGGCAGCCAGGGTATTGAAATGGCGATCACCCACCAGCGGTGCATTGAAACGGGCGCAGGAGGAACCGAGCATATCGTCCACTTTTTTTGTAAACAGACCCTGGAAAATTGCGCCCATGCCGGTCAGGGCATTAAAAAGTCTAGGATTGGCCAGCATGCCGCGGAAAATGGCCTGTTTGGTCTTTGACAGGCCAAAATAACCGGTCATGATGGCCCGGGCCTTGAGAAAGATATCCATGATCTTGACGCCGCTGGGACAGTTGGCCTGGCAGGTGCCGCACATCAGGCACCTGTTCAGTTTTTCGTTGACGCCGGCCGCATCGGCCAGCATCTCACGGGCCAGTCCGTCCAGCAGGGCAAGCTTGCCGCGGGTAACGTCTGCCTCGCGCCCGGTCTGGGCAAACACCGGACATACCGCCTGGCACATACCGCAGCGCATGCAACTCACCAGCTGATCGTCCAGCTCTTTGAACAGCTGAGCGAGTTTTTGTAAATTAGCCATGATGCCCTCCTATCCGATGATTTTGCCGGGATTGAGAATATTTTTGGGATCCAGGACGGATTTCATGCGGCGACAATAATCCAGTGTGCCGCGGTTGGTCTCAAGTACCAGATATTTGGCTTTGGCCAGACCGATACCATGCTCGCCGGACAGTGTGCCGCCAAGCTCGAGGGCACGTTTAAATATTTCGTCAATGGCTTTTTCCACACGCTGCCACTCCTGTTCGTCACGTCTGTCTGTGAGGATAGTCGGGTGGAGGTTGCCGTCACCGGCATGGCCGAAGGTGCCGATGGTCAGTTTAAATTCCCGACTGATGTCCTCCAGAGCCTGGATCATTGCCGGAATCTTAGAGCGCGGAACAGTGGCGTCCTCAAGCACACAGGTGGGTTTGAGTTTTGCCAGGGCCGGCAGGGCATCGCGTCTGGCCTGCCAGATAACGTCACGTTCGGCTGCGTCACGGGCGACTTTCAGCTCGCTTGCCCCATGCTCTCTACATATTTGTTCAACAAGAGCAGCCTCTTCAGCCACCTGGCCCGGATGACCATCCACTTCAATGAGGAGCAGGGCCGCCGCTTCGGTGGGCAGTCCGGCGTGGCGAAAATTCTCCACGGTGCGGATGGTAAAATTGTCCATGATTTCCAGAGTGGCCGGGATAATTCTGGCGGCGATGATGGCAGACACCGTCTCGGAGGCGGCTTTCATGGAGCTGAAAATGGCCATCATAGACTTGGACGCCTTGGGAGGCGGAATAAGCTTGAGAATGAGCTTATCGAAAACGCCAAGGGTTCCTTCAGAACCGACCATCAGTCCTGCCAGATTGTACCCCGAGACACACTTGACGGTACGTGAGCCGGTTTTGATCAGATTGCCGTTCACGTCCCAGAAATCGACGCCCATAACATAGTCTTTGGTTACGCCGTATTTGAGGCCGCGCAGACCGCCGGCGTTCTCAGCCACATTTCCGCCCAGGGTGGATACTGTCTGACTGCCGGGATCCGGAGGATAAAAGAGGCCGCAAGCTGCCGCTGCCGCTGCAAACTTCGCTGTAATCACACCCGGTTCTACGACTGCGTACAGGTCTTCCTGATTGATCTCCAGAATGCGGTTCAAGCCATTGGTAAGCACCACCACGCCACCGGGATGGGGAATGGTACCGCCGGAAAGGTTGGTTCCCGCCCCGCGCACGGTCAGAGGCAGGCCGTTGTCGTTGCAAAGCTTGACGGTCTTCCCCAAGGCTTCACTGGTATCCGGCCGGACGACCAGAGACGGCATTGCCGAGTCAAGGACAGCCGCATCGTAGGAATAGGTATGGCGGTCGGTTTCGCTGGCCATGACGTTTTCATCTCCAACTATGGCGGCGAATTCTTTTATGATGGAATCATTCATTACGGTACTCCTTTACAATAGCTTTCGTTTCGTTAACTGTCTGAAAAGATCAGCACTCTGTGTGTCTGCGGCTGTTTCCAACTCCTCCCATGATAAGAGCAGGGACTGGTGCGACCGGATTTCTCGGGTCACACCAGTTCCCAGCGTTAGAAAAGGTTCGGGAAAAAGACAAAACACATCATGCTTGCCACAAGACCAACGACTGTACCGTACAGGAGGAAGGGCCAGACAGTTCTCTTGAGGATTGTGCCTTCCATGCCGGAAAGACCGACCACGGCGCAGACCGCTACGATATTGTGGATACAGACCATGTTACCCATGGCACCACCGGCTACCTGGGCAGCGACGATGATCTGGCGAGGCAGATCAAGTTGAGCGGCAACACCCCACTGAAATTCTGCAAACAAGAGATCGGATACGGTGTTGGAACCGGTTATAAAGGAACCGAGACCGCCCACAAATGAGGCAAACATGGGCCAGGCGTTTCCACTGACTGCGGCAACGCTCTTGGCCATGGCCAGTGGCATTGACGGATAGGCATGAGGATTGAGGAGGGCATCGACTACGCCTGAGCCACGGAAGATGGAAACAAGACCCACGGCAAAAAACAGAGCAATGGTCGGGTTCTTCATCTTGGCTATCGATTCACTCCACGCCTTTTTCACCGCTTCCCCCTTCATGCGATGCAAAAGGATGGTCAGCAGGGCAACCAGGGCAAATGGTATGGTTCCGGGCAGATACAAATACTTAACGGAGGCACCCACATTCTCGTAGCCGAGGATACCGTTCCAGCTGATATTCTGCGCGGCCAGTATGCCCTTCAGACCCAGTTCGGGAATACGGGTGATGACAAGTATCAGACCGATCAGTATGTATGGCAGCCAGGCACGAAACTGACTCATATGACATTTGAATTCAGAGGAGTTGGAGGCAGAGATGTCACCGGTCCATTCCGGTTCCCATTTACTCTCGTCCCCGAAGTCCCAAACATCATCAGGTACACAGAAACCCTTCTTGGCACCATAGACAAGAACGCCAAGACCTATCAGACCGCCGATAAGAGAGGGAAACTCGGGACCGACAAACCAGGCAAAGCCCAGGTACGGCACAGAAAAAGCCACAGCGGCAAAAACACAGAACTTCCAGGCGCGAAAACCTTCTCTCCAGCTGCGGTTGGCCCCGAAAAAGCGGGTAATAAAACCAAGCATGAAGATTGGCAGGATGAAGACCATGCCGATATGCAGGACAGTGGCCCACTGGCCAATGACGAGATTGAACTGTTCAACGTTTGTATAGTTTAACCCCGGAACATCGGTAACTGCCTGATTGACGAGGGGATGGAGAAACTTGAGGCCGAGGATGATGGGTGTTCCCACCGCCCCGAAGGTGACTGGAAAAGAGTTAAAAACCAGACACAACACAGCTGCAGCCAACGGAGGAAAGCCAAGGGACAGCAGCAACGGAGCAGCCAGGGCAGCCGGAGTACCGAAACCTGCCGCACCTTCGATAAAGGCGGCAAACATATAGCCGATAATGATGGCCTGCACCCTGCGGTCACGGGATATATTCTGCATACCGTGCTGGATAGTCTCCATACCACCGCTATATTTCAGCGTATAGAGAATGATGATGGCACCAAAGACTATGATCAGGATGCCGATGGCCGTTACAAATCCCTGTAGAGTCAGGGCAGCAACATACTTGACGGGCAGGCCCCAGACGAAAACCGCAGCAATAGCAGCGGTGAGCCAGGCCAGAGGCATGGCTTTGGTTGCAGGCCAGCGCAGACCGACCATGAGAATAAGAGCTACCAAAATCGGCAGCATTGCGACTAATGCCAGTATTTCCAAGGACATAATATTACCTCCCCCGATGATTTTTGAAAAATGAAGCCCATTCGGCCTCATCCCTGAAAAATCTAATATCACAGGGCATACGGCCGGAATATCCTTTCTTCACACAATGCTTTTCCACCCCGCGCTCCGACAGGAACAACAGGATTTAATTTTTGCCGGTTATGATCCTCCATTTTTTTGATGCCACACCCGTGGAAACGACTAGAGCAACAGTGTCGTTCCTCCTAACCCGAAACCTACAAACAGGGAATATCGACTAATGGTATTACCACTGTCCATACTTCTACTATGTGTCACCACGGCAGCCATTGTCAAGAAGTTTTTACAAGAAATGGGATTAATTTTTATTCATGCAATCAATCCGCACCAGAAAAAACCATTCATCTACCTGTATCTATAGGATTTATAGTAATTTTAGCGCTCCATCAAGTGGTATTGTAAAATGAAGATTATGAAGCATCGCAGGACAGGAAAACGTGCATATTTTTGATGTGTTGGTTGTATTTACAACGGTCTTCTGGTAATAATCAATAATGGCCAGACCATTTCATAAACTATACCAAGCGGCTTGAATCAAAAAAAAGGAACGTACTTTCTCACCTGGCGGCGGAGAAGGTAAATGAACAGGCAAATCGAGACAACCCTTACGGGCAATTCTGCCCATGGCAGGGGAAGCTCAGGCTAATTGTCACAGGAAAGCTTAAGAGAGATGGGGACTCTGGTACAGAGAGGAATTTGCGAAAGACATGCGGACTGACAGGGGCAGAACACTGCAACCCTGCTTTATTTTTATGAGAGACGGGGCAAGGTCGCCTGCACCCATTCGAGATGCGCACCCATGGCGCGACGTGCAGCATCGCCATCCCTGCCGGCAATGGCTTGATAAATAGCCCGATGCTGACCCAGCAGAACTTCAATATACTGGGGTTGACTATAAAGCTTGGTCAGGGCAACCTCAATGGTGGCGAGAAAGAGACCATGGATTGTGTTCAGAACATGGAGCTGCATGGTGTTATGGGTTGCCGTGGTAATGGCATAGTGAAAACGGGAATCCACGTCCGAACTCCAGCCGCCGCTCAATGCCTGAGTGGCCATCTCCTCAACACTCTCCCCTATTTTTTTGATCTCCTTGTCCGTGGCACGGGTTGCCGCCAGATATGCGGACCAGCACTCCAGTCCCATGCGCACCTCCAGCAATTCCCCCAGCAGCTGTGGATTATCCTCAAGCATGCTGGCCAGGGGTGCCATAGTACCGTCGGTGAGAGAACGAACATAGGTGCCGCCGCCCTGCCGGGACTCCAACAGCCCCATGGTCTCAAGCACCATGATGGCTTCTCGCACAGAAGGACGGCTGACGCCGAGAAGTGAGGCCAGCTCGCGTTCCGAAGGAATTTTTTCACCCGGCTTCAGTTCCCCCTCAGTGATGAGTGTTTTGATCTGTTCAACAATTTCTTCAGACAGCTTCTTGAGACGAATCGGCTTAAATAACGTGGCCATGCCTTTACTCCAGTTTTAGAATTGGTATGACCACCGAATTTACCATTGCCCCAGTATGATGTCAAGCACCGGAACAGTAACAGATAACTGACCTCCTACTCTACCTACTGATTTCTTTTTGCATCGCCATGGAGTCATGGTTCAACAACCATCTATTTTCATTCCAGCCCTACAGACATTGTCACACTTTTCTTCACCTGTTTTCTGCGCCTTTGCATACGCCCGCACCTCATGGGATATCTTCATGGAACAGAACTTGGGGCCGCACATGGAACAGAAATGGGCCTCTTTGGCGTTTGCATGAGGCAGCGTTTTATCATGAAACTGCACAGCCTTTTCCGGATCCAGTGAGAGATTGAACTGGTCCTGCCAGCGGAACTCAAAACGGGCTCGGGAGAGGGCGTTGTCACGGTACTGTGCGCCAGGATGACCCTTGGCCAGGTCTGCTGCATGCGCTGCCAATTTAAAGGTCACCACACCTTCACGCACATCTTCGCGATCAGGAAGACCCAGATGTTCCTTAGGAGTCACATAGCAGAGCATAGCCGTCCCATACCAGCCGATGAGCGCTGCTCCTATGGCGCTGGTGATATGATCATAGCCAGGTGCAATATCGGTGACCAGGGGCCCGAGGGTATAAAAGGGCGCATCTCCACACACCTGCAGCTGCTTGTCCATATTCTCTTTGATCATGTGCATTGGAACATGGCCCGGGCCTTCAATAAAGGTCTGCACATCATGCTTCCAGGCAAGTTTCGTCAGTTCACCCAAGGTCTCCAGTTCTCCGAACTGCGCGGGGTCATTGGCATCCTGCAGACAACCGGGCCGCAGTCCGTCTCCCAGTGAGAATCCCACGTCATATTGCTTGAGCAGATCACAGATGTCTTCAAAATGGGTGTAGAGAAAATTCTCTTTTTGATGCGCCAGGCACCACTTGGCGAGGATACTGCCGCCTCGGCTGACAATTCCCGTGGTTCGGTTAGCCGTCATGGGTATGTGCTGAAGCCGGAGTCCGGCATGTATGGTGAAATAACTCACCCCCTGTTCGCACTGCTCGACCAGGGTATCCCTGAACATCTCCCAGGTCAGTTCTTCCGCCTTACCATCCACCTTTTCCAGAGCCTGGTAAATAGGGACGGTCCCAATGGGGACTGGCGAGTTGCGCAGGATCCATTCACGGGTCTCATGAATATTTTTCCCTGTGGAAAGGTCCATGACCGTGTCAGCACCCCAGCGGGTGGCCCAGACCATCTTCTCCACCTCTTCCTCAATGGAGGACGAGAGAGACGAGTTGCCGATATTGGCATTGATTTTCACCAGAAAATTGCGGCCGATGATCATGGGCTCACTTTCCGGATGATTGATGTTATTGGGCAGCACCGCCCGACCGCAGGCAATTTCATCACGGACAAACTCAGCGGTGATATGGGACCTGGGTGTATTGGCACCAAAACTCTGGCCCGGATGCTGCGACAGCTCCTCCTGCAGCTCATCGATCCGCTGATTTTCACGGATGGCCACATATTCCATTTCCGGGGTAATTATCCCCTGGCGCGCATAGTAGAGTTGAGACACATTTCTGCCTGGCTTGGCCCTGAGCGGCAATTTTACTTCCTGGAAACGGAGATGATCGAGGTCCGAATTAAAAAGCCGTTCTTTGCCGAAATCAGAGCTCAGATCAGCAAGCTGCTCCACATCACCACGCTCAAGAATCCATTTCTCACGCAACCTGGGCAGCCCCTTGCGCACATCGATCTCCACCTGCGGATCTGAATAAGGACCGCTTGTATCATAGACGGTCACCACAGAACCGCTGTTACCGGGACCCTGGATAGCAGCATCAGCAACGCTGATCTCCCGCATGGCTACCTTGATATCATGAATCTTGCCCTTGACATACACCTTCTTCGAATTGGCAAACGGTGTACGGGTTATGGAGCTGCTATCCGGAAGTTTTTCCTCTCTGCTCATACAATTCCTCTTGAGTTTTCAACCAGTGGACGAACACAAATATACTGGCTGCAAGAATGACGAACCACTCCCACAGGAGTACCGTCTCTTTTTACAAAACAGACATCGCATTCATCAGCCGGATTGTTATTGACACTGGCAGGGAAAGGTGTGCCGAATATGGCACAGAATGGTAACGCTTCCATTCATCATGACTTTCCCTACGACTTTATTAAAAGTATCAGGTTCAAGGGGTCTACTCTCAGCCGGAATTTTTCCCGGCACCCCCAAGTCTAAGATGTTCAAAAATCAAACTATCGGATGTAATTATAAAAAATAATTTTACCAGAGTAAAGCACTAACTCAGAAGCCTGCCAGGAACCTGCCGGCATTATGCCTGAAAGATGAATCAGGGAAAGATGCTCCGATGTGCCTTGACAACGGCAACATCATTATGATTTGATGCAAAAACGCCCTAAACGTTAACGAATTCGATTCATAACACACTGCCTATAAAGACAAGCGAAAAGGCTTGACAATGAATGAGTATTCAGTTATTATTGCCAACTGGTTACAATATAAGACATTATCTACAATATACACAGTTGCACAACCGTCCTCACAACATGACTGAACACATTGATTATATACATTATTTACATTAACCAATTTATTAATTTCATTCTGCTGGAGGAGTACCAATGCTCAATCTATACCGTGAACCGTATATCATTAGAGAGGTCGCCCCCTTTAAAGTTGACGGCCTGGCCATACCCTATCCGGAGTTTGTCCCCAGACTCTACAATTTCTGCAAAAATGAGCTCGGCTTTCGTAAAGGGTATATCATGCCATCGCGGGCCTTCTGCTCCGACGAAAACCAAGGCCTGCCCATTATTCTGCTCACCAAGCATTTCGGCACATTTCCCTTTAATCATGGCCGGGTCGGCGGTATGTTGGCTGTTGACCGACACGGCCCCCATTCCCACCATGGAGACGACCTCCTGATTGTCCAGGCCAGTCACGTCGGCTATGATCCGGATACCGGCGAATATGGGAAATACCGCAGGCCGCAGGTTTCCGGTAACAGTACTTGTGTTTCCTGTGGAAAACTGACTCATGTCATCACACCATATCTTGAGCGCTATCATTTTGCCCGCGATCGCATCTTCCTTCGTCGGGACGAAGAGGGACATTACCTGATCACGGTAAAAAATACCTTTATCGACTTTGGCTCCCACCCGGTGGAACAAGGACTTGTTCTTAAGCTCTCAAATATTGTCGAACAGGACCAGCAGAGAATTATCCGTCCGTTCTCTCAAGCGAGCACAACCCAGACCTACGAAGTTTCTCCTATCTTTAAAAAGCGCCTTGACGAACAGGGCTATGAATGGAAATCCGGTGAGGGAGAAAGCATCGGCAACCTGTTGACCGCTGATCTTTTCTATTTCAAGGAAAAATTTCATGAAACTGATGATACACTTGCACTGGAAAGAGGCCTGATCGAGTTCATGCCTGATATTGTCAGCGCCAAATACCCAACTCTGCGGGCCGCAAAGGCCAATGTCCAACTGGAATTTTCCCGGGTGGTTCAGTCGATCCGGCGTGGAGACGAATACACAGGACGAAGCCTTCTCTATATTGCCGGGCTGAATATCGATATCTCGGAATATGAGGGTTTCCCTGCCACCAACTATTTTGTCCCCTGGGCAGCTCACGTCCAGCTCAAGGACGGCACCCCCGTCGAATACACCCATCCCATTGAACAGGAAAAGCTGTTTACCAAACTCATGTCCCAAAGTATGGAGAACCCCGACCAAGCGGATTTAAAGGAAAATATAAGGCGTATGCTGAAAGCACCGCACTTTGACATTAGAGTAAGGTAACATATTTTGTGTGAATTCAACTTACGGATAGAGAAAAGAAAAAAATCCGCAAAAATCTGCCATTCCAAAACGATTGGTATGAAATGATTTCACACAAAATATTTGACCCTGCCAACTCGGACCAGCCACCTGCTTCAATCCCTGAACATGGGAAGTCGTTTCATATAATTTGCGATGGCCCACGTTCAGGTGCACAGGCAATACTCCCTGCTGTGACAAAATGAAAAAAAGTAGTTGACTTTTTCTGAATAGAAAATCATAATCCACCGATTTTGTAAATTGCCGGCTGCGGAAACTGCCTTTTATCTTAAGATGTTCCCGTATTCGACCACAGCGGCAATGTCTATTCTGACAAGTCATTTTTGTGGGTACGCCCCCCACTTACAGGTTTGACAAATTACAGACTCATTGGAGAACTCCACGTAATCGCAGCAATGAGTTTTCTCTAAAAAAATAAACGCTAGAACCAGCTCTCCCCCTTTTTTTTCGAAGTGACACAAGAGGACCTATGAATATATTTTTTCTCGCTTTACTACTCATTGGAGTTGGTGGAACACAGGCACTTGCTACCTTCAGACTGTATTCGTTGATGAAAGCAGGAGCAGTCCTGGCTATCATTGCTGGCTGCAGTTTTGGTGCCTATGACGCAGCGGCACGGCTTCTCCAGCATGCTGAGCCAGTAATTTACAACCATAGCTGGCTGCATATTTTCACATTCTCTCTTAAGATCGATGCCGTTTCAGCCTTTTTCCTGGTTCCTGTTTTTGCCATACCTGCAGTAGGGGCTCTGTACAGCTTTCAATATCTGCATGACGCAAAGCGTGCAGCTGGTACCGCCATCAACTATTTCTTTTATGCGCTCCTCATCATCTCAATGGCCCTTGTGGTCTGTGCCAATAACCTTATCTCCTTCGCCCTTGCCTGGGAGCTGATGTCTGTCTCATCATTTTTCCTGGTTATTTATGATGTTCATAAAAAGGCCACCAGGGGTGCCGGATATATCTATTTTATTTTTACCCAGGCCGGAGCCCTGTTTATTTTTGCCGGTTTCGGTTTCCTTTACTCGCATACCGGCACCTTCGGCTTTGAAGCACTTGCCTCTATTCCCGATTCTGCCAAACTTATTGCCTTCATTCTTATTCTCATCGGCTGTGGCTCCAAGGCGGGTATCATGCCGCTCCATATCTGGCTGCCCTATGCCCACCCCGCTGCCCCAAGTCATGTTTCCGCTGTCATGTCCGGCGTGATGATCAAGATGGGTATTTACGGTATTGTCCGCTTCTATCTCTTGCTGGAACCAACCTCTGTCGTTTTCGGCCAGATCGTTATCGTTCTCGGCATCAGTTCCGGAATCCTCGGGGTAGTCTATGCCATCGGCAAGCAGGACATCAAAAAGATGCTTGCCTATTCCAGCGTGGAGAATATCGGTATCATCCTGCTCGGTCTCGGTGTCGGTATGCTGGGCGCGGCATCTGGCAACAAGACCATGGCAGCCTTCGGCTTTGCCGGTGGCCTGCTTCATGTCTTCAATCACTCTATTTTCAAATCACTGCTCTTCATGGGAGCAGGCTCTGTTCTTCATCAAACCAAAACCGGCGCGAGCAATGAGCTTGGCGGCTTGATGAAAACAATGCCCGTTACCGGCCGCAGCTTACTCATCGGTTCCATTTCCATCTCAGGACTGCCGCCGTTCAACGGTTTTATCAGTGAATTTCTCATCTATTACGGAGCAATCCATGGGCTTTCGCTCCATGGAGCATCTTTTGTTCTCTCTGCCCTGGCCATTATTGCCCTGGCAGTTATCGGCGCATTGGCAGGAGCGGCCTTTACCAAATTCATCGGTGTCATTTTTCTCGGTGAACCACGTACTGACAAGGCAGCCAAGGCGTCTGAAGCCGGTATCCTCATGGGAACAGCTCTCTCAGTGCTGGCTGCTTCCTGCCTTATCATCGGTGTCTGGCCTTATCACTTTGTCCAGGCAGCCTTCCTGGTAACCCAGGCAATTCCACTGGTTTCCGACTATACAACCGCTGAGTTTATGCCACTCATGACCAATATTTCCCGCACGGCTGCTCTGTTTATTCTCCTCTTTATTATTGTCACCGTTCTCAGAAAGATTTTTTATATCGGCAAAGAAGTCACCAAATCCGGAACCTGGGGCTGCGGCTTCACCCAGCCGACAGTTCGGATGCAGTACACCGGCACATCTTATGCAGACAGCATAGTTGACTTTTTCAGACCCTTTATCCGAGTACAGAAAAATTACTCGGGGATAAATAAAATTTTCCCTGGCAAGACGACCTACAGCTCACACACCCATGATACCTCTGAAATCGGACTGAATATTTTTGTTGTCCGCCCGGTTCTGTATCTGCTTAGCAAGCTGCGCTGGATCCAACACGGCAACATCCAGCTCTATATCGGTTACATTGTGCTGGCCATTGTGGTTATGCTCATCTTTTTATAGGAAGACAGGATGGATTTTACTTTTTCTTTTACTTCATTTCTTTCGTTTCTGGTCGCCTTTACCCTGGCGCCCCTGTTCATGGGTGTCATTTTAAAGGTAAAGGCCTTTTTCGGCGGCAAACAGGGTCCACCATGGCTGATCAAGTACTACACGCTGATCAAACTGTTACGTAAGGGTTCTGTCTATTCGACCAGTACGACATTTATCTTCAAGCTGGGACCGATAATCTCCTTTGTCACAGCCTTTATGCTGTTGCTTTTCTTTCCCTTTGCCGGCCTTCCGCCTGTTCTTTCATTCCATGGCGATGTCGTCGTACTCTTCTATCTGCTTGGCCTCGGACGTTTTTTTACCGTCCTTGCCGCACTGGATACAGCATCTCCCTTTGAAGGAATGGGAGCAGCGCGTGAGGTGTTTTTTTCAGCCTTGGCTGAAGCCACTATCTTTGTCATCCTGGCCCTCTTCTTTCGACTCAGCGGGAGTTTGAGCTTTGCTGAATATTTTTCAGGCGATCAATTTGTCAACCTCTGGTCTCAGTCCGCAGCTCTGATCTTTTTGGTTCTGATTGCCCTGTTCATTGTTCTGCTGACAGAAAACTCTCGAGTTCCGGTTGATGACCCGGCCACCCATCTTGAGTTGACCATGATCCATGAGGTCATGATCCTTGATCACAGCGGCCCGGATCTTGCTCTTATTGAAATGGGTGCTTTCTGTAAAATGCTGTTTTACTCAGCCTTTATTTCCTGTCTCCTCTACCCGTTTCACACAGGATCTGCGCTATACAATGTCCTTGTCTTTAACATCATCATGGCCCTGATTTATGCCGGAGTCGGCTTAGTCGAATCAATCACGGCACGGTATAAGATGGATATGGTCCCCAACTTTATCCTGACATCCTTTGCCCTGGTCTTTTTTGCAACGATCCTTACCATGGAGTTTGTCCAGTGATACATATATCCAATATATTCTTGGCGCTGATTCTCCTGTCGGTTCTTCTCTCCCTGCGATCCAACCGCCTTATGGCCCTGGTCAAGCTCATGGCCTTTCAGGGAATCATTGTTTCCGCAGTGCCTCTTGTGCTGGACACAGCGCATGGGTTAACTTTCAATCTGATCATGTTTTTCCTCCTCCTGATTCTTGTAAAGGGCCTCGTCATCCCCGGCATGATGTCCATAGCCGTTAACAAAGTTGTTGCCAGCAGGGAAATTGAGCCTATTATCGGCTATCATGCCTCCCTGTTTGCCGGGTTGATCATGATTATTTTTTCCGTATATATCACCAATCATCTCAACCTGGCCAGCTTGCCGGCAAGTCACAAACTGCTTCTGGTAACTGGCATCACGACCATGGGGGCTGGTTTGATCCTGCTCATGGCGCGCCGTAAAGCTATTACACAGGTTATCGGTTACCTGATGATGGAAAATGGTATCTATCTCATCGGCACAGCCCTTGCCAAAGAGGTTCATACCCAATATGTCGTCGAGTTCGCGGTCCTCCTCGATCTTCTTGTTGCAGTATTGGTTATGGGTATTGTCTTAAATGATATCAACCATACCTTTGATGATGTTGACACTGCCCTCCTTGGACAGCTAAAGGATTGAAACTATGCTCCAATTGGTATTTTATATTCCACTTATTGTAGGAATTGCCGTTTTCTTTCTTCCTGCTAAAGCCGGACGACTGGCCCTTTTTTCCACTGCTGTCATTCATGCAGTTTTCACCGCACTGGAATGGTTCAAGATAAGCGGACCTCTGCACACCAAATACTTCAGTAACAGTCCTGAAGGCATGCTGGTGCTGGGCATCCTCTCATTTCTCTTTCTTTTCATCTCATTGTATACTGTCTTTTACATGGATGAAGTGGAAATGAGTAAGGAGCCGGTATTTAACGGGAGCATGCTGCTCTTTCTTGCAGCCATGTCCATGGTTGCCATTGCCGATCATATCATTATGCTCTGGGTTGCCGTAGAAGCAACCACCCTGATGAGTGCACCGCTTATCTTTGTTCATCGCTCCAAGGAATCTCTGGAAGCCACCTGGAAATATGTGCTTATCTGTTCCGTTGGTATCGCCCTGGCACTGCTCGGCTGTTTCTTTGTAATCTTTTCCATGGAAATGAGTAATGTCCATGTACCGATAACTTTTTCTTCATTGACCACTGTTGCATCCCAGCTTGATCCGATCTGGCTTAAAGCCGGTTTTATATTTATTGTTATCGGCTTCGGCACCAAGATGGGACTTGCCCCAATGCATACCTGGCTGCCTGACGCGCACAGTGAAGCCCCCAGCCCAGCCTCGGCCTTACTCTCAGGAGCACTGCTCAATTGTGCGTTCCTTGCTGTGTACCGCTGCCACCAACTCATGTATGCGGCTGGATTGGGCGAATATTCGAGTAATGTCCTTATCGCCTTTGGTCTGGCTTCCATGCTTGTTTCAGCTGTTTTCATTCTGAATCAGACGGATTACAAACGAATGCTGGCTTATTCCAGTATTGAAAACATGGGCATCATCGCCGTTGGCATAGGAATTGGCGGTCTCGCGGCCTTTGGTGCCATGCTCCATATGATCCATCACTCACTTGTCAAATCTTCACTTTTCCTTTCTGCCGGCAACATACTGCTTGGCTACGGCACAAAGGCGATTGATAAAACAGGAGGTATGCTGCGTCTGATTCCTAAAACCGGAGTTACCTTTTTTGCAGGATTTGCCGGTATTTCCGGATTTCCTCCATTCGGCCTTTTTGTCAGTGAACTCCTTATTATTCTGGGAGCTATCAAAGCTGGTCGTTACGTGGCGATCGGTATCTTTATCTTCAGTTTGATCCTGATTTTTGCGGGTGCCTCAAAACTCGTTATGAAAATGGTTTTTAGTGAAAAAGAGAATGATGATGTTCTTGTCCCAGAAAAATGGACACGGGCGCTCCCGCCCATTATTCTTTTACTGACGTCACTTGCTTTAGTTATCTGGCTCCCGGATAGCATTTATCAAACAATTCAGAATGCGATTT
>Ga0180007_10002751_pt1 | contig 20445 bp, 18 predicted proteins | sample MM_PC_MetaG_FD_121122 | JGI IMG/M metagenome (GOLD analysis project Ga0180007, IMG submission 121122) | Groundwater microbial communities from the Aspo Hard Rock Laboratory (HRL) deep subsurface site, Sweden - MM_PC_MetaG | ecosystem: Environmental > Aquatic > Deep subsurface > Groundwater... | reverse complement strand
CTGTCTGTCAATTCAAATAATGTAACAAAGGATTGACCCAAAAAAAATTACCCGATATATTGGGTCACACACCCACACCTAACACAACATCTTGTGTTTGGCCTGGGTTTCCTCTTGATTTCCCCTTATCTACACCCACGCTATGGCCCAATCCATTTCTTTTCCTAAGCCGATCACTTCAGGGGCTAAGGACGAACAAATTTCAATTGAAGCTGAAGAAGTCCAAATCCCCCCTGCCCCTGAAACCGCAAAAACAAGTGGCAAAGTCAAAAAAAACGGTCTTTCCATCCCTAGAAAATACACAAAAAAGGAAATGGACGCTTTCAACATGCTTGAATATGAAATGCGCAGTTCAAAGATAACAGAACCAGACGGAACTGTGATTTTTGAAATGCATGACATTGAAGTGCCCACAACTTGGTCACAACTTGCAACGGACATCATCGCCCAAAAATATTTCAGGAAAGCCGGAGTGCCAAAAACCGGCCATGAAACAAGCGTAAAACAAGTAGTCCACCGCATTGTGCACACCATCAGAACTTTTGGAGAAAACCACGGCTATTTTACATCCGAGCAAGACGCCAACACTTTTGAACAAGAACTTAAATATCTGCTTATAGCCCAATACGGCGCCTTCAACTCACCGGTCTGGTTTAACTGTGGCCTCTATCACGAATACAATATCCAAGGCGACAGCGGAAATTTTGCCTGGGACTTCACATCAAACGCAGTAAAAGAAACTAAAAACGCCTACGAACACCCACAATGCTCGGCTTGTTTTATCCAAAAAGTGGAAGACTCATTGCTCGGCATTTTTGAACTGGCGAAAACGGAAGCAAAACTCTTTAAATACGGCTCAGGCACAGGTTCAAATTTCTCTTCCATACGCTCAAAATATGAAAACCTTTCCGGCGGCGGAATTTCATCCGGCCTAATGTCCTTCCTTGAAGTTTTAGACCGCGGCGCGGGCGCCATCAAATCAGGAGGAACCACTCGTCGCGCGGCAAAAATGGTGATTTTGGACGTAGACCACCCTGAAATCCGTGAATTTATTAGTTGGAAAGTTGAATCTGAAAAAAAAGCAAAAGCTCTTATTGACGCCGGCTACGATTCGGACTGGCGCGGAGAAGCATACCGAACCGTTTCCGGCCAAAATTCCAACAATTCGGTCCGTGTAACTGACGAATTCATGCAAGCCGTGGACGAAAAGTCAAAATACTGGACCCGCTTCCGCACCACCGGCGAGAATTATGAAGAAACCGACGCAAATGAAATTTTTGACCAAATTTGCTCTGCAGCCTGGCAATGCGCTGATCCAGGTCTCCAATTCGACTCAACAATCAACAAATGGCACACCTGCCCTGTTTCCGGCCGCATTAACGGCTCAAACCCTTGCAGCGAATACATGTTTTTGGATGACTCCGCCTGTAACCTTGCTTCAATCAACCTCATAAAATTCCTAAAAACTGACGGTTCTTTTGACGTTGAAGGATTCAGGCACGCAACTCGCCTTTTCTTCATAGCACAAGAAATTTTAATTGACCTTTCTTCATACCCAACGGAAGAAATCACCCAAAACAGCCATGACTACCGACCTCTCGGGATTGGATACGCAAATTTGGGTACACTGCTTATGATGATGGGCATTCCATATGATAGCGAGGAAGGTAGAGTTGTCGCCGCCGCAATCACAGCAATTGAACACAATCATGCTTATTCAGTTTCAGCGGAAATGGCAGGCATACTGGGAACTTTCACCCACTACGAAAAAAACGCAAAACCAATGCAAAAAGTGATCAAAATGCACCGCGACGCGGCACATCAAATTGATAAAAGCCTTTGTCCAAAAAATCTTTATGAAGCAGCCTGTGAAGACGGAGACAACGCCGTTAAATTAGGTGAAAAAAACGGATATAGAAATTCTCAAGCCACAGTTTTGGCTCCAACCGGAACAATCGGCCTTCTCATGGACTGCGACACAACCGGTATTGAACCCGAATTCTCACTTGTAAAATGGAAAAAACTAGCAGGTGGCGGATACTTCAAAATTATCAACACTTCCATACCCGCATCTCTTAATAAACTCGGCTATAATGAAAAACAAATCAGCAACGTTATTGACTACGTTTTGGGTCACGGCACACTTGAAAACGCACCCCATGTAAATCCTGAAGCTCTTGAAAAACTCGGCTTTACAAAAAAGCAAATACTCACTGCTGAAGCTCACATTGAAAAAGCAAAAACGCTGGATGAATGGACTCCAAATATTGATGTAAAAACTCTAAAAACAAAAGGACTAACTCAAGAGCAAATTGAAGAAGCAAAAGTATTTATTGAAGGCAATCAAACGGTCGAAGGTGCACCACATTTGAAACCGGAACATCTGGCAATTTTCGACTGTGCTAACAGATGTGGAAAAGGGTCTCGTTACATTGCACCGCTTGGCCACGTTAAAATGATGGGTGCCGTACAACCCTTCTTATCCGGAGCAATATCAAAAACGGTAAATATTCCTAATGAAGCAACAGAAAAAGACATCTACGACATATACATGCAAGGATGGCGACTGGGATTAAAAGCAATAGCGCTTTACCGCGACGGATCCAAACATTCCCAAGCACTATCGAGCCAAGAAAGTAAAACGGAAGAGGCACCGCTGCTCCCGGAAGGCACAGTTCTACGCGGTTCCAAAGTCTCACTCCCAACCAAACGTCGTGGAATCACCGTTGAAGCCAACGTAGGCGGCCAAAAAATGTATCTCCGCACAGGGGAATACCATGACGGCAAACCTGGAGAAATCTTTATAGACTCCTTCAAAGAAGGCGCCTCTTATAGAAGCCTCCTGAACTGCTTCGCGGTGGCCGTTTCAATAGGCCTCCAATACGGCGTCCCTCTTGAAAAATACGTAGATTCATTCACTTTCACACGTTTCGAACCAAGCGGCTTTACAACTCATCCAAACATTCGCACTTGTACCTCAATAGTAGATTTCATTTTCCGCGTCCTGGGCATGGAATATCTTGGCCGCACTGACTTCGTCCACGTGGCACCTGAAACCACTCAACTTGAAGAGAACAATGGGAAAGGCCGAATCAAAGAAGCAATGCGATTCGAAGCCGAAGTCACAATCGAAGAAACACTTATATCTGAAAAGGCTGACATCACTACAAACGCAATGGACAAGCAACTTAGCAGCATGATGGGCGACGCACCTCCCTGCTCAGTTTGCGGCCATGTAACAGTAAGAAACGCATCCTGCTACAAGTGCTTGAACTGTGGCGCTTCAAACGGCTGCTCTTAAAGCCATCCCAAATTCACACTCAATTAAAGAGCCCTCCCTCCACGCGGGCTCTTTTAAATAAAGCTTAGAAGATATTCTGCTTTTTTCGACCCTTAAACCTTATTAGAAAGAATTGATAAGAATCATGATTCTTATCAATTCGCTTCCAGGGTCGCAAAAAGCAGAATATCTTCTCTTGACATAAACCCGCGCTCCACCTAAAATCCCAAAGCACTTGACCAAGGTTCATGACCAACAGAAACTCAAAAACCCACGGACACGCTGATTCAAACATACTTCGCCCAAAGTCCAAAACGTGGAAACGCAAAAACAAAGCGGCCGCTAAGACAAGAAGTGAAAGTCGCCAATCAGCCTTAAAAGAGGCACTTGCAAAAGGTAACTCTTAGAATATTTTTGTGCTAAAGTGTTGTAGCAATGAAACTACCTTCTTTTTTAAAACGCCAAAGAAAAACATTAAAACCTTCTTTTAGGAGTTACAAAACAAGCCTCGCGCCGCGCCGAAAGCCAATAAAAATAAAAAAAACAAAAATCCGGAATCCGTTAAACAAAATCACCAAACACACAAAAAAGAAAAAACAAATTTTACTGTTCGCAAAAGGAGCTGCACTTTTATTGTTGCTGAGCGCCGGCTCGTATTTTTTATTTTTTACATCCTATTTTGAAATCCAAAAAATCCAAATAGACAGCACTGAAGAAACGCTGGATGAAGAAGCAACTGTTAACACTTACCTTCAAGATTATTTAGGAGCAAATATCCTATTTTTCCAAACATCAAAACATGAAAAAGTCCTGCTTTCCGACTTTCCATATTTAGAAAATTTAAAACTCCACAGAACACTTCCGGGCACAATCAAAGTTAGCTTAACCCCTCACCCGCAAGTCGCAAATATAAAAATTATTCAACCTGGCCAAGACGCTTATTATCTTATAATAAACGACTTGGGATTTGTCTCATCCCTTGGCGTCAGCAATGAAACTTTGCCCACAATTGCAATGAACGTAACAAGTATTGACGACGAAATTGATTTTGACGCGCAAATAATAAGCCAAGAAATGCTCGAAAAACTTCTGGAAGTAAGCAAAAGTTATGAAGGAAAATTCAACATGAATATCTCTGAAACCATTTATTTAAGGCAAGCGCGTGAAGTTCATCTATACACTGAACGCGACTTTTACGTATGGCTGGACTTAACCCAAGACATAGACGAACAAATGACAAAACTCAAAAAAGCAATGACCAAACTAAATATATATGAAGCTAACTTGGAATATATTGATTTAAGAATCTCTGGCCAAAACGGCGAAAAAGTTATATACAGATTAAAACAAGAACAAGAATAAATATTAACAAAAAAACAATATGACTGAAGAAACCCTTGACCTCCAAAAAGCTCTTCGCATGCTTGAAACGGCTGAGGCCTCTTTAAAAACCGCAAGGCAGATTTTAGAGAACCTCTCTCCGGAATCCATACCAAAAAAAGACCATCCAACGGATTTACATTCTTATGAAGAAGCAGACAATCAAATTGTTGAAGGCTTTTTTGATGGCCAAAACATGATTGGCCCCAATGAAAGAATTTTCCCCATCCCAGCAAATTACGTTTCAAAATCCAAACTTGTTGAAGGAGACAAATTGAAACTTACAATTCTGCCAAACGGAACATTCCTTTACAAACAAATAGAACCTGTAGACAGAGCAATTTTGAAAGGCACTCTCATCAAAGAAGATGGCCAATACCGCGTAACAACTGACGAAGGTGTATATAAAGTAATCCTGGCTTCCGTCACATATTACAAAGGCAAAGTAGGAGATGAAGTAACAATTGTTGTACCGGAAAACAAAAATTCCCAATGGGCAGCAATTGAAGCAATCATACCTCAAATGCAAACTACTGAAGTCAAAGACGAAGACACATTTTAAAAAATAAATTTAACAAAAAAGACCCCCGCCTAAGGCGGGGGTCTTTTCAATTTCAAATACTATCTAGCTACATCAATTGTTGGTGCAGTACCGGTTCCTCCAGCACCTTCACCTTCAGGGTCACAAGCTCCAACATAAACTTCATTATGAGTTCCTTTCATAATGTAGTAGTCAGTTCCGGATGCTGATCCTGTCAAAGGATCATATGGTAGATCTGCAAGATAACCACTCCCGACTTGTGTTATGTCCATACAATCACCTTCAACTGTAGCAGCCCCACAAAAGCCAACCGGCTCTCCGTAAGAACATCCCGAACCAATCATGTAATAAACACCAGCTGTTGCACTCTCCAAGGAACTGAAAAGCGCACCTTCATTATCAACCTGATGTTTCTTAACAGCTTCTAAAATTGTAACAACGTCTGACCTACGACGAGCATTACGTGCTTCATGCAGGCGACGAGCAGGATCAATGGCAACGAAAATTGCAGCTGCCAAAATAGCAATAATAGCAATAACTATTATCAGCTCAATAAGTGTGAAAGCCTTGCGGCTTTTGGCGTGGTGTTTACCCATATGTAATAGGAGGTTAATTTTTCTTGACAGAATTATAGCAAGTTCAAAAGTTCAAAGCTAGACTTTTTTCTAAAAACCGAATAAGAAAGTGCCAAACCTACCGGTACAATCAAATCACTATCTGAACTGGTATTCCCTTCAACATTGACTTTAAATTGCGCTGAAATAAATTTAGGAACATTTGGCCCTAAATCTTTCACTTTTATTGATAGCAAAGCATCATCATTCCCGGAAAACACAACATGGGTTGGAACACTTCCTGACTGCTGGATATAAGAATGAAATGAATTTGAAAAATCATGACCCAAATTATGACTCAAAATCCCATCAAAAACTCTTCCATGAAAAACAGAACTAATAAGGAAAGAATGATTAAAATTATGAACAAACATTATATTTGGCAACTCATGAATTTTGACTGGTATAGCTTTAATCAAAGCTAAATTTTCCAAAACAAACTGACAATTATCAAATCCGGCTGCTTCAAAAAGTTTTTTATTGGAATCCAAAACCGGCTTTTCAATACCCGCAATAAAGACTGTTGAAGTATTCGGTTTGCTATCCTTAACTATCGAGAATTGATATTCAAGATTCGCAAGAGGAACAGGTATAAAACTGGCAGCTTTTGACAAAGCAGTTTGCTTAATTTGATCATCATTCATAGCAGATGGGAAATCCTGAATTGCGCTGTAACACTTAATAACAGGCAATCCGACTACACAAATTCCAGTATCCACTTTTTCCCTCATCTTTTTCAAAACAGCTAACACTTGCCCTTCATTCTTAATCTCACCTTTCTCAACTGTACCTTGCGGTAGAGGCGCACGCAAAATCTTTGACAACACCGGAATTTTGCCTTGCTCCACCTGCACGAGTACTATCTCGTTTTCAGATATATATATTCCGCTCGAACTTTGAAATAAAGAAAACATATTAATTTGCTGTTTTATCCCAATCAATAATAGAAGGAGGAGCCGTTGTCCTATTCACATGTGCCTCAATATCAGCCACAAACCCCGACCCGTGTTCAGCTGAAATGCTTACTGTTTTGTCAGTACTGGAGCCTGAAACCACAACAACACAATCAACGCTGCCAACTGTTAAACTCTCACCTGTATAACTTGAATTTGTCACAGTACTAAACAATGCCTCTTCCAAACACCCTTCTGAACCGGCAAAAGTCTGTTCAGCACGAGTGTCATGAAGTCCCAACTCTAGCAAATCCACACCAATAAGAACCACAAAAACAACAACCAGCACAGAAATTGCACTAATTATGATTATTGTTGTTATGGCTACCATTGCTGGATTGGATTTAAGTTTCATCGTCTTATGGTGCTAGAAGATTGCAAATTTATTGAAGCTTCTTGATTTATTGATTCAAAGCCTAAGGAAAATTGAATATTTGCCGGCTCGGTATCACGTTGAAGATTAATAACCGTGAAATTTGTCACATTTACTCGATCAGACGTAATCTGTTTAAAACCAGTATCATCCTCATTAATTCTCAAATAACGAATCGGGTAGTCGTTCTCCCCAATCGTTACGTTCTTTGTTGCGGTATCAAATACAATGGAACCCGTACCATTAGTATTCAATTTGAATGCTCCGGGATTTGAACTAAAAGTACCCGTCCCGCTATCCAAACTATCCGCATGCCTAATTTCATCCGTAATTTTATTCATAACAAACCTAGCATTTTCCAATACTTCCCTATCTTCTTTTGCACCTCCGTTCGCCTCCAAAATTTGAATATTAAAGAGAAGAATTGATACTGTCACAAAGGATACAATAGCTATATAGAGAATCATCTCCACAAGACTGAATGCCGGTTTTTTTAAATGTTTTTTCATTTTTTTACATTGAATAATCTAAAGTCACACTGTCCAAAATTGGCGTCGCCGACCCCGAGCCATACAGATAAGCTGCAAATTGCATAAATCTAGTTCCGGTTGCATCACCTGAAATCGCAATTGTTGATCCTGTAGATGAATAATAAGTTCCAGGCCCGTTAGGTCCCATCCAAGTTGCAAGGGCCGTACCACCGGTACTACTTGCAGTTCTTGTTTGGAACCAAATAACACCGGTTCCGCTTTGTTCCCAAGTAATTGTATTCCAAGCGGTGGTATCTGAATCTGAAGAAAATTCCTCTGAGGTATAAATACCAAATCTTGCATATTCAGGCACTTCCGGTGCTCCCCAAGTAATAACAATAAGTTCCTGACTATCCGCAGTGCCAACCACAAACATATATGAACCTGTAGTCGCTACGCCCATACCGTCCCCTCCAATATCCAAACTTGACCTGACAAAAGGAGATTCAACAACCGTCGTATCAATAACCTTAAATTCAGCTCCGGTATCATTCGTAACTGCAATAACAAAAGTTCTGCCAGCAAAGCCAACAAACAAAGTATGCATATTATAGTCACCTGTTGTAACAACCCCACCCAACTCAATAAAATTTACTTCATTACTCACATCAAAAATCACATAGTTCGGATTATTACCACTCGCCGTCATAGTTACATGCAACTCTTTTGACGATGAATCATACAAAATACCATTCACAATACGTGAACCGGTCACATTATAAGTATAAACAATAGAAGGAGTCGCCGGATTTGCAATATCAACAGTACGAACTTCCTGATTTGGAGAAGCGGTACCAATAAAAAGATTTTCACTTCCATTTGAAAGATCAATAACATTAGATCCAACCTCCAAAGAAGAGTACAAAGTTGGTGATGAAAGAGTAGAAACATTAATTAAAAACAATTCATTATTTGTTTGACCCGAATCCTGCTCCGTACCCAAATACGCAACGGAACCGGACCCGGTAACTGAAAGGCCATCTTTGGTTCTACTTGTATTATAAATACCGGTTAATGTGGGAGCGGTCTTATTTGTTACATTTATTATCTGAAACTCCGCATTATTATCAGAGGTCGCAATGTAAACATAATTCCCCATCATATATAAATCATTCACATCAGAACCAACCTCAAGCGAACCGGCAACCGTGACATTAAAAGGGTCAGAAATATTGAAAACAATAAACTCCGGTTGACCTGCTGTGGTATCACGACCCGCAAATGCGTAGTCACCACTAATAATAATATCATTCATATCATTGCTCCCGGGCAAATCCACCGTTTCAACTATTCTTGGCACATCCCATCCACTTTCCCCTCCCGACTGCAGAACTTGAATTTCAGAGCTGGTCGAATCCGTTCCCGCATAAATATGAGAACCCTGAAACCAAACCGCAAATGCCTCAGCGGAATCTGAAAGATTTCCGGTATCCTCAACCATATAAGTCGAAAGATTAATCCTTCTAATCTCGTTTCCGGTTTGACTGGCACTTCCATCATCAGTGGCTACATATGCATAACCATCTTTCACATAAATATCAGTAACATCTTCATTAATCTCAACAGAACCCAATATTGCTATGGAACCCTGAGGATTTGAAATATTCAGAGCATAAAACTCAGTATTCGAACCTTTATACGTACCAATATAAGCAATCTCATTCTCCTGATCTACATAAACACTACTCACAGTCACCGAACCGCTTAAATCCACAGAATTCACCACCGAATAATCCGACAACCTGAATACTTTAAATTCACCGCTCGAATCATTCGTTCCCAAGAAAGCATAACCTGCATTTACATCAACATCATAAACATCCGCGGCAATATCCCCACTTCCTGAAACTGTCAAAGTCCCCTCCGGATTGCTTAAATTCAAAACATAAACCTCCTCTGAAGAGTTCGCGCTGGTCACAAAAACCGCGCTGCTTCCGGACATTGCAACACCATTAGCATCCGCGCCGGTATCCAAATCAAGAGTATTCACCTCCGAATAATCAGAAAGTCTAACAATTGACACCTCTTTTGTGTCCGAAGAAGTTGCCAAAAGAGCATAATCATTAGCATCAAAAACTACCAAATCATTCACAGATGCATTAATTTCAGTGGAACCCAGCTCAGTTACTACTCCATAACTGACATCCTTAAGGTCATAAACCACAAATTCTTCCTCCGACACATCAGGATTATTATCCGACACAGCAAATAACAAGTTATCATGCACAACAATTTCATTGACCTTACCCAAACCGTTATTGTCCTGTTTATAGCTTACAAAGCCATCCACCCAGTTTTCAATGAAATTCAAAAGCACAGAACCGGGACTAAATTCACTGTTTCCGCTATTAAAGAACCCGAATTCAAACTCACTCTTAAGATCAACAATCCAATAAAGCACCAATGAACGCCAATTCGTTAATCTGGTCGTAGAAACATAACTCATCTCCCTGTCATCAATACTCGTCCAAGTAATTGTTGTTTGCATCTCAAACTTATTTTGATTTATCTCAGTCAAATCAATAATTCGAGTAAATCCATCAACCACATTGGACGTGCCGGACAAAACCCAATATCCACCGCTGTTATCAATTCCGGTCTGCCCAGCGGAAAGCTCATAAAAATCATAATCCCTAATAGCTCGAACAGCCTCCTCCGCCTCCTGCACTAAATATCTCGCTTTTAAGAAATTTTGGCTGTTTGCCACATCAAATCCTAAACCCAAAGTAGCGGAAATAATTCCAACAACAATAATAGAAAAAATACCAATAGCTACTATTACTTCAATTATCGAAATCCCGCGTCTTTTAATCAGATTCAACATTTCCAAATTGATTAATTATTATTGTCTTTACTGTGCCGTCCCCGGATTCAATGCTAATTGTCCCAAAATCCTCAGTTTCACCACTCGGTTGATCAAAAATCACACCAGTAGAGCCGTTAGCCAGATTTACTGAAGTAAAATTCACAGAGCCGGGCAAAGCATATTCAATATCTAAACTGGTATCTCTTGCATCAAACCCGGTACCCGCAAACAAAATATAAACTCCACTTGCGGCATCAAATTGAACACCCCAAGAAGTATCTAAATATTGATGCACAGTTTTAGATTGAGCTTGCCTCAAAGCATGTACAATTTCCTGTTCTGCAACATCCAATTGCGAACCAAAAAGCGCAGACATCATGTTGGGAACGGCAACAATAGCCAAAATTGTGAACATTCCCAGCACAATCATAAGTTCCACCAATGTTAAAGCTTTTTTTCTCATTATCGAATATTTCCTGTAAGAGAATAAATTGGACCAAGAATTGCCATTGCTACTCCTCCAACCAAAAGACCAATGAAAATCAGTAAAACCGGTTCCAAAATGGTACTGAGGTTCTTCATCTTGTCATCAACCTCTTCGTCATACATTTTCCCAATATAATCTAAAGATTCCGCCAAATTACCACTACGTTCCCCCACCCTGATCATGTGCATGAACATCACCGGAAAGTAAAATTCAGCCTTCTCAACTGCTGCAGAAATCGGATCACCTTGGACAACAGCAGTTCTCATTCTTTTAACCTGATTTCTGTAAGCCCTATTTCTAACAATATTCATGGAAATATCCAAAGCACCATCAATTGAAATACCCGCATTGAGAAGGGTTGCTAAAGTTCTGGAAAATCTTGCTAGATTCAATTGTTTGATAATAAGCCCAAAAATTGGAATCCTAAGATACATTCTATGAGAAAACGGCCTCACATACTTGTTCTCCAACACAAAAGGCAAAGAAACAAAAGCAAGTATTACCCCAATAATCAAGGTTATACCGTGCTCCTTGAAGAACTCGGCAAACCAAAGTAATACCCTGGTTGTAAAAGGAAGTTTAACATCCAAACTCTTGAAAAGTGGCAAAATCTGAGGCAAAACAAACAAACCAATTGAAACAGACAAGCCAATAACAGCAAGGAAAATAATGGAAGGATACAGCATTGCAGACCTGACTTTTTTCTTCAAATCAATTTCCTTCCTCAAAAAGTCCGCAATATATTCCAAATTATTTTCAAGTGTACCTGAAAGCTCACCTGCCTTAATTAGCTGAGTAATAAGACCCGGAAAGTCGCGAGGATATGCCATCAAACAGTCGGAAAGCCGTTTACCTGACGCAAAATCATCAATCACTTTGCCCAAAATCACCCTCAATTTACCCTTGGATTGATCCCTAAGCATCACCAAAGACTCAAAAAGAGGCAAACCAGCTTTTAACATGATAGAAAGATTCTTCACAAAGAATAAGAGCTGCATGTCTGAAATTTTCCCCAAAGCAAGATCAGATATAACTACACCTTTTTTAACCTTATCCATCATCATCACTTCCAATTTATTCACTTCCAAAAGTGACTTAGCCGCCTGCTCTGAAGCAGCCTCAATTTCACCTTTCACTACGGTATTATCATTGATTCTGACTGCAATATATGAAAATTTCATTTTGTTTTGTTATTTATTTTTTTAGCGAACCACACGGAGAATCTCCTCAATGGTAGTTTGACCACTCATAACTTTATTGATGGCATCATCCATCATTGTGGTCATGCCGTTCTTAATTGCATAATCTGAAATAACATCTGAAGAAACCTCATCCATAATCATTTTTTTAATATTTGTATCAACCTCTAGAATCTCAAAAACACCCGTTCGCCCCCTATATCCGCTGTTATTACAAACTGCACAACCGGCTCCCTTGTAAAGACGTCTAGCCTTTCCATCCGCAAACAATCGGCTTTTTACCTTATCCGGCAAGAAATAACCTTGTTGCTCAAGAGTAGCGGCATCAATTGAATAACTGGTTACACAATTCATACAAACCTTACGCATAAGACGCTGAGCAATCACCATGTTCACAGTTGAAGCCACCAAAAACGGCTCAACATCCATATCAAGAAGCCTAGGCAACGCCGTAGCGGCATCATTTGTGTGCAAAGTTGAAAGCACCAAGTGACCTGTCAAAGCAGCATTAATTGCAATATCCGCCGTCTCCGTATCACGAATTTCACCCACCATTATGATGTTTGGATCCTGACGAACAATGGACCTCAGCCCATCTGCAAAAGTCAAATTCGTTCTAGCATTTACCTGAATTTGATTAACTCCGGGGATTGAATATTCAACCGGATCTTCAATGGTCGAAATATTAACTTCGCGCTTATTTAACAGTTTCAAAACCGCATAAAGCGAAGTTGTTTTACCGGAACCCGTAGGACCTGTTACCAGGATCATACCCCACGGTTTGTGCATCTGCTTGCGAACAATGGTAAAATCCTTTTCCTCAAGACCCAACTCTTCCAAACTGTATTGCCTGGTCTTTTCAGAAAGCAGACGAAGCACCATCTTTTCACCGTATGTGGTAGGTACAATAGACACACGAATATCCACCTTTTCACCCGAGAAGTTGTAGGACATATGCCCATCCTGAGCTGCGTAATGCTCATCCGTTCTAAGCTGTGAAAGAATCTTAATACGTGTCACAATCCTATCCAAAAGTGTTTTTGGCAAAGAAATCACATCTCTCAAAACACCATCCACTCTAAACCTGACAACCACAGATAAATCCTGTGGCTCAACATGCATATCTGAAGCTTTAGACGTATAAGCATAATCCAAAAGCAGGTCAATAATTCTAATAATCTGAGTATCCTCGGCTTTTCCTCTCTTGGCTGATTCATCAATCTGAGCAACTTTTGCAAGCTCTCTGATTTGTTCCACAAGACCTCGCTTATACAGATTCAAAGCTTGGTGAATGTCATTATCAGTCGCATAATGAACAACAATTGTCTGACCAACACTTTTCTCTAAAAGCTGAATCAAGTGGATATCCTTGACGTTATTCATAGCCACATGTAAACCCTCCTCATCTTTTTCAAAAGCAATAACATGATTTTTCTGTGCGAATTCTTCAGGTATCAAACTCAAAATTTCATCTGGGATGGAAACCTGTTTTAGGTTTACAAAAGGTTTTTCAAGAGCCGAAGCTAAAATTTGACCCAAGTGATCATCCGTCATTAGCTCCCTTCCAATGATCACCTGATCAAGTGAAGTATTCGAGTCAATCGCAATCTGATACATCTCATTTAGCACCTTTTCGTCCAGGAATGCACCTTCTTTTAGAATCGCAACAATTTCTTCATTTTTTAGTGGCGTCATTTTTGTATTATTTAATCTTATAATTATATCATAAAACGACCTTTTTTGAAAGCCCTCAATACCCTAAAATTGACGCACACTGTGATTTCGCGTAATTTGTCAAGTACATGGAAAATGATGGAATTACAGTTTCAGAGGCGCTTAACCAGGTACAGTCCTGGATAAATTCGCAAGAATACGAACTTGCCATTCGTGGATGCCAAGAAATTTTAGATTTTGAACCTGCAAATAAACGTGCCCTAGCTCTTATGAAACAAGCGGAAGAACTCCGTCATCAAGTTATTGAAGACAAATCTCCCCTTCAACCTGAGCCAAAACCCGAACCTTCAAAACCAACACCAGCGCAACAAACACCAATCCCTGAACCTGTAAAACCGGCCGAACCCATAGTTCCTGCACAACCTGCTCCTCAACCTGCTCCTCAACCTGCTCCTCAACCTGCTCCTCAACCTGCTCCTCAACCTGCTCAGCCAGCTCCGCAGCCAACCCCTGAACCTGCAAAACCTGCACCGGCACCTACACCAACACCAACCCAAACTCAAAAACCCCAAAAAACACCCGTTTCTGAAGTTATTATCTTAGAAGATGCTCCTGAACTCTTCCTCAAACCTGGAGAAACCATAAAAAGCACCACTTCCGAAAAAAGAAGATATTTCTTAGCAATGTTAATCCCCGCAATTCTAGTTGTTACACTTGGAGGTGCAGTAATTTGGGGACTTTCACTGACAAAAAGAGACAAAACAATCGAAGAAGCCGCCAGCACTCAAGAAGAAATCACCATTAACCAAGAATACTTGGATCGCAATGACATTCGCCAAGAAGATTTGAGTTTAATTGGCGTAATCCTTGAAGAATACAAGAAAGAAAATGGGGAATTCCCATCTGTTAGCCAAGTTGAAAATGTAATTCTGGACAGCGGCGAATTTAATAAAATTCCGCTTGATCCAAGACACGGGGAAACTGACGCGAACGATAAGTTATTCGGTTACATCTACGCAGTTTATGACTCACCGGAAGAAAAAAATTCAGAGTATGTAATTTCAGCCCTTTTTGAAGATAGCCAAGGCAACGGATACGAATGGACACGCGGCGCAAGCGTTATTGACTATCCAAATTACCGTGACATTACAGAAAAAAATATCCGCCTACTGGGCGACACAAACACACCTCTTGAAGAAGCGCCAAAAGTCAAAGTGAAAAGACCCTAATCTTTGGCCAAAATCGACTGAATTTTTTCAACAATCTCTTTTATGTGCGTATTGGATTTTATTATGTAATCCAAAACATTATATTGAGAAACAGACTCTATATCTGACTCCTGCCCCAAATTCGACAAAATCATAACTTTAATATTTGCCGTAGCCGGATTCGACCTCAATTTTTCCAAAAAAACAAATCCATCCATATTTGGCATCACCAAATCTAGCAAAATCAAATCCGGCATCTTTTTTTCAATTGCCTGCAACGCTTCAACCCCGTCTCTCACAAAAACTACATCAAAACCCTCTTTTTTCAGAGCAAGACCATAAACTTTACTAATAAAAGCATCATCTTCCGCCACCAAAACTGTTTTGCCTACGTAGGTACTCATAAATTATTATTTTTATCTTTAAATTATACCACAAAATCATATTAAATGACAGTAAATTATACTGCCATTTGAATATCCACCAAATTAGCTAACCTCTCCAAAACACGTATCAAATAATCTATCTCTTCATGTGTATTAGCCGCAGTAACTTGTATCCTGAATCCCACATCATTTTTACCTACCATGGGATAAGGGCAAAGCGTGACATAAACTCCATTTTCATATAGAAAATTGGTCACAAAATCCATTTTTTCAGGTTCTTTAATATAAACATTGAAAATTGGGAAATCAGTATTATTCTCATTTCTAAACCCAAAAGAATTTATAGCATTATTCAATTTTTTTGATTTTTCATAAATATCATTACGAATCAAATCTCCTCTTTTATCATTTATCTCAAGCCCTTTTAAAGCCGTAGCAAGTGATGCAATAGGAAGTGGACCACTATAAAGGTACGGAGACACCAAAGATTTCAAAAGTTTTTTCAATTCTTTACTACAGGTTATAAAAGCCCCATAGCTTGAATATGCCTTGGATAAACAAGTTATTAAAACAATATTGTCATAAGTTTCCCCGTAATATTTCACAATACCATTTCCCCTCGAACCATACGGACAACTTTCATCCAAACCTCGCTCTCCAACCAAACCAAAACCATGAGCATCATCAATATAAAGTAAAGCATCATATTTTCTGGCCAATTTTGCGAGAGTTGGAATATCCGCATATCTCCCATGCATACTAAAAACGCCATCAACAAGAATAAGTTTTTTCTTTGAATTACTCATTTTAAGAAGCAGCTCAAGCTGAGCCAAGTCATCACTAGCAAAATTTGTCATCTTAACCCCCATCCCTCTCGCAACCGCTGCCCCTTCATACAAAGTTCGATGAGAATATTTATCCAAAAAAATCTCGCCACCCTCTGACAAAATAAAAATACAATAATGACTAATCTGAGTTAAATTTGGCAAAACCAAACAATCTTCAACCCCAAATAGTTCTCTGATTTTCTCCTCCAGCTGCTCATATAATATTGGACTGCCAAGCATTCTGGACCAGCTTGGATGTGTCCCCCACTCTTTAATCATAGCAGGTATAGCGTCCCAAATTTCGGGGTCTAAATCAAAACCCAAATAATTACATGAAGCCCAATCAACAAGCCATTGTTGATTTACTTTGATTTTGCGACCATCAATTTTCTCAATTACTGCATCAAACATGGGATTACTCCCCAATGAAGTCAAAAAAGACTCATTCTTTTTAACAAGTTTGATATATGCAGAATTTTCTACACCGCCCTTCATCTCTTTTGGCATGTTTCCAAAAGTATTCGTGAAAGAAAAATCTGTAGTATTTATCATTGTTTGCGTGGAAAAAACACACTGATAATTTCAAATTATTAACTATTATCCAAACATTTCAGCTAGACAGACAAAGAAAAAACTATATTGCTTTAAAGCTCATACAGACTTGCATTTACATTCTTTATTTTTTCGGTAAGATCTAAACAAAACTCCAAAATGATTAAAAGGATCCTATACATTTCATTATTTGCAACTATTTTAATATTTGGATACTTACTGTTTACAAGAGCAAATTTTGATCAAAATAATTCCATCAAATCATCAAAATCCTTCCAAGAAACTCAAACCCTAAGAGTTGCGTACGGAGAATGGCCACCTGATCTAATTGTCTACCTTGCAAAAAACAAAGGGTTTTTCGAAAAGAACAACCTAAATGTTGAGCTTGTCAAAATTTCAGGTTTTGACGAATTGTTCGAATTGATCGACAAAAACGAAATTGATATTTGGCCCGTGACACTTCTCGACTCTGTAATTGCATTAAATGAAAATAAAGATTGGTCAATTTTTCTACTTGAAGATTTTTCAGCCGGAGCCGATGCCTTAATAACTTATCCCGACAGCGGAATTAAAGAAATTTCTGATCTAAAAGGGAGAACCGTTGGCGTTGAAACGGAAACCGTTGGAGAATTTTTTCTAGCAATTCTACTTGAAAGAGAAAATCTAACTCTAAATGATATTAACATAATAAATTTAAGTTTTGACGCAATACCGCAAGCATTAAAAGATGGAATTATCGATGCTGGCATGACATACGAACCATCAATTACTGAATCTTTAGAGGATGGTGCAGTTGTAGTTGTTGATTCACAAAAAGAAAGTGGTGTAATTGTTGATGTATTTGCATCATACAAACAAAATCTTGAAGAAAATCGCATTGCATATATAAAGTTTAGTAACGCTATATTAGAAGCTTCAGATTTCTTTGCAAACAACCCTGAAGAATCCATTGAAATAATGAAAATACCTTTTAATAATTCAAATGAAGAATTGGCAAATGCATTCGAAAAACTAGTAATCCCAGATTATAAAGACAACGTACTTGCGTTCAATAGAGCATCAGGCTATAAGTCGCTTTATATCTTAGGGAAACAAGCCGAACAATATCTTGAAGAACAAGGCATAATAACGCCGACCGGACACCTAGAATCGCTCTTTTCATCTGTAATAGAATATGTCGACAACACACAGTAACAAAGTAATTCTTATTACAGGGAGTTCGAGTGGAATTGGAGAAGCTACCGCAGTCCTATTAAGCAAAGCTGGCTATACAATTGCTGCAACCGCAAGAAATTTAAACAAAACAACTAATCTTGAAAAAGTACTTAAAGATGCAAACACAAACAGTAAAATTTTCCCATTGGATATAACAGATCAAATGTCTATAAAAAAAGCGGTTGAAGAAATAATTCAAGAATTTGGGAAAATTGATGTTTTAATTAACAATGCAGGCATAACAATTGACGGATTTTTTGAAGATCACAGCAGCGAAGACATTGAGAAAATATTTAAAACTAACGTTTTTGGAACTTTTGATATGACAAAAGCCGTGCTTCCTCACATGAGGAAACAAAGAAACGGTCACATTATTAATATTGGAAGCATTGCTGGTAGATGGGCCCTTCCACAAATAGGCATTTACTCAGCTACCAAATTTGCAATTGAAGGCTTTTCTGAAGCAATTAAATACGAACTTGCACCTTTTAATATTCGAGTATCAATAGTAGAACCATGCTTTGTTGAAACGCCAATGGTTCATCAAAATCGGAATGTTGCCGCAAAAAGCAATACCCCAGAAAGTCCATATACTCAAATGAACGAAATTTGTGAAAATTTTTATGAAAAATATGGCAAAAAATACTCAATTTTTCCTGAAGACGTAGCGCAAGCAATATTAAAAATCATCAATTCTAAGAAAACCCGCTTTCGTTACATGCTCGGAAGAAGAGAAAATGTACTAAAAAAACTTCAAAAAACTCTACCAACTCCAATTTTTGAAAAATTCCTTCACAAAACATTCCCTTCTCTAAAATAATGAATTTCAGATTTTATCTTCTCACGCTTATCTTACTAGACGTAACTACTGCAATATTTGCAAGATATTCATTTATAACAAATAGTAATATTTTCATTTTTTTTTCAATCCTAAGTCTCACTACCGCAGGATATATTTTTATGAAAACCCTAAATTTCAAACAAACAGCAATTGTTAACGCAATTTGGATTGCCTTAGGTTCCATACTAGTATCAATAACCAGTTACATATTATTTGACGAAGCCCTAACAATCATTCAAATCGCGGGTATGGCAATAATTATTATTGGGTTGATAATAATGGAAATTTCACCAAAAAAAATAATAGAAAATTAAAATGAACTTTATAATTTTATGGATATTGCTCTCTTTATGCGACATAATAGCTGTACTGTCCGCAAGATTGTTTGTTGAAACAAATAAAACAAAACATCAAATAATTTCGATGTTATTTTTTGCCCTGTCCGCTCTCTTTTTTGTCAAATTAATGCCATTCAAAGAAACGGCTGTAATTAGTATGTTATGGATCTCACTTTCAACGATTTTTATTTTAATATTCTGTAATTTTTTCTTTAAAGAAAAAATTAGTTTCCAACAAGGAATAGGAATGATAATTGTATTTTTGGGGATGAATATTTTAAGCTGGACCTAATTTCTATTAACTTGTTAAGTCAACTGTAAATGAAAAACTTGAGCCTTTCCCGTGCTCACTTCGAAACCAAATCCGTTGACCATGGGACTCAACAATTGTTTTTGCCAAATATAAGTCTAAACCAACTCCCTCAGTATGAATCAAAACAGCCTCCTTCCCCCTATAAAATTTTGAAAAAACATTCCTTTGTTCATCTTCTTCAATCCCTATTCCTGTATCATAAATAGTTACTATCGCTTTTTTGCGTTTTGCATATACTTTCATATCAACTCGTATGTGATTAATTCTATCGCAGCCGCCGTATAAATATGCGTTTTTTAAAAAAATATATAACAAATCATTAATTTTGTGCTTGTCGGCCGAAACCCGAATAGAATCAAAATTCTTTTCATTTAACAATGTAAAATCAACTTTATTCTGATCTTTGAAATTAAATTCTGATTTTACTTTTTTGTAATTATCCAGCACTAAAGATTTCAAATAGAAATTCGTTGGGAAATTTCTATTTTTATATTTACTCGAATTATCAACATCCAAAAGCACCTCAATCAACGAATTAAGCCTATCTGCATTCAAACAGATTTGCTGCAAAGCTTCTTTTTGTGCTGGATTAATACCTTTAAAAGTCTCTTCAAACATTTGTAGAGTCCAATTAATCACCGTTAAAGGTGTCCTCAATTTATGAGAAGCCATTCTAATAAATTCATCCCGATTCTTTTGTGCCTCACGTTCAACTGTCACATCATTAAAGACCCAAATACGACCTAGTAAAACATCAGCCTCAGTCCTAACAGGTTTTGAATAAAGACGCAAAATCCGTTTTTTTGGCTTTTCAACAGTGACTTCCAAAGAAATTTCCTTCCTAAAATCATAATTTGATAAAATTCTTGACACTTGATTCGAGGAATCCTTCAATAAAAGAGGTGAAAATACATCAAAAATATTTACT
>Ga0180007_10002750_pt1 | contig 20447 bp, 20 predicted proteins | sample MM_PC_MetaG_FD_121122 | JGI IMG/M metagenome (GOLD analysis project Ga0180007, IMG submission 121122) | Groundwater microbial communities from the Aspo Hard Rock Laboratory (HRL) deep subsurface site, Sweden - MM_PC_MetaG | ecosystem: Environmental > Aquatic > Deep subsurface > Groundwater... | reverse complement strand
TGCCCCTATCCCGGCACTGATAGCGCGCTTGACCATTGCCTCGAGATGGTCTGTGGATTTTGCTATAGCTTCAAGCCGTCTTTTATAGCCACAGCACCGTTTATCCATTTCCTTTCTAATCCCTCAAGTTTCTGACTTGGCCTATCGTTCTGAATTTAGGTCGTAAATAATCACTATGTGACCGTTCGATTGTTGACTGCATCGAGCAAAACAGCAAGCTTTTGATGTAAAAATACAATGATTCAATAGACGGATTTTCTGCAATCGAGCAAGGAGTTAGCATTATTTATCGATAGCTCAATGAGTTATACAACTCCGAAACTTGAGATTTAAGTAATTTGTGATAGCCTGGATGCTGTAATAAATTTTCCAAATATGATCATAAAAACGATTGTAACGAAAACAATACTCATAAAATTAATAGCGCTGAGTAAGACATGGCTGAAATATAATTTATAAATCATTGAACCCAAAACTTGGGTTCCAACAAATCCTCAGACCATTCCCCATTGTGCCGGAGAAAATTCGGATGCCATAAACTCCTTTTTTAAATATTCCCTTAAGAGGGCAATTGAAAAAATAAACCAACTCATTGCTGTTAGATATGAAAACACCATAATCAAGAATGAGATTGCATTTGCATCAAAACCATACGTTTTACTGGCATAGCCGAGTAATTTATAGAAACTAAACCCCAACAAACACATGGGGGGTACAATTAAAAAATATGCTGGCAATATGTTTACGTCAGGCATTACTTTTGATTTAATTTGTTGATAAAAAAGTATTACCACTTTCACGAAAAACACTGCGATTCCGAGCAAAAGTGCAACCATAACCATAAATGCGGCAAAAGATGATATTAGATTGCTGTTTGACAAATCGGCAATACTTGATCCAAATAGTGACACTGCACCAAGCGCTAATACATCAAGTAACCAACCAAAATTCAGTTTCTCATGATCAACTGATTGTGTGAAAAAAACCTTAGCAGCTGTCATTTCAAGTGATATCAATATTGCCCATAAAAAGCCAAATACAATAAATGCTGGCAACATTAAACTCTGCATATTTTCAGTTAATTGAGGAACAAAAAAACTAACTGGACCAAAAAACACAACCATAGTCATTGGCAATGAAATTAATGGGGAGAACAACGCTGAATTTGCTAAAGGGTTTTTCATTAATTCTTTGAAATTAGTAAGGGTAAGCAACCATACAAAAAGTTCCTTTAGGAAAATGGTAGTAAGAGTGAAATGGATTATTATAAATAAGCCCATTACTGTTATTAAAAACCAAGCTATTCCATATTCTAGAGGGCCGTTGGAAAGTAACGACAAATTTGCTGAAGAGATATCTCCTTCGCTTTTGAAAATGTTAATTTTCAAAAAAATATAAGGCATTAAAGCAACCCCTGCTGCTGCTAATGTTCCTTGAAATTTTAGTGGTGTGAATTTCATATGGAATATTATCTCCTCTGCTAAAAGCTAATTACTTTATCACTTTCTATAATCAATTTATAAAGGTCAATCTGTTTTACCCGCTGATGGTATCCATCCTCCACTCCATGGAGGTCAAGGAGTTTTCCTCAGGCTTGAAGAACTCCCTCGGAGAGTGTGAATAGTTTAGCTTGACCGTGGAGGGGGTATTTTTCCGATGATAGAGATGCAAAGTTAACAGATGGGCCATCCAAAAAAATAGTAACCTCGTCCATTTGTTCCAGCATAAGATTTCCCATCCTGAAACAATTCCAGAGGATCTCTGGGTTGTCACTGCAAGCAATCAGGGTGATATTCATATTTCTTTGCTCCATTTACTTAAAGGTTTTCCGAAAGGAAAAGATCTAATTTTTCTCTATCTGTGGCTATATCTAATGGTATCAACTCATCGTTAAATAAAACATTGGTGGAGCTCCTGAAATTATAGCTCTTTGCTTCCTCTGAATCGGTTGTGAGTATCTTAATTTCAAGATTGCTGTCATATTTGTCTTTCATTTCGTTGGCTACACCTATAGCCTTTTTGCAGGTTACTCAAGCCGGGTTTCCACTGTGAAAAACAGTTAATGTGGCCATAATGCCTCCTTCAAATCATTTGTTTTTTGTCAGTTTTGCGAGCAGGAAAGACGCACCACTCTCCGATATACCAAGGTTTTCAGCAAGCTCCCGAGGGGCAGCATCCTGATTTGCTTTCAAGAAATCAAGCACCTCTTCTTCAAGCTCATCCAGCCAACTCTCAAACAGTATAAGAATGTCCGGGTCGGCAACCGCCATCAGCTGTTTTGACTGAGCGACTTTATGGACTAGACTCTGGCACATGCTAGTTGGATCGACACCTTCGTCCATGCATTCAGCCAGTCAGAGATTTACCATGCTGGAGATCTTGTCGACCCCGGAATCTCCAATTAGGGACACAACAAAATCAAGACGGGCCTCGTCACTGATTTGAGAAAGAAGCTTGTTGGCAGCTGTTGCTATTGCTGCCAGAGCGTCTTCAGGATCCATACTGTCTATGTGTTTTTCAATTCCGCCCATATCATCCCTCAGATATCCTTTTGGATTAAAAACTTGTTCTTGTCTTGAGCAGGTCATCTCCTAACTCGTTTAGCTTCTCGAGTATTGAGAGGATACGCTCATCTGCCAATTCATAATAGACAAAAGGGCCGCTGCGCTCGACATTGACAAGCAGAGCCCTCTTCAGCTCCTTGAGATGATGGGAGATGAGAGGCTGAGATATTTTAAGTTCCTCAACAATACGGGATACAGACTTTTTCCCCCTACTCACACAAAGTAAGATTCGTAGCCGATTTTCATCAGCCAGGCATTTAGCAAGGAAGGCCAGTGTTTGCAGGTTAATCTCATTAAATTGTTCAGCCATTGAGCGTTCTTCTATCAGCTTTAGTCTGGCGAGCTATAAAACATAAACTTAGCCCATACATTGTCATGATCATATAAGCATACATTTATATACTAATATTAAGAATCGTCAATTATTATTGATAAATTATGACATTCTTAGGGGGTACCCTGGTATCTGTTTGCCTGTTTGATAGGGACCCATCGAATTACAAATTTTGTGAAAGGGAGAAGTCACCCCGGAATAAGATTTGTATTGCCAATCTCAATCCTAAAAAAAAATCAGTTAGCTTGACCTTCTTCATGAATCTCTTGATGCAACCAAAAGTGAAGATACTTCCAAACACTCTAGACTAATAGATAGGAGATATGTTGATTTTTACTTCGGTCAATCTTCAATATAGGTATGTTGACTTTTTTCATCGTCTTCAGATGAGTCAAGCAAAGATCTGACCCTTTCTTTTCTATGTTGTAAACCAACCTTCTTTCTCTGCAACGGTACCTACAGGAATGATGTTCGACGACACAATATCTTTACATGTGGTTTCCGCTTGTGTAACCAGATAGCATGGATATTTGTCAGGATTTGATGCGATCTTTTGGGCAACATCTTTAGGAAGTGATTGGGCATCGTTATACTGAAAATAATGATGGAATGTAACTGGGAAAGAAACAATTCCTTCTGCATAACTTTTAGCGATTAATTCCAAATTTGGATTCCAGGATAGCCTTCTGACTTTTGACCTATCAAGAATGACGTTCTGACAAAATTCTAAAGTTATATGATCTGCACCTTCATAATTCTCGAAGTAATTATGATAGAAAAATTCCTTGGCTTCTTTTTTTGCCCGTATACCAAATGCTGTCGCGGTTCTATCGGAGAGGTCACTGGGTATCTTGGACAAATCAAAAGATAATGGATTATTTCTCCAGCCCTGATGAATAGAGAACAATGTACGTTGTACTGAGTTCATGAGGAGATACCAGTTTTCCTGTGTCAGCTGCGTTAAGAAACTTTCGATTGATCTTACTAAAGATACTAAAGTGGAAGAACTGCCCCACGTGAAAAGTATCAGTGCCATCAGCATGTAATCTGTTTGACTGCTTGTAGATTCGATCAGTTTTGACCACCAATTAACATTACCAGCTCGTAATCTTGCATAACGCACTCTGCGACATATCGATTTTGAATGGTTTAATAGATCTTCAAAGCCGACACAGGTTTCTTTTTGAGATTTGATTCCTGCGGCCACATTAGCCAGACAAAAAAGTGCCCACCTGTCACCAAAAGCAGAACGCGTGCTTTCTACAATATTATCCCATGGAGCCAATTCAGTAGCCCATTCAGCTCCAGTCCGTTGTAATTCTATTTCCGCTATGTTTGAAACCTCAACACATAAACCGAGTACCTCATGCGGCAACGTTTGCTTTCGCTGATTATTCTGTGCACCATCGACTTGAACTCGGTTGTTTCGTTTCAAAATTTCCTGCAATGGAATTGGTCGTCTATTAGTGAATGCTATCGCATATCGGAGTGGGTCAAGAAAAAGACTGAATAATTCGATAATTGATCCTATGCCTCGCTGGTTTTGTTGTGCCAATACTTGGGTATCCAAGATTGCATCTATAATAGCCCTACATGTGCTTTCTGTGCTTTCCAAGTAATCAAACCGCTTTGCTCTATACAAGAAGCTCAACCGCGTAGCGTCACTGGGGGCATCAGATAGTAGATTTTCGAGATCACTCAAGGGCATTTTAGACAGAATCCCTAAGTAAAGACCATAGTTGACCCAACGCGTACGTTCAAGATGCTTTTCTGGAACATTTTTGAACCACAGGTTATTAATATTGTCAGTAGTTGAATTGGCTTTAATAAGGCCAATTATTTCATAACAATAATCCAGAGGAGGATTGGTCCGCAAGAGCGAGAAACACCGATCAATCAATTCATCCTGGCCACATTTTTCAGGTAGTACCATCGGGCTACCAGAACCGTAGCGCTTACTGTCAACACTTAGGATATAACGTAGGCCAATGCCATCAAGTATTAATTTAACAACTGCCTTCACTGATTTTGGGTGTTGACTAAAAACCCAATCGGATAAAAGTGTTGCGGCTAATACTCTCGGGTGACTTATCAGGTGGTATCCATCTTCTTTAGTCAACTCCTGCAATCTGTCAACTAAAGAAGGAAGTTCTCCTTTGCTAAAACATCCTGCATAAAACCTTGTAACATTGAGCCAATAGAAGTCCCTTGCTATTGCGTCGAAGCGGTCTGGTTTAGTACCTCGTTTCTCAGCCCCTGGAGGTGAATAAGGAGCAGTTTCGTATAGGTATCTTGCGGCAAAATATTCCCTAAGTGGTTGTACTTCAAACTCAAAACTTCCTTCGACCCTAGACACTAGTGCTACAACTCGCTCAACCATTCCTGTGAAAAGTTTTTCAGCGATGAAAACATCATGACCTTCTTCTGTCAGATAGTTTGACAAAAGAACTTTGAGCCTATCCGTGCTGATGCTACCCCTATCATGTCCCTGTTCAGCTTCAGAGTGTAGTGTCCACGCCAGATATCTATGGATGTCTATTAATAAATCACGATACTCTCGGACTATTGGGCTTTTTTCTGCTTCACGGCTAAAAAATAGCTCCACATAGCTATCGTAAAGGGCTGTTCTTTTATCCGGTAAAGAGGAGCCACGTGTGTGAATTAGACTCAGAAGAATAGCCAGTTGCATAGGATTTCTAGCAAGATCACGCAAATGTGGTTGATCCAACTTATTTTTTAAGATTCTCTTGAATTCTGAACGTTGACGACCTTGAATTTTTCGAGCTTTGAGCCAGTTTTCTGCGTATTCATTGATGAGTTCTCTTGTAACTGAGCTGAGGTGGTAGTAAGGGAATTTTTCAGATGGAAGGCCAGGTGAATTAGCGAAGGCTGCTGGTCGACTGGTAACGATTACTTGCAGTGAAACTGCGTTTTCTTCAAGGCGGTTGACACCCCTCATTATTTCATCTACCACCTCTTGTCTTCTAGATATATCCGCAATCTCATCTAATCCGTCGAAGACTAACAAAACAGAGCTTAGTTTAAGAACTGCAATTAAATCCTCGTAAGAAAAATCAGCACCTCCAGAATGATGCCTAACTTGAGCAGCCAGAAACGCTTCTAGAGATCTTTTCCATTGGTCAGGAAGCTCTTCGTTTTCTTCAGCAGAAAATGGATCTTTTTTGCTCAGCCAAGTCGCTAGATCTCTTAGGTCAATCTTAAATGGTATTCGAACAGGACTGGACCGATGGCTCTCAGCTATTCTACTAAGGTCATTGTCTTTTTTTAGAAGTCTCATGCGATGTACTTGGCACACATATTGAGCTATGGTTGATTTACCTTGCCCAGGTGCACCCTCAATAACCATTCTTGGTATATGGGCTTGTGTTAAAGCGTGTAGCAGAAAAGTGGCAGTTCCTACTAACGCATCTTCTCTAAAAACAATGCCCTCGTCCAGACTGTTATGAGTTTCATAGACAGTTTGCAGTTCATCCTCTCTATGAGGTGTATCTTTAAGAACGCTTTCTAATATTCTGCGATACTCAAACATTCGCTGTTTTTTACCGCTATGTTGATGGCTAAAAGTAACTGGTACGTCTATGAATAGATCAAGCAGCCTGTTTTGAAGCTCTACCTGTTTAAATCGAACTTCCCGGTCAATGTCATATTGATCTCTAAGGAAAGCTTTAATGGTTGATGTGCGCTGCTCTTTTTGTTCGGTCATCCCAGATTCAAAGATGGATCGAAGTAAATCCGGTCCGGTCATTAATTCAGGATATATCCACTTCAAGTCCCATGCGCTATCGAGCCTTCTGTTGATATCATCACGCCACCAGCATTGTGATGGAATGCTAATATTTTCACGTAAGATGGCGTCTACCTTATCAATTGAGCCATTATCAAGGTGTGCAGTTCCTGGAATGTTAGTAAGTAGGTAAAAACCGCTTGCACCACGAGGGATAAGGCGCTCTATTTTTGGTGATTCGTCTTTTAGTATACCGCTAAGCCATTTATGGGGTTCTTTTTCCTCTAAAGGCTTTCTTGTAAACTTTACCTGAAAAACAAGAAAACCTTCCCTCGTAGGGCTCATAAATAGGCTCGTGGAGTCACGACCTCCATCTGGCTGGGCTACTGGGAAACATTGAACGTTAGGAAACTCCTGAATTAAAAGAGCCTGACAAAATTGTTGGAATTTTTCAGGCCCAAGATTTTCTAACGGGTAGTCCATAACTTCTCCTGGTTCTGTTGAATCTACTTGTAATCACTCAAGAACAGTATACTCCGCATCTCTCTTCCTGAGCTAAGGGAGCAAATTTGTCCTTGATTTCATTCAGGGGGCTAGTTCTAAAAGTCAACATACTTCCACTATAGTTTCACTTCAGTCCTATCCCACTAACCAGCCGGAAAATTACATATACCGGCAATGGTATTGTGTCCCCGGATTTTCCTTAGGAGATATCTTGACTCCTCATGGAATGTCAATAAGTCAAACCCTGACCATTTTTCCCATCACTGTCCGCCGCGAACCGCGCGGACGTAACCGCTGCTGGACTTATAGTCGGCCTGCTCGTCGCCGCTGCTGAAGTAAACGCTCCACGCGCCGGTTGGATCGACGGCGTAGGTAGTAGACGTCCAATAATAATAAAACGACGACGCTATCGTAGTTGCCGCCAAAAGACAGTTTTCAGGCAGTGCCGGATTGTAACGGCCGTAGTCGACCAAACTTTTTAATTCTCTGATATTCGGCAACCGCCAGTCCCCGGCCTGGGAACCATCCGTTAATCCACACCTACCGCTTTTAAGCATATTGGCCGCATAGATTGCATTTTCCCATGGCCGTTCATTCACCCCTGTCGCATCACCGTCGAAAAACACCTGACAGTTACCATCCTTAAGCCAGATGAGTCCCGTCAGTCGATCCGTCACTGTGCCGTTGCTATTGTACTGGAACCGCTCCGATGCCGGAACGATGGCAACGCCTTTTTCCAGATCCCCGTCATCTCCATCCACATGAGTCGCTGTTTGACCGGTCTTGGGCACCGGGGCCATAGGGCCCGTCGGAGGCAGTTGCACCGTTTTCGTCATGGGTATCACCACCACCTTGGTTTGAGCATGTGAAGTTGTGGCGGCCAACACCATGAAAAACACTAATTCCATCGCCATCGCTGCCATCAAGATGATCCTTCCTGTCCAGTTTCTCAATCCTGATTTTCTCATCTCACAGCCTCCTTTTTTAGGACGAAAAAGTCCAGTATCGTGACTCAGCCTCCTACTGCACGTCAATTAGTATCCAATGACCCCTTCTCAGCGTTTATTATTGAGTATCGTCGGGCGGTTGAGGATTCCATTTCTCTACAAAGTCCTTTTTGACCTTGGTCGGTGGTAGTTCCCCGTAGGTGGGATACCGATCGTTGTTTTTAAGCTTAAAAACACCAATTCTTAACTGTCACGTTAAACTTCTTCCTAGTAGGTCTTCCGCATCAAATATATAAGAAATCCTGCTAATAGACTTTGGTCTCTGGATCAAAAAAACGGCTTCCCTAAAGCCCACCTACTTCCAAAATAGTTTCACTTGAGTCTCATCCCACTAACCAGCCGGAAAATTACATATACCAAAGAATCAGGTGTTAAATTGGGTGCGGAGAAAGAGAGGCATGCACAGACTAGGGTTGTTTGCCCACTGGGTTTGCTCAGGTTTGTTTTCGTGATCTTCCATCCCTTGCATAACACTTCAAATACTGAGCAGGCCTCTCTGGTTGTGTCTTGAAGATGAACTTATTGTTTCAAAAAATCCCTGATCCGATCCCAATAAGAATACAGAAGAGTCAATCGGAGACTTGATTCTTCTCCTCTGTTGGCACAACTTATTTTAAAGTCTGAATGAAATTTGACTCCACAGGAAGGACAAGCCATGAGCATTCCACCCAGGTTGCCGGGGAAGCGTAATTGCTGATCGCATTTAGGGCACTTCTGTTCGATATACTGAGTCATTTGCCTACGTCCCACTCATACATGGCTTTGCTGTTCTTTGAAAATTATCTCCGCATTGTGCTCTGTAATTAATACCAGGGAATACGAGGTGTAACAAGGCGAAAATCCAGATATATTTATCAGAAATAAATTTTCATCTTCATTGTTGACCGGGGTTTCCCGTTTGCGAATTTTTCAGGAGGTGGGACAGTTCTTCAAGCTTCCTGGTGGAGATGAGAAGAAAAAGGAGGGCAGAGTACAATTCAAGTATTGCAGTTGTTTCCATTACGCGTCTCTTTCATTCAAGAAAGCAACAGCCAACCACAGGTGACTGCTCCCCAAGCCAAGGAACTATGCCTGCGACTCCCATGAAATTCTCTCAAAGGTGTTCCTGTCCTCCTACTCCAGCCTGGTAGGAGGAGCGCCTGATAGAGAGAGACAGCAACTCGCCGTGGTCCGGTACGCTCTCCAAGTTTGGTTCTTTGCCCATAAGGATGGTTCGCCGTACTCCTGATGGATGGAGAGGGCAAACGATTTTGCCCTTATTTTTTCTGCCGTATGCCGAGGCGAGTTGCAAGATTATGAAGATTGCTCCTGTTCATGTCCAGGTCACGGGCAGCAGCGGCCCAGTTGCCTTTGTTGTTGTCAAGGGCAGAGTTGATGAGACGTCTTTGAAATGTTTTCAATTCTTCCCGAAGGGAGATCTTGGCAGGCAGAGGGGAAGGGATGTCGATTGGAGGGGCAGAGTTGGTATAAATCGCCACCCCAAGATCGGCAGCCAGATGTTCCGGCCGTATGACTATAATATCTTCATGACTGGCCCCTGAAGAGGCTTTCAAGACAGATCTGGAAATGATATTTTCCAATTCACGGACATTGCCCGGCCAATTATAGCGGAGGAGAAGGCGCAGGGAGTCTTCTCCGATCCGGACTGTGCCCAGCCCCAGTTGCTTCGTCGATCGTCCGGCGAACAATCCGGCAAGAATTGCAATATCTTCTTTGTGTTCCCGAAGCGGGGGAACGGTTAAAGGGTATACATTCAGGCGATGATAGAGATCGGCCCTGAATCTTCCGGCTGCCACCTCTGCTTCCAGATTTCGATTGGTTGCCGCCAGAAGCCGCACATCTACATGGATTGTTTTCTCCGAGCCGAGCCGCTGAATCTCTCCCTCTTGGATGGCTCGTAAAATTTTGGCCTGGATTCCCAGCGACATCTCACCAATTTCGTCCAGAAAGAGAGTCCCTCCATCGGAAAGTTCAAATTTACCCGTCCGGTCCATACCTGCCCCGGTAAAGGCTCCCTTGATATGCCCGAAAAGTTCACTCTCGGCCAGGGACTCAGGGAGTGCAGCACAGTTCAGATAGAGCAGGGGCTTATCCCGGCGGCGTGAGTGCTTATGGATCCCTCTGGTGACAAGTTCTTTGCCAACTCCGGTCTCCCCCAGGACAAGGATAGTAAAGTCTGATTTTGCGACTAATTCTATTTCTCTGCGCAGATGTTCAATTGCTTTACTGGTGCCAAGAATCTCGCTGCCCTTTTGGAGCAATACATCCTGCATCAGATCCGTGGCAATCTGCCCTTGGCGATCAGCTTTTGCTTCCAGAGCACTGAGCAGATCAACTGTTTGCATCTGGGCTCCGGCCATCAATCCGACAACCTTCAGAAATTGTATCGGCAGATGATCAAAGGCTCCCGGATCCAGAGCATCAGCAGTCAATACCCCGACTAGCTGATCTCTCACATATAAGGGACACCCCAGGCAGGCATGGATGTGGTTTGAGGCTTCGGAGTCCAGGGCCAGCAGGCCGTCAAACGGATCGGGAAGGGGGCTCTTTTTTGAGAAAAGAACCGGTTCTCTGGAGGAACAGATAATATCGAGTCGCGGGTGAATTTGCCGCGGGTATTCACGCCCCATTGCATCTGGGCTTAATCCTTTTGCAGCCAGCGGTATCAGGGCCTCTCCCTGTACCCGGAGAAGTGTTGCCGCATCAAAGGGTATGGCGATGTGCAGGGTATCAAGTAAGCGCTGATAACGGTCTTCTGCACTTACCAGGGCAGTAAGGTTAACAGCTATTGCAGCCAGAGTGTCCAGGGTATCCAGAGGTTCCATAGGTCGCTATCTTACAATGGCGTGGTAACGATGACAACGGCTATTTGTTTCTGTTTTCACAACATTCCAGGTAACGATCTGGAATCATGGCTAACCTATTCGGGCACAGCTGTTGCTTGCTGAACGCATGTCACAAAATTTCTCCGCATTGCTCGCCAGTCCTGGCTTGAACATTTTTTTCTCATGTATTGAATTTTTCATTAAATGATGCCTATACTATAAATGAAGGCATTTAAGTGATAGGCACTCCGAGCAATGAAAATATGACGAGGAGCGAGACCATGTGCGAAAAAAAAAATCCCAACGCCAGAGATTTCTTCTCCAATCTAAAAGGCCCAGGCCCTTTAGGCAAAAAAATCAAGTCGTTGTTAAAAAATAATCTCATCAAAATAACAACCAGAAAAGACTGTTGCGGCCATCATGGCGAACCTGGTTGCTGAAAAAAAGAATAAGAATTCACCGGTCGGTGAAGCAATATTCAAGGCGAGGAGGAGGGCTTTTCCGCCAATCCATTCCTGGAGATGAGGTGGCTAGTCATGATCCAACTTTTTAAAGTGGAACTGATCGTCATGTTTTTATTCATGAATCTCTGGTTTGGCCTTGCCATCTGGAAAAAAAAAAACGATATCGCCGATATAGTCTGGGGCCTTGGTTTTATAGTCACTGTGGTATGTGCCTTGCTCGTAAGCCATTCTTCGGGTGAGCGCGCTGTTCTGGTCAGCGCTCTGGTTTTTGTCTGGGGCAGCCGCCTGTCAATCAGAATACTTCTTCGCAATATAAAGAAAGCTGAAGACCCTCGCTATCAGCAATGGCGACAAGAATGGGGAGAGAGTTTTCTCTTGCGAACCTATCTGCAGATTTTTATGCTCCAGGGTCTCTTGATTCTGATCATTTCAGTCCCGGTATTGCATATCATCCGCGCTGACAATATACCCCTCCAGCTTCTCGATTATCTTGGCGCAGCCATTTGGGGATGTGGTTTTTTCTTTGAAATCGTCGGTGATTATCAGCTCGACCGCTTCAAGAATAATCCCGTCAACAAGGGGAGGATCATGAAATATGGTCTCTGGCGCTACAGCAGGCACCCGAACTATTTTGGTGAAGTGCTGCTGTGGTGGGGAATATTCCTCATGAGTCTGCATCTGGAAAATGGCTATCTCACGGTTGTCGGACCGGCAACCATCACCTTTCTTATCTTAAAAGTTTCAGGTATCCCCCTGGCAGAGAAAAGATCCCTGCATAAAGAAGAGTTTCAAAAGTATATGAAAAGCACCAGTGTTTTTTTTCCGATGCCCCCTAAAAAGGAGAATTAGTGATGCTCCATGGACTGAAAGTATACCTTTGCCTCGTTCCTCTCTTTTTCCTGATCGATTACCTCTGGCTTGGCCGGATTATGAGCAGCTTTTACCTGCGGGAACTGGGTTCCATGGCCAGGATATCTCATGACAATTTCGATCCGGTCATCTGGGCAGCGGTCATTGTCTATCTTCTCATCCCTCTGGGCATTGTCATCTTCGTCCTTCCCGGAATCGCTGACCAGGGATATATCCTTCCATCCTTGGGGAAAGGTGCTCTCTACGGTCTCATATTGTATGGGGTGTATGATATGACCAATCACTCACTGTTGCAGAATTGGTCTCTGAAGATGTCAATAGTTGATATGGCATGGGGCGGGTTTATCAATGGTGTCGGCACACTGGCAGGGAAATATCTTGATATCCTGTTCAAGTAATCCTCTCAAGTCAGCATACAGATACAGCCTATGAAAATAGCTATAGTCGGCAGCGGCATATCCGGACTCACAGCGGCATATCTTCTCTATAAAGATTTTGATATTCATGTCTTTGAGGCGAATGACTATAGTGGTGGTCACACCCACACCATTCCTGTAGCAAAAGAGCATGGCAAGTATATGGTTGATACCGGATTTATTGTTTTCAATGAAACGACCTATCCAAATTTCTGCAAAATTTTACATACTCTCAAGGTCCCCTCACAACCGACGGAAATGACTTTCAGTGTCAGGTGCAGGAAAAGCGGTATTGAATACAATACCCATTCCCTCAATACTTTTTTTTCACAAAGGAAAAATCTCTTTTCTCCATCTCATTACAGAATGATTTTTGATATTTTCCGTTTCAGAAACCAGTTTGCTGAACTTCTGCAATACGATGACAATGCAGTTCCTCTGGTTCCATTTCTGGAAGAGCACGGCTACAGTGCTCAATTCATAAATCTCTTTATTCTGCCGGTAACCGCAGCCCTCTGGTCAGCCAGTCCGGACAAATCGAGAAACTTTCCCCTGGCCACTTTTGTCCGATTCTTCAAGAACCATGGTTTTCTCAATATCAAAAACCCCATTGAATGGCGGGTCATTCAGGGCGGGTCACAGACATACGTCCAAAAAATGAGCGCATTTTTCAAGGATCAGATTCGGCTCTCCTGCCCTGTCCGGAGGATACAAAGATCTAGTGACCACGTTTCAATTGTGCACCAGGAGGGTTCAGAAGACTTTGACCAAGTTATTCTCGCTGTGCACAGTGACCAGGCCTTAGCCCTTCTCGCAGACCCCTCAGAGAAAGAAAAAGAGATCCTTGCTGCTATTAATTATCAGCAGAACGAGGTGGTTCTCCATTCAGACACGACAATGCTCCCTCAAAAACGATCAATATGGGCCAGTTGGAATTATTATATCTCTGCCCAACAACAAAAGGCCGCCACACTGAGTTATGACATGAACATCTTACAGGGAATCTCCGCACCTGAAGAATTTCTTGTCTCCCTCAATCAGCTGGAAGGCATAAATCCTGATAAAATCATCGGAAGATATGAGTATCAGCATCCGGTTTTCACTCCTGATGTCCCTGCTGCGCAGAAGCGTCATGCTGAAATCAGCGCTGTAAACAGAACGCATTATTGCGGCGCATACTGGGGATATGGCTTTCATGAAGATGGGGTCAACAGTGGACTTGCCGTTGCTGCCTACTTTGGAAAACATTTGCCATGAAAAGCTGTATTTATGAAGGTCATATCAGGCATTCCAGGGTTACCCCGGTGCAAAACGATTTCAAGTACACACTTTTTATGATGTATCTTGACCTGGCAGAACTTGATGAGGTGTTCAAGGAACAGTGGTTGTGGTCTGTGGCCAGAGTTAATCTTGCTTACCTGAGAAGGGCTGACCACTTTGGTGATAGCTCCATATCCATTGATCAGGCGGTGCGGGACCTGATTTATGCTAAATCAGGTCAGAAACCCAAAGGGCCTGTCCGGATGCTTACCCACCTTCGTTATTTCGGCCATTGCTTCAACCCGGCGACCTTTTACTATTGTTATGATCAGGCTGACACTACCATTGAAACCATTGTTGTTGAGATCCACAATACCCCATGGGGTGAGGTGCACTGTTATGTCTTAGAAAAACATATGGAGAAAGAAGAAGCCCACGGGAAAAAATACTCTTTAGAAAAAAACTTCCACGTCTCTCCCTTTATCGACATGGATATTTCCTATTCGTGGTTTTTTAGCGACCCGTCGGAAACGTTGAATGTCTGCATGATTGATTTCAAGGCCGAGCAGAAAGTATTTGCAGCTGAACTGGACCTGCAACGAAGGGAAATTTCCGGTGCATCTCTTTCATCAGTTCTTCTCCGTTATCCTTTCATGACTCTGAAGGTGGGCTGGCTGATATACTGGCAGGCCCTGCGACTCTGGCAAAAGGGTGCACCCTTTTACACCCATCCCAAAAGAAAGAACAGGGAAGAGATGAGTTGATGAAGAAACAACTGATAACAAACGAAAGGGCTCATGCTCTTCCCCCCTATTCAATTGGCCGTAAACTTATCTCCTTGCATCTTTGCCGGAATATTTTATTTAAGCGTTTCCTGCGCATGCATTATGGAGTGATTGAAATCCATGATGGCGACAACACCTACCTCCTTGGGAAGAATAAAAAAAATGTTTTACGAGCAGTCATAACGGTCAATGATCCCTTTTTCTATACCTCTGTTGTTCTGGCCGGAAGCATAGGAGCCGGCGAGTCATACATGAGGGGCGAATGGACCTGTGACAACCTCACTGATCTAGTGCGAATTATTATCCATAACAGAGATGCCCTCATTTCCCTGGATAGCGGACTGGCAAGGTTTACGGAGCCTTTGTATAAACTTTTTCATGCAGGGAGGAAGAACACCAGGGCGGGAAGCCAAAAAAATATCAGTGCCCATTACGATCTCGGCAATGATTTTTATTCATTATTTCTCGATGAGACCCTTGCCTACTCATGCGCTATCTTTGTCACAGAACAATCGACATTAAAAGAGGCTTCTTTGGAAAAATTTGATCGAATCTGCAGGAAACTTAGACTGGATGGAGATGATCACCTCCTCGAGATCGGCACAGGCTGGGGAGGTTTTGCCATTCATGCTGCCAGCAACTATGGCTGTAAAGTAACCACGACAACCATTTCCAGAAAGCAGCATGACCTTGCCGGCCAAAAAATCCAAGAGGCGGGGCTTTATGATCGTATTACACTCCTTTTTGATGACTACAGAGAACTCCAAGGCAAGTTTGACAAGATCGTATCTATAGAAATGATTGAAGCGGTTGGCCATCATTATTATGAAGAATTCTTTCGATGCTGCGGCAGTCTTCTGCAACCCGAGGGGCTTATGCTTCTGCAGGCAATAACAATTACAGACCAGGCATACGAACAGGCCAGAAACTCGATTGACTTTATCAAACGCTATATCTTTCCGGGGAGTTGTATTCCTTCCTTGTCAGCAATTATTGCTGCTAGCTCGGCAGCAAGTGACATGAAGATGTTCCATCTTGAAGATATTGCCCCCCATTATGCCCAAACCTTGCGCACCTGGCGCCACAATTTCTTCGAAAACATTGATGCGGTTCGCGGCCAGGGATTTACAGATAGTTTCATCCGGATGTGGGAATTCTATCTCTGCTACTGTGAAGCGGGTTTTGCAGAGCGTTACCTGGGTGATATCCAGTTGATTCTCACAAAACCGAACTGCAGGCATGCCCCAATCATGGGGTCGTTGTTCTCCTGACTGTGGCCATGCGTATAGCTATCAACTTCATCACTTTTCAGATTGGCTGGTTTGCCTGTGTCCTCGGGGCGGTCCATGATTTTTTTTGGCTGGGCCCTCTCACAGTGGCCGGTGTTTTCTTCATCCACCTGTTTTTGAATGGTAACATTATACAAGAAAGTATTCTCGGGCTCATCATTTGTTGCATTGGCTTTTCAGTAGATACCTTTCTTACAGCATTCAATGTATATACGCCCATGCCACATTACTTTGCTCATCCAATAAGTCCGCCTTGGCTAATTTTTCTGTGGCTGAATTTTGCAACACTCGTAAATGTCTCTCTGACATGGTTACAGAATAAGCGCATATTGTCAGCTCTATTAGGTGGGATTGGTGGAGCTTCGGCCTACTATGGAGGTGATGCCCTGGGGGCATTGCATTTCATCGAGCCAGTTTATCCCCATATTATTCTTACTGGAATTATATGGGCAGGACTGACACCTTTCTTTCTCTCTCTTGCCATTTTCTTGAAGAGGCTATGAAGCAGTCAACCTTCTGCAGCTTTTTTTTAATGAACTCTTGATAGAAAAAATTGCCATGAAAAAAACATCAAACTCCATCACGGTCTTTTATGACGGGTCTTGCAGCGTCTGTGTCAGTGAAATGGCGCATTATAGAAAAAAAGACCGCCATGGCAGACTGGTACTGGTTGATATCAGTGAACTCTCCTTTGATCCGGCTCAATACGGTAAAACAGTAGAGGATTTTATGGCCAAGCTGCATGTACAAGACAGTGACGGCCGCTTTTTTACGGGAGTGAATGCGTTTGTCGTCATCTGGCAGGCGCTGCCTGGGAGATTTTTTCGATTTCTTGCCTCTTTTTTGCTGCTTCCCGGCATCCATTTTCTGGCAGAAAGAGCTTATGCTTTATTTGCCCGATACCGGACGATTCTGTTTCCGTCTCCACACAAGTGTGATTCCAAGCATTGCCGTTTTAAATAGATAGGCAATACCAGGAACACCTCCTCAACTTCTCACCTTGCACCCTTTTTTTGGGGGGCTTCAATTGCTACGATCTCACCTTACTGCAGAGATTGTCTCTATACCAAGAGAGAAAGGGCCTTCTTGGCTGTCAGCAATGATGAACCCAAATCGTTTAATAAGCGATGGATTGAGGGGAGGCTGGTTGGTAAGTTTTTTGCCGTGATAACTTGGTAAAAAGGCGGCAAAAGGTAGATAGTAATCTCTTCTTTCCTTCGCAATGGTTAAAAAATGATTTTGATATGAGGCGCCATCATAGGAACTAGTTGTTCTTATTGTAAATTTATATCGTTTTCCGTCCCCTTGAGCAGCAATTAAAATCCCCTTATAGGCAGAGAGATTATAATCGTTTACCGTCGACCTTATGGAAGAAAAGCCGCCGTTGTTTTCAAAAGAAATTGATCCGGAAAAGAGCATGGTACATTCATCTTTCCAGAGAATATATCCTTCTGAGACACCGCCCATAACAGCATCATTAACACTTGTCCATTCTACGAGAGCTAACGGGTCTGAAAAATTAAACAAAATAAGTTCTTCATTGTGTCTTGGGGGCATAGTTTCCTCGGTTAAAATTTTCTGACAAATCGGTCGACATCGAATTTCCTACGGCAGCCATTACTGTTCATGTAGCGAATTTTGCCAAAAACAGGACGTGCCTTCCAGGCACGATCGTGAACTCCACCTATGGACCAGGCAATGCCGCTGTATCCGTTTGGATCGCGACCATCTAAAGAAAATTTGTCATTAAGATAGATTGCTATATTTTGAGCCTCTTCCGGTGCAGAAGTCCACTCCAAAATCTTTTTGGCCCAGTACATCCGCAAATAACCGTGCAGTTTCCCTCTGACGGCGAGGTCAACCTGACAAGCATTCCACAGTGGGTCATGGGTAGCAGCGTGTTCAAATTCTTCGCTGGTATAAAGATAGGGGCGTTTGTCGCTGCGATGCTCATTGAAAGAATTCTTTGCCCAGTCAGGAAAGGCCTCAAAACTATCATAGTATTTGCAATAAAAACAAAAGTTGTCAGCAAGTTCCCTTCTGATAATAAGTTCTTCTAAAAAGCCCTTCTTCAGCTCAGGAAGGATGGGATGTTTCTGGACCTGAAAGGCGACCCTTTGAGGAGAAAGATGACCGTAATGCAAATATGGCGACAGGTTTGACTGTCCGTCTTGGCATGGGTCGTTTCTGTTTTGATCATATTGACTCAAGCCGTCAATCAGGAAACTGGCCAAGGATGACCGTGCTGCCTTTTCGCCGGGTTTCATCCAGGAAATTTCACTGACTCCCCTGGCGGGAATGTCCTCCAAAAAAGCCTCAATGTTAACCCCGGCTAGATTATCCAGACCTGTCCCGTAGGGATGTTTGACCAATGGAGGAAAATCTGTCAAGAATTCATCCAGAAGCCGGTTAATTTTGGGGCGAAGTGTGTAGGCGGCATACTCTCTTTTATCCGAGGCGAACCAGCAGGGAACAATATTATGGGCATCAACTTCAAGAATTGTTCTAGGGTGGGCTGCAGCAATCTTTTTTTTCCAGACTCTTTTTGTTCTGAGTGGATCAAAATCGGTCACCAGGAGGGCGCAATTTTCTTGGCCAAGAAAAAAGGGGAGGGTGTCGGGTGGGTCTCCAATGAGAAGAGTAAATGAAATGTTATAGGTCTTGAGTTCGACAGGAAGTTCTTTGAGCCCTGCAAGCAGAAAAGAGTAATGTCGTTTCACCGCCCCGAGGTAATCGCCGGTCAAACAAAAAACAACAATAAGGGGTTGTTCTAATTCAAGGGCTTTTTGCTGCGCGGTCAATAAGGCCCAATTGTCTTCTACTCTCTGCTCCCGACTCATCCAGTAGACGACTGGCCCCTTGTCTACGGTCCCTTTTTTTAGGGTACGGATTCTCTTCGGGTTAATTATCATCGGCCGTTTTCCTGTTGGCTCGGGTAATGGTGACAATACCCAGGTAGCCATCGACGCTTACTTCATCCCCTGTTTTGATCAGTTTGGTCGCATCAGGAATGCCGGTCACACACGGAATGCCATACTCCCGGGCAATGATAGCACCGTGAATCAGCATACCACCCCGGCGCTCAACAATAGTTGCTGCCAATGGAACAATAAAGGTTATATCGGGGGCAATTGCATCGACGACCAAAAATTCCCCCTGCTTGAATTGTTCCAGTCGCATGGAGCTGTCGAATACCCGGACTGTTCCTTTGGCAATCCCCTTCCCGCCTATTTCAGCTTTATTGAGGAGAGGGGGATTGTTCTCAAGTAAAAAGATCGGTTTCATTTGTAAGGTGCAACTCCATAACCTTTTGGAAGTGAGAGACCATTATGTAATGTTTCACTGTCACCTTGAAGAGAGCAGTCGTTGGAGATGTAACAAATTTTTCGAGATAGGGATGGCGGCCAATAAAGATTGGTTTGTAGGTGTCACGCTCATCGCTGCTGGTTTCGTGAGCTTCACCAATGAGAGTGACTGCTGATGCTTGATGAAAGTCTGCTTGCTGGTTGCTTCTGCAATCAACCAGGATCGAAACACGATTGTCCGCTAACAGATTGGTGTATTTTCTGGTTGGCTTGGTGGTCGCAAAGAGAATTGTTTTCAGGGTATCGGCACAGGCAAAAGCGATGAGGTTTGCATATGGCTGTCCATTTCTCTGGGTTGAAAGCGCCGCCAGTAACTGGGAGTTAAGAAGTTCTTGAATGTGGGCACGAATCTCTTTTTTATCCATTAGGTTACCTGAGATTGAGGGGTCTTGGCCAATGGTTTATGTCCTAGATGTCAAGCTGTTAGGGGTGAATGGACCATTCTCTTTTCCTGAAACGTAAAGGGAGTGGTACTCTTCACCCTCAGTGTATCATATAAAACCATAGTAGTGAAACCAATGAAAGGGTAACAGCTCTACACTGCTTGGGATTGGCAAAAAAATATAATAATAAAATTTGCTGGCCGAATAACCGGTCGTATCGGTAACCATCGGCGACTGCGTTGTCTTGATAATGGAGTTCTCAGAAACAAAAAAACATTAAAACAGACAGATAGGCAAGCGGTGATAGCTTTTTCTATAACGAAAAAAAGGAAGAAATGCATTTATGGTCTTGTATTATGTCAGGCAATGCTGATAGTGTTACTACAGAGTGGTACTTTCCTTATTACTCAAGTTTCGGACTTGACCTAATTCGTTGTAATAGCGTGGCTACTACGCAATAACCTTTGTCCTGTTTGTATCATATCAATTGCAATGCTCATGATTGAATCGACAAGAGAAAGTGCTACATCTTCTGCAACAATACCTGTTGATCTAATCTGTTCCATAGCCAGGCTCAATATCCGCTGTAGTGCCTCTACAAGACTGAGATCTTCCATCTCATCGCTACAGGCGAAG
>Ga0180007_10002749_pt1 | contig 20452 bp, 19 predicted proteins | sample MM_PC_MetaG_FD_121122 | JGI IMG/M metagenome (GOLD analysis project Ga0180007, IMG submission 121122) | Groundwater microbial communities from the Aspo Hard Rock Laboratory (HRL) deep subsurface site, Sweden - MM_PC_MetaG | ecosystem: Environmental > Aquatic > Deep subsurface > Groundwater... | reverse complement strand
TTCATTGGGAGAGAAACGCAAGCAATACGCCGAAAAGGTATTGGGAAATTCCCTGGTACTCTTGCTGGTTATCGCCCTGTTATTAACTGCTGCCGGATTTCTGCTTATGGAACCGCTGCTCAGACTTACCGGAGCAAGTGCCACGATTATGCCCTTCGCCAAGGCCTACATGCGCGTAATCCTGCTTGGTACAGTATTCAACGCGCTGGGCTTCGGCATGACCCATTTTATACGGGCTGAGGGCAATCCCAAAATGGCCATGTTTACCATGCTCATCGGTGCCGTACTCAATCTGGTTCTGGATCCTGTCCTGATCTTTGTGTTCGACCTAGGTATCGCGGGAGCTGCCTGGGCTACCGTCATCAGTCAGGCGGTATGCGCGGTGTGGGTAATGTCCTATTATTTTGGCAAGAAAAGCCTCTGCCGCATCCGTGCGGAAAACCTACGACTGAATCCGGGTATTGTCCGGCGTATCGCGGTGATCGGGTCGGCACCCTTCGCTATGCAGTTTGTGTCCAGTATCTATAATTCACTCCTGAATAATCAACTGCAGCGCTACGGTGGTGACCTGGCCGTATCCGCAATGGGTGTCATCTTCGGGGTTGCCATGCTTATGCTTATGCCGATTTTTGGCTTAAACCAGGGTATGCAGCCGATAATCGGCTATAACTTCGGAGCCGGGCAGTATCAAAGAGTGGCTCATGCCACCAGAATCACTATACTGTTTGCTAGTATATTAGCTTCTGCCGGTTGGCTGGTCACACGGTTCGCTCCTGTTTTGATTATCGGCATGTTCAGCCATGATAATGCCGAGTTCAGCCTACTGACCGAGAAGGCTTTGCGCATATTTTTTCTGATGTTCCCATTGGTGGGGTTCCAGATTATTGCCGGTGGTTATTTTCAGGCAGTCGGCAAGCCAAAACAGGCAACGCTCTTAAGCCTCTCCCGGCAACTGCTCTTCCTGGTTCCACTCATGTATATTTTACCCTTGCGTTTCGGGCTTGAGGGGGTGCTCAGCGCTGCACCGACATCGGATTTTCTTTCTTCCATGCTTACCGCCGTGTTTTACTTCCTGGAACTGAAGCGGCTCAGACTCCATCCCGCGGCTGTCCGGCCCTGACAGCCGGACTACGCAAGGATGTGCAGGGCAAACTAAACATCGTGGCATACAGGTCCGATGTTGCTCGGCATACCGGAATAGTCCGCCTTTCTATTTTCCTGCATCCTTTCCCTGCGGTTCTTCGAAAAGCCTCTCCCAGCCGGAGTACGGCAGCAAACGGGTGAGTGTATACTTGATACAGCCGGCTTTAACCAGTGGAAACTCATTCAGTATAGCTTTTGCCAGCCCCTGCTCCCCGGTTTCCAGAATAAGCAGGGCATCCATTCCCTCGGTAAACCAGATATTCCTGATCACACCCTGCATGTAGAGCCCCCAGACATGCAGGGCCTCACGTCGCAATAGCTCGGAATGCAGGGACCAATCAATATTACCGTTATCAAATGTGGTTACCAGATATTGCATGACCTTCTCCGCCTGCTTACGCTTCACGCTCCGAAAGAACAAAAATAGAACCGTTACCCGAACCTTTTAATGGAACCCGACTTTCAGGTTGCAGCCGGCAAAGTGGTAAAAAACTTCGGACCCTTCGAAAATATACTGCTCACGGCTGACAACTACGAGCATACGGTCCTCGAAGGGGCTGAGGAAGCAGCCAGAGATCCATATGCGCAGAGCCGTCACCTCGGAGCTGATTGCCAATATTTTCTTGCCTTTCTTCCGCGATGTAGCCAGAACCTGATACGATTTGACCTCATCCATAAACCGGTCAGCTTCCGTCTCCGGAACCAGCACCAACTCAGCCGAAAAATCATCGCCGTTCAAAGCCAGGGGAAAGGACAGTAAATCAACTCCTTGATTGAGTGCAACTCCGAACTGTGCCATAGCCGTCTCGAACCGGTCACCGACATGAGACCAAGCAGTACTCCATCCACTGTCGACCGTCGACTCCTCCATTGACTCGCTAGCAGCTGATACCCCCTCCATCCAGTCGCTATCGGCCATTAAGTCTTCCATCCAGTCGAAACTGTCATCCATTTCCTCCCAGACCACTGTGTCTGCTACTGCATCAAAGATCACAAAGTGATACTGGGTACCGCCTCTGCCATCAATGGCCCGGACTTCTGACCAGGCCACTTTACCGTCGGGCGACCAGCCAAACATGCGGAATTCCGGATATCCCCAGTCGGGAATATCTTCGGACACCATGTACTGCTGCAATTCCACAGGCCACGGAAGCTCACTCACCTGCATAAGCTGTGCCTGTGCCGGGGAAACGGCATGAAGGCAGACCATTAGGATTAATAATGCTTTATAAAGGTATTGTCGCATAACTGCTCCTTTGCCATATTATTGATTGCTGCCGTAGCACAGTCAAGAAAAACCAAAATATTTTATGGCTAGTGCCGATACTTAGATTTTTCAGGCTGTTTTATGCTATATTCAATTCAGTTTTTGCCCTTAAAGACAAGACGCATAAATTAAAAGATACCACAATTTTTTTTCGACAGGAACCAGACTTCTGGTTTTAGAGTAATTCGGATTAAGATGGAGTCGACATGGCACGGATCGGTAATTATTTCCTACTAGGCATAGCATTGCTTTCGACAATCGCTTGCAGCGATGAAATTCTTCCCAAGAAACCAGTTAGTACTTCCATAAACAAAATATTGCCTTTAGGAGCATCTCGAGTCGAAGGGGCAAGACCAGAGTTTGAAAGTTACCGATATGAACTCTGGAAGGATCTTGTTGATAATGGATGGACTTTTGATTACATCGGCACACAAACTGATGAAGCGTCATACCCCATACATAATGGAAAGAGTTTTGACCCAGACCATGAAGGCCGGGGAGGGTGGACGTCTGGCGATATTCTCGACCAAATCGCTAAATGGCTTGAGTATACGGGCTCCCCTGATATTGTGCTGTTCAGTTCTCCAGGCGGAAATGATGCTCTTCAAGGATTGCCATATAATCAGACCTTATCGCATATCAACTCCATTATTGATGTTCTCCAAAACGCTAACCCAAATGTTACAATCATCATAGAAAAATTAGCCCCTGCGCATTCAAGCTATATGTCAGGGGAATTATCCGATTATTTTTATCAACTACAGCAGGATGTGGCATTTGTTGCCAAAAATAAAACGACCGCTTCATCGCGTGTTATTACAGCTGATATGTGCACCGGTTTTACGGATCAGATGCTAGCAGATGATGTGCATTACAATGCGGCAGGAGCAGCCTTTATCGCGGACCGTTATTACGAAGTGCTTGTGACAATTTTGGAAGGTTAAAGCCTTCAGTATAGGATGATTTATCCAGAATACTCAGATTTTAACTTACTTTCCCTATATTATAAAAAAATGATACGGTTTACACAAAACCTGATGCGGTCCTAAAGCAAATTCCAAGAGTTATCATATTTTAATTGACTTTCATTAGGACCTAAAAAGTTGAGATATTAATAAAGCAACCGGAAAACACCCTGGTATTATAGCTCTTAAACTGCGTTCATTTAGCAGCCCAAAATTCTAACCAATTTTTACTAGAAAAAACATAATTAAATAACATTCTTTATCGAAGCTGTTACGCATGCTTTGCCTAGACAAAAAACAAGTTGATTTATATTGCATCCGACCAAGTCTAATAGTTGCAATCATACTTTTAATGATTTCCTGTGCAAATACCCCAAAAAACAAAAATGAGGCCATCCTGGAAATAAATGAGAGTACATTCTTACAAATTGGCGGGATTGAACAATATATCCAGATAAAAGGTTCAAACAGTAATAATCCAATTATACTTTGGCTGCATGGCGGTCCCGGTTTCCCACTGACTTATCTATCATATTACTATCAATCAGGACTAATCGATAAATACACTATTGTTAGCCTCGAACAACGCGGCTGTGGTCGTACCTATTACAGAAATCGTGCCAATGACTGCTCCATTCAAAGACTTCTTGTCGATATTGATGAACTAACAGATTACTTACGGAAAAGATTTAATAAAGAAAAAATCATTATACTAGGGCAGTCCTGGGGTACGATTTTAGGGATTACCTATGTACAAAAATATCCAGAGAAGGTCGCGGCGTATATCGGAGTTGGTCAAGTAGTCAATTTTGATGAAGGTAAAATTTATGCGGCTGAAACGGCAGCGGTTGTGGCAAGAGAACATCAGAATTACAAGGATGTCAATGAACTAGCTACCTGCATGCAATCATTCAAAACTTCAAAAACAGTAACCGACCTGAATTTAGCAAACCTCGAAAGAATGATACTTAAATCCTTACAATATCTTCCTGCAGAAAAATCCATAAGTGCGAGGAAGCAGCTGCAACTCGGCTTGCTTTCTCCAGATTTAAACTTGAATGACCTGCGCTGGTTTTTGATTGCTTCGAATACCCATCGGATATTCTCTCATCAATCAGAATTATTGCAATACATGTACTTTGATTTTGATGTGGATACGCTTATTGATGAATTCAAAATACCCATCTACTTCATCCAAGGCAGTGCTGACTGGATAACGCCTACTGATATGGTTACACAATATGCTGGCTCAATAAGTGCTCCTGAAATAAAAACTATTATTCTTAATGGCATGGGGCACACACCATTTTTAGATGATCCTGAGCAATTCGGAGAAGCACTGGAAAGCTGCCTTTCAAGAATCCCCGTTCCGGCCGATTCAAACGCTATCCAAGGTGATTAGAGCATTACTCTCCATTGGTACATAGGATGGAGCAAGGTGCCTGTCAAGAATCAATACATCCGGCCGTATCGGCTATTGCTTCAGCAATTGCGCTTTACTGGCCATTTTAGCTATACTTTTGCCATGACCGGACTTGAAGATATTCGCCATCGACTTTCTACAACCTATAATTTTAGTCAGATACTCAAGCTTATTACCGGCATTGCCCTACTAATTGGCGCCACCTGGCTATTCCCGGATGATTTCAGGCAAATCAGGGACAATGCTGTATATCTGGCTATTCTGGCCGGATTGCTGATAATCTGGATCAGCCTTTTTAGCATATATATACGCACGAAGCTTTCGAGCGCAACCAGCCCGGCGTCCATTGCCGTGCTCATTCGGATTGAATCATGTGGATTCGCTGTTTCTGTTTGCCTTTTAGCTATACTGATGCCCTTATCCGAGCCATATTATGCAAATCTGGCCTGGTTTTTCTCGGCGTTTTTATTCTGCTATGCGCTGGCGAATCCGGCGCTCGAATCACGCCTGGCTACCGGTCTAGTTTTTTCGCCGGTGGCCGGGTGGATAGTACACAGTGCAGTGCACTTTGTCATAGGGCGTCGGCCTATCCATATCCCGGCGCTTTTATTCTGCCTGGTTATCAGCGCGATATTGCTTTATTCCAGGGCTTATTTTGTCACCCGCCAGACACGCTCGGATATGGAACGCGACAGTCTGGAAAACATGCATCCTGCGGCCCAAAGTATAAAAGACCTGGATGCAGTATATTTATACTCAAAAACCTATAGCCTTAGCCCGCGGGAATCCGAAGTATTGCGCAAAATATTCCATGGCCGGATAAGCAAGGAGATTGCGGCCGAGCTGGGTATTTCAGTCACAACCATAAAAACCCATGTCCGGAATATTTTTGACAAAACCGGGGTACGATCCCGGCTTGAACTGATGGCAAATTTCAACCGCTTCAACCATTCTCCACTTGACGGATCGCTTCTCATCACAAAGGAGGATGGCCCGCAGGAAGAGAATCATCCCTAAGCAGGATACCTGAAATCTTCAGATTGCGTTATTTTCTGACCACACTATTTATCCGAGGAGAGAAATTATGGTCACGAGTAATAGGAAATCGCATGACGGTTTCGGTCGAAGAGCTGGAGTATTGATAGGACTCCTTATACTTGTAACATTATCATCATGTATAACCACTAAGGATCTTTTTGGCGGGATGGAAGAAGGTCCGGCCTATGTACCTTTCACCGTATACCAAGTATGGGATGGAGTCGAGTACGGACCCTTAATGGTTTCGGCCGATAGCGATCTAAAAGCAAAAAAATCAGATATTTCTGAATTCCCCACAGCTTCACCAGACTGGGTGGCTGTAATTGAGGAAGCGATGGCTAAAGAACCGACCTGGTTTGAAGGTGCTGCCTCGGTGACGGAGGTAAGCAGGCAAAGCGGTTTGGAATATCCGGCGGGACGATTTTGGCAACATTCTCTCGCGCCATCTGCAGATCTTTGCCTGGTACGACAGGAAAGAGTATTTGGCCAAAGGATTCTTCTAAGGAGCTGGAATTCTGATAATGGTACCAAGCCGGCACGTGCTGGCTTGTGCTTTTTACGGGCGAGACAAAGCCTGATAGAGCGCCTGGAATGCGGGTTTTGGCATAAAATTTTCATCATATGGATGCGGCCAATCCTTATCCTGACTTAGCCAGCTGCTATGGTTGACATAGCTGTCGGCATCGGATAATCCCCACAACACCAAGGCAGAGCACTCCGGATAGCGCTGTGCGGCTTCGCTGGCGATTGCCCCGAACAGCTCGGCCTGGGCAGCCAGTTTTTGGCTGCTTTTGCCAGTCTGATCGTCATTGATCCTAACATCCAACTCGGTGATCTGCACCTCGAGTCCTTTGGCAATTACCGCATCCATAGCTTGTCCCAACTCGGAAGGGGAAAATTCTTCATCAATACTTGTATGGCACTGAAAGCCCACGCCGTCTATAGGAACGCCGGCGGCCAACAGCTCATCGAGCAGCGACAATAGCCCTTCCAACTTTTCCCCACTCTGTTCGATTCCGTATTCATTGATGAACAAACCGGCTTCCGGCGTGAGTTCGCGCGCTTTAACGAAGGCACGAGCGATATATATATATAACCTCCACCGGTACGGCTGCCAAAAAAATCGGAGCGGAGCGTTCCGTCGTCATCCAAGGGCTCATTGACTACATTCCAATAAAGTACACCACCAGGATAGCGCTCCTCCACATGGGTTATGACAGCTTCTATATAGTCATCGATCAAGGAAAGCAGGTCTTCGCCAGCGAGCGAGCTTTCGGCCAGCCAATCAGGTGGCATATAAGACCATACCAAAGTATGCCCCCGCAAGTGCAGCCCATTGTTCCTGGCAAAATCAATCAGCTGATCCGCGTACGTAAAATCATATTCATGCGGTCCGCACCAGATTTCTTCCATCGCCGGCCGTTATCGGTAGATACTATTGAGCGGCTCGAGCCGCCCTGAATCAGGATACGAACAGCGCAATCAGCCGACCAGCCAGCCGGGCGAACCTAACCTTGAACCAACCGGCCCGGTGCGGCACAAAGTAGCTGCAGCTGCCTCCCAGCCAGCCTCTTGACTGCCACCACTGGTAGTCGTAGGAATCGGGAGGCTCGCGTTGCCAGGCCAGCTGCTGTATCCTGAAAATCATCAGGGATAGGAATGAGGGCTGCCGTCGTCTCTGGCGATCCAGCACGGCCACTATGCATCGTGCCGCACGGGCGGTCGCAGGACGGAAATCAGGCATGGTCGTATCTGGTGCCAGCGCGCCCATGCGCAATCCGGTTTGGCCTGCCAGGCGGAAGCCCCAGGTAAGCGCCGCGGCACTCAGGGTTCGAAGCGTGTGGCGGGTCGGGCTAACTGCAGACGTAGCTATCGGCCAGGCCAGCTTTCCAGCCATCTCCGGTCTGTGGCAGAGATACGCCAGCCGGTCTAGCAGGTTTTTCATCACGCCGCTTACATCGTCGACATAGACAGGGCTGGCGAAGACCACGATATCAGCCTGGTCCATCCACTCCCTGATCGTCTGAACCTGGTCCTTGAGGGGGCAGCTGGCCTCGCCGCGGTCAAAGCATAACCTGCAGCCGATGCAGGGCCGGATGTCCAGGTCAGGCAGATACAGCCGGGTAAAGATTAGGGGTTCTTTCCGGTCATGCAGGATGCTTTCCAGCTCTTCCTGCAACAGTGCCACCATCCGCGCGGTATTGCCCTGTTTGCGGGCGCTTCCTACCAGAGCAAGTACGCGTATGGCTGCTTCTGGATCTTTTTTGCTCAAAGCTCTCTCCTCCAACGCTACGTATCAGCGACTTTGTCCGGGCGGGCTGGTCATAATACGAGGAAAGTATAGCAAAGCTCTTTCCATATTGCTATGAAAAAATACCAGGTTAGAAAATTCTTCTTTAATACATCCTCCAGAATATATCAAAATTGTTTACACATTGTTTTGAATGAATTTCATGTCGCGCTCTTTGATACAAATTGACGATAGTATGCCTCTACCTGGCAGCAACCCTAGTGGCGGATTTTATCATGCCGCCAACTACCAAGAGGCACACCAGCCAGGCTGCTTAGCCGATCCGGCTCTTTCCCTATACTCCCGCGGGGTTAGCCCGGACCATTTTTTAAATGATCTGCGAAAGACACTCACGTCAGAAAAACCCAGCAAACAGGTAATATGCTCAACTGTATAATTCTCACGCAGGTATTTTTGTGCCATATGTTGACGAATTTCACGTAATAATTCACTGAATACTATTCCCTCCGCTTCAAGACGCTTTTGCAGGGTCCGAACACTCACTGCCATTTGCCGGGCGACACCAGCCAGGGACAGCTTTTCGTCAGGCAGTTGCGTCAGAATTATGCGGGTTACAGCCCCGGTGGCAGAATCAGCTCCCTCAAGGCGTAACAACAGCTCCTGGGCATATACCTCGAACTGATCCTTTAGAGCTGGATTGGCCATCCGCACAGGCAGACTACCCATTCTTGAGTCCAGCAATAACGAATTGTGTTGATGGCCGAATATAACCGGACACTGAAAAACCCGCTCATACTCTTCACGTACCGGTGGGTCTGGATAGGTGAATGTTACTTCCAGAGGCTTGAGTGGTAGTCCGGAGAGGCTGCGAGCCAAACAAATGCTGCTGGAAAAGGCGGAATCAAAACAATGCCGGGACATCACAGGGGCATGTTGAGGTGAAGAATATATAAACCGAACGGTATTTATGCCAAACACAGTACGGCTATTGATTAAATTGCCGATTATCCGCTGATATTGCCCGGATTTTTCGAATGCCTCTTTAAGGTTTCTGCAATTCATCATAATATACCCCAATATAGACCAGCTGCCGGGATGAGCAAACTCTCCCATATGCAGTCCAAAACTATGGTCATTTAGCATAGCAGCTGCCGCTTCTTGTATTTCCAGGTAGGTTTCGATTGGCAGATAAGTATCGGGAGCACATACATGGTTACGATCAAGCCCCATCGAAAGCAAAAACCTGTCTAGATCAACCTTGAGCGATTGCAAATATAAAAACATCTGGGAAAGCACACTGGTAGAAACAGTAATCGGTTCAGGATTCATATTTTTATTATACATGTATTTTTGGCAAAGTCATCCAATATCATAAATGCAGTTACCGGATAATGTTCAGAAATAGTTAATTATCGCTTTAACAAAAAAGTTTTAAACACAAACATGAATAGAGGTTTTATACTACCGCTATCACCGGGTCTTGTGACCTCAGGTATCCCTGTCTTGGATGGTAACTTATGCTTAAAGTTGTGCTAAGTGTTATGGTACTCATTGGATTTCTATCACCTGTTTTCTCCCAGAACAGTCTGCCCGATTACAACTTTGCCTCCGGAACCTGGAATTTTATCGGATCTCGACTGCATCAGGAAGATGAAAAAGCCGGATTGGCCAAACTCAACATCCATGTTCCGCAGAACAGTAAGATGATCTATTCTTTTAATGCCCGTTATGAATCTGGTGCTGAAGATGGGCATGCCGGCTTTGGGGTGCATCTTTTTGCAGACACCGTACATCCTAAGGCCTCATGGGGCAATGGCGAATCATGGTTGCTTTGGCTGAACTATGATGAGAAGCCAGTATCACCGGATATTCCCGCCGGATTCAGTGCCCAGGTATATCGCAGCCGATCGCACTCACGTATGGATCTGGTTCAAACTATTGACCTAAATCAATTTGGGAACCTAATTACCTCCGAGATACTTGCCCAGCCAATACCAATACGGATCTGGCTGGATGGCGAAACTGGGGAAGTAAGGATCTACGATCCAATTGATCAATCCTATTACTATTATTTCTATCTTGAAAGCGATGGCTTGCCGCTCCGGGGCGATTGGATTGCGCTCAGAACTAATGGCGTGCATTTATCGTTCGGACTTGATAGCTAAACCTCACACTGGGAATGGGGCAGGAACGAATGAAGTTATCCAGCCAGACGGTGGCGGGTTCGACTTTAATTCGTTCCTTATTTGAAATGACCTATATATTCTTTAGCCAAATGCAACATCGAAATCCCGACACAAGTGCTGTACAGCAGTACGGGCGGTATTTACCGCCGAAGGCAAGCCGCCCGGAGGACTTATTCTTTGCCCGGCAAAATAGACATTTTCAATACTTCTAACCTTACAAGGATACATGCCCATTTTACTGCCAACTGTACTAATGCCCATCCATGATCCTTTGTATGAATGAATATAGCGTTCATACGTTAATGGGGTGGCAACATCCCAGACCTCAATCTGCCCTTTGAGATGTGGAAAGTGCTGGGTTAAAACCGCTATAAAATCTTGTGCCAGTTGCTCTTTAGTTTGCTTATAGGTACCTGCAAGTTCTCGATTCTTCCAGAAATCATAAGAATCACCGCCAATAATGCTGGTGATTGCTGTTCCCTTACCAGGGGCATAGCCGCTTTCAGCTGAATAGAGATGATAGTTAATGATATTAAACTGGCAATCTCCCAGCTTCAATGGTGTACCAGCAATAAAAACTCCACTTTTCGGCTCATTACATAAATCAGCTTTGGTGCCGACACAAAGAAAGGTACAGGACTTCGGCACGAGTGTATTTCGCATTTGTAAAACCCAACGGTCACTTAAGGGTTTTTCGAATAGATCCTGAGTAGCAACAGCGGCATCCTGGGTTATAATAACAGCATCGGCATCAACTTGCCTGTCATTCACTTCCAACCCAACTGCCCGGCCCTCTTTTACAACAATTTTTGCCACTTTATGTTTATACTCAATTACACCCCCGAGCGACTGATATTTTGCTGCCATGCGAGCTGCCATAGCCAGTGAGCCGCCATCCGGGAAAGCTCCATCGCCATTCATCAAGGTTGCCAGAGTAAAAACTGTTGCGGTAGCTGCGTATTCATCGCCGGTTATGCTTCTGAGCAAAAGTCTGATGGCAGGATTTTTAAAACGCCTGGCATAATCTTTTGAACTGATTTTCGCATAGTACCCGATACGAATAATAGCAGGCAGTAACGCGACAAATTTAAGCAGGTTGAATTTTTCAAATACTATTGGCTTCCGAAGTTTTAATCCTTTCAAGTCCTTAATCGGCATGGAGAATTTGGAAAAATCGCTAAGATCTGAACATAAACGCTTTATTTCTTTATCATCTTCCGGTGCTATAGAAATCAAGTGTTGCTGCCACCTTGCCAGATTCCTGTAAAGGCAGACGATTTGCCCTTCGCACTCGACCGTCAAAAATGGATCCACACTGTGGAACTGTACCTGATCATTAATTGCGCCTACGTCTCGCCACAATTGGTGGTATGAACTCTTAGGTGACGATCCGGTAAGCCAGTGCATGGCCCCCTCAAAGATGTACCCCTTTCGTTTCCAGCTAGTGCATGCACCACCTGGCATAGTGTGGCTTTCATAAATAGTGGTGTCAAATCCGCAATTCTGTGCGTATACTCCTGCGGCTAACCCGGCTATTCCCCCACCAACGATTGCTATTTTCTTCATTTCTTTTTCACTCCCTGTACGTTTTCACATGGCTATAATTATCAAGTTTTTTTGTGTAGTGCTATTGTCGGACTTCCAGACTCGTTAGCTCAGTAATTGTTAGTGGAGTACCTGGACCACCCTCCACAGATTCGTAGCGCACATAACGGCCATCAGACTTGCGGAACCAATAATTAGCCTGCCAGAAGAGACTTCTAATTCCGGTAAGTGTAACCTTTAGCTGTGAGGATTCAAAACTTAAGCCGTAAGCTTCAATCTTTTTATCTCCCATCCTTGAAACTTCCATCTCGTAGGCGACCATTTCATCAAGCTTGACCACCCAATATTTCATGGAACGCAGACTACCTGCATTAAAGTGCTCCAGTGCCAGTTCCTGCGCCTGATACCATGGATGATTATTGATTCTCAATTGTTTTGCTGTTACTTGGTTTTCAAACTTTCCAGAAATGATAATAATGTCCCCTACTCTTTCAAAATTGATATCGGTTCCTACTTCTTTGTTACATAAATGCCACACCAAAGTTGAATATGAGTCATTGAGCTCAATTTTTGATGTCTGGTTATAAGTAACATTAAAACCATACGAAGTATTCTGTATTACCATTGTATTGATACTTGTTCCTGCACCAGTTATTGACCGGTAGTTACGGATTTCCTGTACATGGCCATAAGTGCAGATAATGAATATGAACAGGCAGACAAAAAACGGATATTTCATTGCTCTCTACTCCTGGTTAGCCCTTATGGTATAAGCGCCTGTTCTATTGCTTTCAAATAGGCTTTACCTGTATACCCCGGATGTAACGTAGCCCCACTCACCGCATCCAGACTCAGAAGATTCTGATTTTCAAGAATCGCAATCCGCATTGATTCCAGATAATTGTCTGATCGCAGCGCAGTTGGATCTATCACTTCGATATCTTCATACAATTGGTTTTTTATGGTAACGCTTACCTTGACATAGGGATTGGCTACCATTTTCCCTTTTGCGGGCTTGATACGATACTCTCCTACATAATTTCCATCTGCCAATGAATCAAGATCCGGCTCAGTAATTATAATTGAATGATAATAGATTGTCTGAACATCATTACTAGCACAGGCAGCCAGCAGAACTGCAATTATAAAAAAGAAGCCTGAGATAACAATTCCTCGTTTCATCTTCATCTGATCACCCCTTACCGGTTTGTAGAATTTCGTTAGAATCACATTTATTGTCATATTATCCAGTTTCCTTAGGCCCAGGCAGCTCCTATACATCAGCCGTTCGCTAAAAGACAAGGTTTTTGATGGTTGCTTCAACAAATAAATATATCAAATTTCACAGCATTAAAATCTTTTTAATGATATCCACCAACTCTTGTTGATCGCGTTTCTTCGCCTGAAAGACTGCACGATCATATAGGTAAAATATAAACTTATTATTACACAAGTCAGATAGAATAAGAAATCAATATCATCATGCAAAGAACCATTTAATGCAACCGAAACAGCCCCCGTCACTTGATGGGCAAGAGCTACAAGAATGAGAGATTCACTCCACAAATACAGAAGTAAGCTGACTGTATAATAAGCAAAGAGAAACAACTGTACTGCCAGCGTTAGGCCAGCTGGATAAAAATGAAACTGAGCCAGATGATACAATGAAAAAGCCAAAGCCGTGATTAGAACTGAAGTTTTAGTGCTAAAAGTCAGACGTAGTACCGGCAACAAAAGAACAGCAAAGAGCGGATAATAAGTGGTATGAAACAGCAGTATACTGACAAAATGTATAACAAATGCAGGTATTCCAATACTGCTGCCGGAAAGAGCCTTGATAGATTCAAAATTTACAACAAACAGAAACAAGGCAAAAACTAATAGCACCTGACTGGTTTTTTTAGTCTGAGGCCAAAATGAATACTCAAGCTTCCATTTTCTAGCCAAGAAAAATGGCAGGATAATGCCAAAAAATGGTATTCCAATAAACCCAAACAAAACACCAGACAGTGCCTGATAGACTTCGCTGCCATTAATAAGAGACATTTTCATCAGCTGATTGGAAAGAGCGATTGTACCTGTATATATTAAATATATAGCAGAAGCGATAAATAATTTACTCTTAACATTCATTTGCTACTCCTCATTACAGCCAGCTATCGACCTACCAAAACAGACAGTAATTCCTTTTATATCGAACTACAATAAAGGTCGCTATGTTACTAATTCCACCGACTGCACCTTTCGCCCTTGCCATGGTCAACGCATAATAAGTGTCTTCTTTAGACGGAACAGATCCAATGCGATAAGAATGCAGAGGGGAATGGTAGTCAGGGTATTAAACAACAGGAATAACTGACCAATTATGGGCAGCCAGAATCCGACACCGCCGGCTGCACAAATTAGGCCAGTCCAGGCTGTACCCCGACGATAATATGCAGTCCTGAACATTAGAGTAAAATTGAGCAATCCGGCCAACATTAACAGTGCGGTCTGTGCCAGCCAGGCGATTCCGTCCATTTGGGCCAAAAATACCTGCCCGGCAGCCAGCAAACGCGCTTGCTCCACAACATCCATTGCAGAAGAAAATTGCTTGCTTAAATTCACCAGCTCGACTAAGGGACGGCAAACAATCATTAGTCCAAGACCCATGATATTTAGGGCCAACGCCAGCAAGGCGAGAGAAGGACTTATCGGTTTAAGAGTCCTATACAACGCTATGTACATAAGAATGGAAGCAGGGCCAATAAACAGCATAAGAACATCGAGTGATATTAAACCAACCAACAAGTCAGTTTGCAACATAATAAATATTTCTTCAGAACCCAATGTGTTACCGGTATAGGGCCAGATTACCCAGGCGACCAGGGCCAACACCACAGAAAAAGCGACAGTCAAGGCCGAGACTCCGCCTGGAACTAACAAAGCTGTATCTTTCCGGTCAAGCACCTCTATACCCTGTCGCAAGCCAGACGTGTCATGTTTCATAGTCATACTAATCAAAGCTCCCTTCATGCAAGTCTGTGAATCTGACATTCTACTGCCATAATGCCGACATTGCTGCAGGCATTACGATAACGCACTAAAGGCTAGAGGGAAATGACCAAACGCGCAAATTTCGTGACCTATTGTGAATAGTTAGCAGCTACCAAAAATCCACCAAGACTCAAGACAGGTAAAGCGCCACTAAGCGACCGAGCAGGCATCGCCATAAGACAAGCATAGCAAAACTTTACTGACTTTGCGATGACAAATCCCTGAATTTTAATTACCATTGATTTCTCGGCATATTTTCAGATGCCGCGAAAATATAATTTTGGCTGATGCAGAGAAGCACAACACAGAACCTTTCATGCCGGCCGAAGACTAAAGAAGGAGAACTACTACTATGAACAAGAATAAAACGCGCTACGGATATTTCCGCAATGGTCTGCCCTATGCCACAAGCGGACAGGGCTCAAAACCCCTGCTGATTTTCCAGGGCCTGATGTTTGAGAACAAACCGCAGTCTGGCATGCTCTTTGGCTACGGTTTTCTTGAGCAGGAGTACACCCTGTTCTCCGTTCTGCGCAAGCCGGGGCAGCCCCGGCACTGTACGCTTAAGGCGATGGCAGAAGATTACGCCGATTTAATCAGGGAAGAGTTCCATTCCCCACTGGATATAATCGGTGTTTCGACAGGTGGATCTATTGCCCAATATTTTGCCGCCGACCATCCCGAACTCCTTCGACGCCTGGTGATACACTCCAGCGCGCACAGTCTGGGCGAAGCCGGTAAGCGATTACAGCTGGAACTAGCACGGCTTGCCGCGAGCGGAGAAGGCAAGGCAGCCTTTCAAGCCATGATGCGCTTTATCCTGCCCAAAAGCGGCATCTGGAGCCTCTTGAATCCAATGCTGACAGCTATGCTGGGCGGCCTGCTTGCGCCAAATCAAAAGGCGGATCTTTCCGATCTGATAACAACCATAGAAGCAGAGGATCAGCATGCTTTCTTAGACCGCCTGCACGAGATTAAGGCCCCAACCTTGGTCATAGCCGGTTCGGAGGATCCCTTCTACAGTCCTGAACTATTCCGTGAAACCGCGGCCGGCATTCCGGATGCCCGGCTGGTTTTGTACCCTAAGATGCGGCATCCTGCAACCGGCAGGCGTTTTAGTCAGGAAGTGATGGAGTTCCTAGCCGGAAAGCCTTCCACTATTAACCGTAATCTAACAAATGATTAACAGGGTTGTAGTAAGATTGTCTCATGAGTACAAAGAAAAGGCGTGACGCCAGCCGTAGCGTTTTCCTCCTGGCTTTCGGATCGGTATTGATGATGATGGCGGTTTTGGCAGCCGTTTCCTTCCTTACCGGCTGTTCCCGCACTTCCGTCGAGGGCTTCTCCATCATCTCCGGATCGGAAAACGAGACCCTCGAGCCTATCATTAAAGAATTCGCCGACCGGCAAGGAATCGAAATCAGTATCGTATACAAAGGCTCGGTCGATATCATGCTCCAGCTCAAGGATCCAGGCTTCGCCTACGATGCGGTCTGGCCGGCCAATGCTCTCTGGGTTACACTTGGAGATACTTCAAGAAAGGTCAAACACCTTACCTCAATTATGACCTCGCCGGTGGCCTTTGGAATCAGGCATAGTACCGCCGAGCGCTTGGGCTACATCGGACAGGAAGTACGCGTCCGGGATCTATTGGAAGACATCCGCTCGGGAGAGCTCTCATTCATGATGACCTCGGCAACCCAAAGCAATTCGGGGGCTTCCGCCTATTTAGGCTTCCTCTATGCCCTGGCTGGCAACCCTGATGTGTTAAGTATGGAACAGTTGCGTTCCCCGCAACTGAGAGAGGAAATACGCACTCTTCTGTCCGGCATCAACCGGTCATCGGGAAGTTCCGGCTGGCTCAAGGACCTGTTCCTCTCTTCTAACTATGAAGCCATGGTCAATTATGAAGCGGTACTGATCGAAACCAACCAGGCATTGATCGCCACCGGTCGCGAACCGCTGTACCTGGTATATCCGGTGGACGGCACGGTCCTGGCCGATTCTCCCCTGGGTTATTATGACCAGGGAGATGCCGACAAAGAGCAGGTATTTCTTGATCTACAGAAACACCTGCTTTCCGAAGCGGTACAGAAACGCATCGCCGGCATGGGACGGAGAACTGGAATGGCCGGCCTGGCCTCCGCTTATGATCCGGCAGTGTTCCGCTCCGAATGGGGTATCCAGCCGGAGCGTATTCTGTCTCCCATCCGCATGCCGAATGAGCTGGTCCTGTCCGAGGCACTCCGGCTATATCAGACGGATTTCCGTAAACCATCCTATACTGTGTTTGCTTTGGACTATTCGGGCAGTATGGCCGGTGAAGGCGCAGTCCAGTTAAAAGAAGCCATGAACCTGCTGCTGGATCCGGAACGCTCGTCTACCTATATGCTGCAGCCTGGTATCGACGACCATATAGTTGTATTGCCTTTCTCCAACCGGGTCCTGGAAGTTTGGGACGCGGACGGTGGAGACTCCACTCAGCTGGCAGCCCTTCGTGACCGCATCCGGCTCATGGAGCCTGGTGGGGGTACCGATATTTACTCTCCGGTTATCGAGGGCATCAAGCGCATTGCAAAGGATCAGGACCACAGAAATTATATAAACTCGGTAATCCTGATGACCGACGGAAGCTCGAATGCCGGACGCAAATTCAAGGATCTGGAACTGGCCTTCCGCGACCTTGGACTTGATGTTCCGGTTTTCTGCATCATGTTCGGCGCGGCATCCCGGGAGCAGCTGGACGAAATCGTAAACTTGACACGAGCCCGGGTTTTCGACGGGCGCAAGGACCTGGTTGAGGCTTTCCGGCAGGTCCGGGGATACAACTGACCATGGCGGACAAGGCACGAAGACAAAGAAGCCAATCAGGAACCAAAGAGAGCATGCTGGCCGGACTACTGGCCGGTGCTGTATTTTTGGGTTTATATTTCTTTATACTGCCTGCCAACCTGGTGGTATCGCTGGTATCCTCCCTGGCTGCCTTCGGCGCTGGACTTTTACTGACCGGTAAACGGCAGAACCAGATCCAAGGTAGACGCGAAGTAGTAAGTGAGGACTACCTGAACAGAGTGCTCGACGCAGGCGAAAATAAACTTGCCGAGTTGCAAAGTATCATTCCGCAACTTCTGGATAGCAAAATAAGAGACCAAGCCAACCTGATCGCCGGCCTGGTCAAAAAAATTATCGATGATATTGAAGCCGATCCGACCGATCTGGAACCCGCCAGCAAATTCTTCGCACAGTACCTGGATGCCACGCTTGGTATCCTCAGCCGGTACCTCGATATCAGCCAGCGCGGTATTGGCAGCCCTGAAACAACTGCTGCTGTAGCCAAGGTAGAAACAGTACTGAATACAATCAGACAGGCCTTCGAAAAGCAGCTGGACAAGCTGCTTGAGAATGATGTAATCGGCCTGGAAGTAGAGATCCAGATGCTGGAAGAGACACTCATACGGGAAGGGTTGCAAAGACCATGAAGAAAAAATTACTGGGGATCCTGATACTTGTCGCCATTGTCGCGTTCGCGCTATCGTTCCGTTTCTTGTTTCCCTCATCCGGCGGCACCGCTGGCCAACCTGATATTTTCGGCCGTAGCACCGATACAGTAAGCGGCTTGATCGGCAGTGAAAAGGCCAACTTCCTTGAAAATCCAGAAACGAAGGAGCTGCTCCGGAAAACCGGGGGACTGCAAGTTGCCTACCAGCGGGCCGGTTCGATCGAAATGATTGGCATGGACCACGTCGGCAAGGATTTCCTCTGGCCGTCCAGCCAGGTATCGCTCGAACTCTATAAACTGCGTGGCGGAACCGGCCAAAGCACAATTATCTTCAATTCACCTATCGTGATCTACTCCTGGGACGTAGTGGTTGACGCGCTGGTTGCCGGCGGATATGCCGAAAACCGCAACGGCGTCTATTACATCGTAAGGTTCAGGGAACTGATCGAGCACACCCTTGACGGGACCACCTGGAACAGCATTGGACTACCCCAACTGTACGGCCGCTTCAGCATCATATCCACCGACCCGAACAAATCCAATTCCGGAGCCCAGTTTGCCGGCCTGCTGGCGAACATGCTTGCGGGAGAGGTAGCCACTGAAAAGCAAATTGACACAGTGAGCCCGCAGGTGCGCGAGTTTTTCGACAGCCTGGGCCTGATGGAACATTCTACTGGTACCTTGTTCGAGCGCTATATCACTCAGGGAGTGGGCTCCTATCCACTCATCGTAGGCTATGAAAACGGTCTGATCGAATTCGCCAGGCAGAATCCAGACATCTGGCCAAAGGTCAAGGACCGGATGCGCATTCTGTATCCCCTGCCGACAGTCTGGAGCTCGCATCCCCTGATCGCGCTTAATGAAAAAGGAAACAGGCTGATCGAAGTGCTAACCACCCAAAAATTCCAGGAGCTCGCCTGGAAAGAACACGGCTTCCGCTCCGGCGTTCCGGGCACTCTGAACGACCCGATCGGACTCGGTATTGCAGGCATAGCCCGCGACATCGAACAGGTCATGCCGATGCCATCGCCGGTGATTATGGAAAAATTGCTTCTGACGATCGCCGGAAATTAAGATGGATGGGATACTTCAGCATTCGGTACTTCCAGTAGATCAGCCTGCCAATCCTTAGTGTTACTGGCGAAGGTCCTGTTCCTCGCCGTCCGCACTACTTTAAAGATCCAACCTGATGGAAACACACTCGGCAGGGACAAACAGAATCGATCTTATGAAAATAAGCCGCAGCAGACTAACATTCCCGGTTAGGTTGTAAATAAAACATAGCTGTTCAGCACTGGCATCCAACTGCCGGCACTGATAGACTGATTCCTGAACTGTACATCAGCCCGGAGCTGGCCTGAACGGTGAACCGGGAAGCGACTTCGAGACCTGGGTCTTGGATATCATTTTCCGGATCAGCTGGCTCGCACTGCTTAATTACAAAAGTAGATTGTACTGAGCTTTAAGCTGCGGATACATCGGAGCATACAGCAATTCTCTTGGCGAAGCGATTACCACCGAAATGAAGATGAGAAGACCAGATACGATCGAGACCGGAAACACCTCGACACCCCGCATCTAACCTATGATTGTGTGAGTGAAAAAATCCTGCATACCCCGTATATATTCGTTTCCAGCACCAAGCTGAAATTAAGCAATGTTGTCTGTGACCAGATTGGACTCAACGACGCATACTTAATACAGCCTACGACTAATCGCCATATGCTCTTCGTTATTGGAACCCCACACCACGATTCATCTGACAAGACATACATCGACATATTAAAGTACAGGGGAAGGCCCGGTCCGGTCGACAACCAAAGCCTCCGGACCAGGTCAGCAGTATAGCCACATTAATTTTACCGATAGTTTCCACTACCACATTGTCTTCACATCCAGTATCATCAGTATCATGATGGCAGAAAATACCACTTTTACCGAAGAACTCATAGCTTTGCTCGCCCCGGCCTTTGGACTGGACCGAAACGGGATCAGCTTCCTGACCGAAGGAGAAAACCTGATATTTTTATATCAGAACGACAGCGACAGGCGCATTCTGCGGGTAAGCGGCAACCACGATCGCCGGCGCGCCGATATCG
>Ga0180007_10002748_pt1 | contig 20461 bp, 16 predicted proteins | sample MM_PC_MetaG_FD_121122 | JGI IMG/M metagenome (GOLD analysis project Ga0180007, IMG submission 121122) | Groundwater microbial communities from the Aspo Hard Rock Laboratory (HRL) deep subsurface site, Sweden - MM_PC_MetaG | ecosystem: Environmental > Aquatic > Deep subsurface > Groundwater... | reverse complement strand
TTACGGGTCTCTTTACGGCTTTAACGGTGTTCTCAGTGAATGGGGCGAGGATGACAAGATTGACGCCTGGGGTGCCAGCCTGGGCTTTGCCCACGAACGTGAAGATTTCTCCGTGGATGTGGGGCTAGACTGGCTGAACAACATCGGCGATAGCGATGATCTAGGTGAATATCTGGAGGAGAATACCGGCGCAAGCGAGATTGCTGATTATGTGGAGGGTTTGGCCGCCCATATTCTTTTGCAGTACGGGCCTTTTGATTTTGTGGCCGAATATGTCCGGGCGCTCGATGAGTTTCAGCTTAATGAAATGGCTTTTGCCGGGTCGGGCGCTGAGCCCGAGGCCTGGAGTCTTGAAGCGGGCCTGACCTTTGATCTGCTGGACCGGGAGACGATATTTTCGCTGGCTTGGCAGGGAACGGACGAGGCCCTGGCTTTAGGCCTTCCCGAGGACCGTTATGGTGCGGCGATCAGAATGTTTGTCCTCAAAAATACCAGTGTCTCGCTGGAGTACCTGCATGATGAGGACTACGACCAAGCGGACGGCGGCACGGGCAATGACGCCGATTCCGCCACCATGCAGGTGGCCGTGGAATTCTAGGAAGTCGGGAAGGAGCGGGCATGGCCCGCTCCTTCCCCATAATGCCTTGCCTCTATAGCTTGGATTGAGTTAATTCTTTACACAGAAGGCAGCGGGGTGGATCATTTTCTGCCTTCTGCCTTCTGCCTTCTGCCTTCTGCCTTCTGCCTACCTGAAAAACCCCCAGATATAGCGCAGGGCCGGCACCAGGATGCAGAAGGTCAGTATCCACTTGATCACTCTGGCCGGCACGAATTTCTGCATTCGTGCCCCGCAGTACATGCCGGCAAAACCGCCTGTGCCGAAGAGAAAGCCCAGGAGCCAGTCAGGGGCAATGGCCATGCCGGGATGAAAGGGGGCGATTATCTGGTAAAACGCCACCCCGGCCACCGAGGTGACAAAGGTGCCCATCAGGGCTGCGCCGGCCACGGTGTAAACCGGCAGGCCGAAGAAGCTGACGAAAAACGGGGCGATGATGGCCCCGCCGCCAATACCGTAAACCCCGCCGATAATACCGACAATAAAACTCAGGGCCATGATGCCCATGGTGTTGACATCAAAGGTCTGGCCATAGAATTCGTAGACAATCCTGGTCATGGAAAATTTCTTGACTGCGACCCGGGGCAGCTCTTCTTTGCCTGATTCGGAGCGGGCGATATTGCGCTGATGGTACTCCTTCACCACCTTCTGGAACTGCTCTTCGGCCGAGGCCTTGCCGCCCTGGTCCTGCTTTTTTTTCAGGAGATCGCGCAGCAGGCGCCCGCCGATATAGAGCAGCACCAGACCGGCGAAGAGTTTGAAATTTTTCGGATTGGGCAGATAGGAGATGCGCAGCACCGCACCGATCAGCACCCCCGGCAAGGTGCCGATGATGACCACCCAGGTGAGGGGCCAGACCATGCGGCCCTCCCGGATATAGCGGTAGACGCCGCTGGGGATGGCCACGATATTGAAAACCTGATTGGTGGCGGAGACCGACGGGCTGGTGAAACCGAGGACGCTCACCTGAAAGGGCAGCAGGAGAAAGGCCCCGGAGACCCCTCCCATGGAGGTAAAAAAGGAGATGCTGAAAGCGACAAGGGGGGGTAGCCAGGGTGAGACTTCGATGCCGGCAACTGGAAAATACATACGGTACCTCCTGAGGCGTTGGGTTGAGACGGCCAGGACAACAGACACCATTATTATAATATTCGTGTCAGTAACCCTACATTGTTCCCCACGGCGCTGTCAATGATTTTTCGTCGGACCTTTGTTTTTTTATTGTGCCTGATTGGAGATTGCAGTTATCAGGCAGGGCGTGTAAAATTCAGGGACTGGAATGACCGGCTCACTGGTTTGCAAACTTAGCGGGGCAGAACATGAAAGACAGAAATGATCCGGTTGCGGATCTGCTGAAACAATTTGAGACTGATTCCCTGCGGGGCCGCTTCAACCCGGCGGGCATCTTTTCCGTGCCCAAAGAGGTAAAGTGTCTGGACATGGCGCAGCTGACAGAACTGGAAAACGCCTTCAGGCAGTGGGTGGATGAGTCGGCGCGCAGCGATGTGCGGGGCTCAAGAAGGCGGATTCTGCTTATTTTTCTGCTGATACGCTACTCGGGCGGCCGGTTGAATGAGATTCTGACCTTGAACGAACAGAGTGATATCGACTGGGAAAATGATGGCATCCGGCTCGGTGGAACAGAAAACGGGGAGAGCGGAGGCGGGCGGGAGGTGCAGATTCCGGCCCAGGTCTGCAGGGAGCTGAAGGGCTTCATGGATGATGCCCCGCCGGGATCACCCGGAACCTTTTTTCAGGTGGATCCCGCCCACGTGCGGCGCAAATTCTATGAGCAGGCCAAGGCATGCGGTCTGCCGGGGGATCTCGCCAACCCGAACGCCATCAGGCGCTCCCGGGCCATTGAACTCCTGCGCAGCAATGTGCCGCTGCCGGTGGTGCAGAAGCTCCTCGGCCATTCAACGGCCAATCTCACCGCGGCCTATGTGGATTTCTCGGACAAGGACATGCGGCCGGTGATCCAGCATTTTCTCGATAAGGAAAGCCGGAGAAAAACCAGTGCCAGGAATACCTTTTTCGGCAAGATTACCCGGATTAAAAAGGGTGATATTCAGTCAAGCGTGGAACTGGTCACTCTGGGTGGCGATACCCTGCAGACGGTCATTACCAATGACAGTCTTAAGCGGTTGGGGCTCAAGACCGATTCTTTCGTAACGGCCGAGGTCAAGGCCCCCTGGGTGATTATCGCCAGGGAGAGTGCGCAGCCGGTGTGCAGTGCGGAAAACAGATTTCAGGGCACGGTTTCCCGTATTATCAGGGGAAGGATCACCACCGAGTTCGTGGTCCGCATTGCCGACGGCACGGAACTCTGCACCATCGTCACCAGGGAAAGCGACAGGAGTCTCGGCATCAGGGAAAACGATACAGTCTGGGTTTTTTTCAATGCCTATGCCGTGATTCTTAATATCGAATAGGGCTACCCGCAGATTTGGTCAGGCTATTGCTGCTCCCTGGCCGCTTCCCTTTCCGTTCTTGCTGCATAACCTGCCTTCAGCAATGCCTTGTCAAGAGCGGCGATGAAGGGTTCGAGCTGTCTGTTGTCAACATATCTTTCTTTGTTGATAAAAACAGTGGGGGTTGAACGGATATGGGCCTTGTTGCCCGCCTGGGCGCGAGCCTTAAGCAGCTGGTCTGCCAGATTCCCGTCAGCCGCACAGTCGGCAAAATGCGAGGGGTCAATGTTGTTTGCTTTGGCAACCGCCTCGATTTTCTCCATGAACTGCTGTTCCGTATCTTCAAACGCCCATTCGCTCTGGGTCTTGAACAGGGTGGCGACGAAAAGGCGTTTCTGTTCAATATCCGGCAGACAGTGCACCAGCATCGATGCCTTAAGTGCCTGGGTGTTCAAGGGAAAATAGCGGAACACATAAAAGACCTTGCCGGTATCGATATAGGACGCCATGATTTTATCAATGATCTGGGAATGGAAATTTTTACAGTGCGGGCAGGTGAACGAGGAGTATTCAGTCAACACGACCGGAGCAGCCGGGTTGCCGTAGGTTACCTCGAATGCTGTTTTCTGCAGCACATAATCTCCGTCAGTCTGCCTGTTTTCATTTTCCGCCCATGCCGGCACGGACAGGAATACGAGCAGCAACACCAGCATTATTTTTACCAGATGTTTCATTGTTCCCTCTTCCTTTTATTAATTAACTGTCGCAAGTCAACCGCAGGCCTGCTAATTCGTGTTACCATGGGAGCAGTATAGCACAGGGTGAAAAATCAGGGCAAAGCATTTACCCGTCTAACAAAAAAAAGTGGTTTTTTTGGAGCTGCATGACAATGCGCGGTATAATCACAAGGAAACTCCTTGAGATTTTTTTAAACGCAGAGGATAACGGTACTTATCATGGACAGGATATTCAACGGCGCGACAGCCATTTTTGATCCCCTGCATAATTTTTGGGAAAACAATGCAACCCAGCGGGTGGTGGCAGGCATTCTGGTGCTGATTTTCCTTCTTGCCCTGGGCGCCATTGAACTCAACCGTCGGAAATTTTTCCCGTTGCCCTTATCTGCCTCCATTCCCGTGACCCATTATATGGCGATCAACCTGGCCTTTACCCTTGTGCTCATTATGGAGGTTGTCAGTCTCATTTTTACCCTGCCCTGTTCCATCTCAAAAGCTTTGGGCAAACAGTTTGAAATACTGGCGCTGATTTTTCTGCGAAGCTCTTTCAAGGAGCTTACCGTCTTACCCGAACCCATTGAAATTGCCGGGCACCTTGATGTGCTGTGGCGCATACTTTCCGGCGGGGGCGGAGCCATTATTATCTTCGCCCTGCTCGGTGTCTATGCCAAAATGCTGAGGAAGACGGAAGACAAACACATGTCCGGACTCAACCTCTATAGTTTCGTCGCCTCCAAAAAAATAGTGGCGCTGGTCATGCTGGCCATTTTTTTTGGTATGGGAGTTTATAATGCGGTGTTAGAGGTCAACGGCGTCTATGACTTTGCCTTTTTCCACCGTTTTTATACGGTGCTCATTTTCTGTGACATCCTGCTGGTTTTGATCTCACAATGTTTCCAGCCGGGATTTCGTGCGGTATTCCGCAACTCGGGTTATGCCTTGGCCACCCTGCTCATCCGTCTTGCGCTGACCGCTCCCCCTTTTTTCAACGTGATGATCGGGGTGGTTTCCGCTATCTTTGCCCTGTTTCTTACACTGGTGTATGACAAATTTTACACATCCCGCAGGGTTTAGCAGACTCTCTTGTTGGTGGGGCGGGAGGTGCCGCCTGCAAGTATGAGCAAAACAAGGGGCAGGTTTTGCCTGCGCTTGCTAGAGGTGCCTCACAACTTTTTTCATTTTTTTTCTTGCACAATTGATAATTTTATTCTTATTAATTCTCGAATAAAGTGATGGACCAAGAAAATTTTTCTTGACAAAATATATACCACAATGTGATAGAGTGCAGAGTGTTGTAGCTGTTATGGCGCAGTGAGGATGGGTTGGCAGCTGTTTGCTCATTTTGCCGACTCCCGTCCAGGGGCATACTGCATATCCTGCTTTACTCGGGTGAACTGGAGCCAGAAAGCGGGCTTATTAAACAATTGAATTGAGGAGGTAAGGAAATGAGAAGAGAATTATTAACTGGTTTGCTGGCTGGCGGACTATTCGTATTGGGGGATGTATCCTCGGCCTTGGCCGGCCCTCCCTTGACAAACGTTGAGGGCGTTGGCGGTGTTGCTCTGAATCCGCTTGCCTATGTTGCCAACCCCATCGGCAAGGATGAGACCGGCATGTTCGGCAGCACGGTGGTCAGCAAGCCAAACATTGGCGCCTGGCATATCAGTCTGCCGGACAGCGACATCAACTGGGAGTCGGCAGGCATCAATATCAGTTTTTTAAACCGGATTGAAATCGGCTACAGCCACGAGTCAGTGGATATTGACGATGATACTCTTAACCTCGGAGAAATCGACAAGGACAATTTCTCTCTCAAAGTGAATCTGCTGCCTGAGAACAGCTTTGATATGCCGTATCTGCCGGCGATTTCCGTGGGTGTCATCGCTAAGAGCACCAGTTTTGATACCCTGGTAGACGCAGGTGCCCTGGACGACGATAGTGGCGAGGACTATTATGTGGTGGCCACCAAAACCCTGACCAATCTGCCGATTCCGGTGATCCTGAATGCCGGCGTGCTTTCCACCAAGGGATATGTCCGCGGCGTGCTCGGTTTTGGCGATGATCGTGATGAGGCCTTTTTCTGCAACATTGAAACAATTCCCATTGCCAATGTCATTGTCGGCTGGGAATATACCCAGGGAACCGATGTTGCTACAGATTACAGCACCAGTTCCATGTGGGAGGCCCATGTGGCATGGATGATCAACGATCTCACCCTGGTTGCCTCCTATGCTTACACCGGCGATGCAAATATGTCTGGACCCTTCCCGCCTTCAGCCTTCGGTGATGGCTGGGTTATCTCTGCCCAGTATGCCTTCTAGGCACTGATCTTGTAAATTATCTGGGTAATTGATAAGGGTTTCCGCCATGGCTCCGCCGGGCGGAAACCTAGAACGACTGGCGGTAGGAGCAGCGGCGGCAGAGCTGCTCCACAACCAGTCTTTTGGAAAATCCCTGGCGCATGATGGTGGCCCGGGGAGCGGTCAGGATTTCACCAAGTGGCTGGCTCAGAATATTGCCCAGATTGATATCCCCCTCGGCATCGAGACAGCAGGGCACCACGGTGCCGTCCACCAGGATGGCCACATGATCGCGCAGCCCACGGCAGAAGCCCCGGTCACCCAGGTCGGCTCCCGGGGCATGGGGCCAGGTAAAGCGCTGGTTCTGGCTGAGAAACACCCTGGGAGCCAGGGTGATGCCGTGGCCCGGGGTTAGTTCGTCGGCTATGCGAAAGGGCAGGGCAAAAAAGTCTTCAAGCTGTGTCAGGATGTATTCATTGCGGCGGCTGTTCGTGCCGTCTTTCTCCTTGGTCATATTCCAGAGCCGCAGGCTGATAAACAGCTGGGTCGTGGCGATGGCCTCCCGCATAAATAAAAAGATGCCGGTCAGGTAGTTCTGCAAGTTTATGCCGGCGCTGATTTGCTGGTCAACAACGCTGTGCAGGGAGATATTGATCTGTCTCAGACACGGGCTGCTAAGCAGAACAGGCTGCAGCCGCGTCAGCAGGGTGCCGTTGGTGGTCAGGTTCACCCGCATTCCCTGGTGTTGGCAGATGGCAAGCAGTTCACCCAGTTCAGGGTGCAGCAGCGGTTCTCCCAGAACATGCAGGGCGAGATAATCGGTCTGGTCTCTGATCTGCCCGACAACGTCGGCAAAGACCGTCGGGCTCATAAAGGTCTTTGGTCTGTTGCCGTGGTGGCAGAAGCTGCAGGAGAGATTACAGTGGTTGGTGATTTCGATGTAGATTTTCTTGAATTTTTTCAAAGAGCGTTTTACGCCTCTTCAGCCCGGCAGGGTAAGAGGACGCATGCAGCACTCCCCCCGCTTTGCTGGTCTCTGGATATATTCCGGCTCATTTCCCCTAAGCCGGCAACACTTTATTTTGCCGGCGCAGACCCTTCCTCTTCGGCTGTCAGATCCGGCGTGGTGGTCATATCCTGGATGATTTTTTTCGGCAAACGGGCAAAGCCGCTGATCAGCGAAATGATCACTGCCGACACATAGGGGATCGATTGCACCAGCAGCACGATGATCCATACCAGCAGATCCGGGGAGTCGACTGTTTGCGTCTGTTTGACGATATAGGCGGCGCTCCAGAGGGCGGTCATGATCAGAAATTCCTCCCGGGCTGACATGAGGGCCCGCAGCACCGCATGGTGGCTGGCCATTTTCGGGGTGCGGAAGAACGGCTTGCTCTTGGTGACAAATCCGTTCATGATGGCCTTGGAAATGGTATGGGAGAGGGAGAGGCCGGCCAGGGCCGAGGCAAAGGTCTGGGCAACGGTGGCATTCACCCTGCTGCGATAGAGATAGAACATCTTGGCCAGCTTGAAGATGAAGAGCGTCAGCGGCATGGCGGAGAGAAGCAGCAGCGGCGGGTCCACCAGGCGGGGGAAATGTATCATGGCCACCGACCAGTAGACCGCGGCCAGGGTGAACAGCAGGTTCAGGCTGTCAGCCACCCAGGGCAGCCAGCCGGCGATAAAGTGGTAGCGCTGGCCAAAGGTGAGGTTGGTCTTGCCGCCAAACAGGGCACTGGAGTGGTGCCGCATGATCTGCACCGCGCCGTAGGCCCAGCGGAAGCGCTGCTTTTTGAAGTCGATAAAGGTGTCGGGCATTACCCCACGTCCGTAGCTGTCGGCAATATAGGCGGCCTCATATCCTTTTTCGAATATCTTCAGGCCCAGCTCGGCATCTTCAGTGATGCACCATTCGGCCCAGCCTGCCACTTCTTCCAGAACGGATCTGCGCACCATGGTCATGGTGCCGTGCTGGATGATGGCGTTGCGTTCATTGCGGGTCACCATGCCGATATAGAAGAAGCCTCGGTACTCGGCATAACACATGGCCTTGAAAAGGCTTTCGCTGTCATCCCGGTAATCCTGCGGGGCCTGGACAATGGCGATTTTGGGATTGCTGAACTGGGGAGTGAGATCCCGCAGCCAGTTCGGGGAAACCATGTAATCGCTGTCGATGACCGCCACTACTTCCGCCTCGGGGGCGGTGCGGGCCAGAGCAAAATTGAGGGCTCCCGCCTTGAAACCGGACAGGGGGTCAACATGGAAAAAACGAAAACAGGAACCCAGCTTGGCGCAATGGGCCTCAACCGGCTGCCACACGGCAGGATCCTTGGTGTTGTTATCAACGACTATCACTTCATAATGGGGATAGTCGAGATTTGCCAGGGCGTCCAGGGTTTCTTTAAGCATCTCAGGCGGTTCATTGTAGGCCGGTACGTGGACGGATACCATGGGCAGCTGGTCGTCCGCGAGCTCAACCCTTTTGAACTGGCGGCGCCTGGTTGCCGCCCAGGTCGCTTCGGCCCATTCGTGGGCCTCGGCCAGTAGCACCACGGTGACACCGATCATGCCGACAATCAGCAGCAGGCCGACCAGTATGGTGGCCACGGTGAGATACTGCCGGGAATAGCTGTAAACAATCCACACCGCACCGCTGGCGGCGCCAAAGGCGATGACTGCGAGAAAGCCTCTGCCGCGTTTGCTCAGGGTTTTGCTGTCAATGAGCAGAAAGGCGAAGGTGATCAGGGCGATACCGATGGATATGCCGGCCAGCAGACGCCATTCCGGAATTTCAACAATGGGTTCGGAAAAGGCGAACTTGGGCTGCCGGTATACATTGTAAACTCCCCAGTAGGCGCCCACCGCACCTTCGGAAACCTTTTTCCACGGCTGGTCAAAGGCCTCCATCACATAATAGGTATACTGTTCCTCGGCTGCCCGCTCCAGAAAGCGGCGCAGGAAGGTGGCCTCGTTGGCTGGAGAGGCCACCGCCGAATAGCGGGTGCGACCGTTGCTGGGCCAGCCCACCTCGCCGATGATAATCTCTTTATCCGGGAAGGAGGCCTTGAGGAGATTAACGTGATCCACCACGTAGTCAACCGCCCGGTCCACATCCACCCCTTCCCAGTAGGGCAGCATGTGGACGGCAATGAAGTCAACGTGATTGACCAGGTCCTTGTTGTTGAACCACACATGCCAGGGCTCGGCTGTGCTCACCGGTATATCCAGGGCATCCCGGACCCTGTCCAGGTATCCGGCGAGTTGGTCGATGGTGAGCTCCCCCCGCAGGACCGCCTCGTTGCCGACAATGATCCGCACCACGTTACGGTAATTTCCCCTGGCCACGCTGATAAGCTTTTCAATCTCCCGCTCGTTTTTCTCCTGGTCCTTATCGAGCCATGCCCCGAGGGTCACATTGAGCCCATGTTTGCGGGCCAGTTCCGGGATCTTTGCCAGGCTTCCTTCCATGGTGTAGGAGCGAACGGCGTAGGTCTTGTCTGCCAGCAGGGCAAGGTCGCTATCGATCTCCTCTTCTGTGGGCAGAACGTGAGTGACGGCGCTCTGGCCTTCACGCATGGGGGAGAAAGAAAACCCCTGGATGCGATCCGGCCAGAGGGGCGCGGTTTCCGGCTGGTTCAAAAAGGCCCAGAAACTGAGGCAGATAACAGCAATGGCAATGCTGATAAGTATATTGGCTCTGTTCATAATGCTTTTCGATGAATAAATGGGAGGCTGCTTGCGGCAAACCAAAATCAACCTTAAATAATACTCAATTTTTATGGAATTTGGTAGCGTAATTTATAGGCAGCAAAAAAGGCGGTGGGAGGTGCGCTTGGTTATTGCATATCTGGAGGGACATTTACTGAAGATGGGGCCAGGAAACGGATTGATTCTATACCGGGCGGGTGTAAGAGGTGAGTTTCGGGTTGATGGCTGAAATTTCTTCCGGGTATATTTCCATCAGTTCAGGTTTTTCTTTGACCAGGCTGGTTAATTTTCTGCGCAGCTCAAGGCGCTGCTGCCAGTCCTGATTTTCGTGAAATGCCCTGAATATGTTTTCTACCTGGGTACGCAGGGGAGCGGGAAGATCGTCTTGGGCATCCCCGTAAGGAAAAGAGCGGGCCAGCCGTTTGAACTGCAGAAAGCTTTCTCCCTTTTTTTTGAAAACCAGGCAGATGCCTCCCAGCACTAAGGAGTAGGCAATATAAAAAAGATGCCCCCTGACAATACCGATGACAAAAAGAAGGACCGTGGCTATCCAGCATGCAAGATAGAGAACAAAGAAAAGGCGGCGACGGATTTCAGCGGGTTCGTTCAGTTGGCGATGGTCCATGGTCTTGGCCTTAAAGCGGGTTTTGCAGGGGCTTCATCTTTAATGTCCCAGAGATCCTTGGGCAAATCTGTTCTGATGCCGCCTGCAGCATTGCAATAATACTCTGTAAAGGGGACGGCAGAGGAACCGTCGGCACAAACAATCTGCCCGATTATTCGGCAACTCTCCATCCCTGGCGCACCGTGTTCCCGATGAATTTATGGTCATTTTGACCATGAAAGTAAATGTAGTCGAGGCAAAATTTGTATGATATTCTCTCATTTGTCAAGAGAACTTTAGCGATAACTTTTGCATGAAAAGGATATCGCTGCACCCGCCTATCCAATGGAAATACTTTCATTTTGATGTCTGCTCAGGAAACGGCAAGAGAACTGGCCTTTATCATTGTCACCCATGGTGACATCGGGGAATCACTGCTCACAGTGGCAGAATACATTCTGGGCAGGAAGCTTGATAACTTTGTTGCGGTCAAGGTGCCTTTTATGGGTGAACTGCAGCATGTCATAGACACCAACAGTCGGACCCCCTTTGCCGAACGCCGACAACTGATCAGGGAACAGATCAGCAAGGCGAAGAATCAGGTTGATAAAGGAAGCGGTATCATCTTTTTGACCGACCTGTTTGGCGGCACAGGTTTTTCCGTGGCCAGTGACTTCCTTACCTCTGATGACGGGGTTATTATTTCCGGCGTTAACCTGCCGATGCTGCTCAAGGCGGCGGAAATCAGGCAGGGTTCCCCTGCTGAAGTTGCCGTTGATCTGGTTGACCGCTCAAGAAAGGCAGTGATTTGCCGCTTTCCTCCGTCATTGACCGGATAACCACGTCCAAGTCATAGCCGGCCCATAATGTTCCCAACCCCGAGGCGGGAGACTCTTGCCCGGCCAGGTTTTTTATTTTGCCATAGACCTGGAAAGGTTTTTTTTGCTACTCTCTGATTGTCAGAGTATGAGTAACTCCAGTGTGCTTGTCTTGGGAAAGAGAGGTTTTCCCTCAATGATCAGAGGCAATGCCAGAGGTGTCAGTTCAGTCAATCAACTGTGGCATGATGCCGCTTCAATGGGCACGGCAACGGGTCAAACTCTTAAACGGCATTTTTCAAACAACAGCATGGCAATCATATGATACTGATAGCAAAGGCGAGTTTCCCCCACAGCAGTTTGAAGGAAGCCATCAGGATATTCTCCCAGCTCCCCAAACTGCCGGCAACGGTCAAAAGATTCGGCCCCTTTTTTTCCGTCGATGACAAGGGAAACTTCCACTACATTGCTTTCTTTAAATTCTCCGAGCAGCAGATTACCGTTGAACAAAAGAAATTTATTCAGAAGCGGTTTGATGTATTTGCCGGGGTTCCCGGCTTTACCTCGTCAATCGACAGCTGGATGAGCATGGAGGAAACCCTGGAATTGCTGAAGAAAAAGGATGACGCGCAAGCCGGTTGAGTCGGGAGAGGCAGTGGGCATTTGGCCTGCCGCCTCTCATCTCTTATGGGTGACCTTGCTGGTTGGCGAGTGCTTCAGTAACCAGCCTGAGTTTCAGTCATCAGTCGCTCTGATGTCGGCGATGGGTCCCTCATAAATAACCGGAATGATACCCCGTTTTTCAAGTTCCTGGCGGGGGCGGTCGCCGATACGGGTGCAGTAAACCTTTTTGCACCCTTCCAGGGCTTGTGCCACCGAGTCAAAACGAGCCGCATCAAACTGGTGGGATTTGTCGCCGGTTGACAGGCAGGAAATCTTCCGTTCCGTTACCTTGGTCACACCAGCCGTGCCTGCCTCATAGATCAGAAAGCGTTCCGCCTTGCCGAAATGGTCATTGACATTCTTGCCGTCAGTGGAAACGATCCCTATTTGCATTTCTTCTCCTCCTTTGTGATTGACTGTCTCGCGAAACTAAGAATTTACCACGGAGCACACAGAACCAACATGGATAACTGGCTGTAATAAAAGATATTTCTCAGTTTGCTCTGTAGTGAAAAAAAGACTTTGATTCATTGTCCTTTTTTCCCGGGCATCAACCGCAGCCGGTTCCGCCGCCGGTGCAGGCGCCTTTTGAGGTGCATTTGTTCTGGCGGCCCTTGAGCTTGCTCAGATCCTTGCCGCTGTAAACCGCCTCAAGCCCCATCTCGATAAAACCGCTCATGGTTACCGGCTTTACCCCCATTTTGACGAGGATTTCCTTAGGCGCTTCCCCCAGGTCATTGACCAGCACCGCCCGGCAGTCCCTGAGAGACCTGGCTAGGTTGTGCCATCTTTGCGGACCGCCGCCAGGCAGGGAAGCGGGCCGTTCCTCAACCATGTTGAAAGTGCCGTCCTCTTTTTGTTCCCAGATCTGGAAACGGTTCGCCTCACCCAGATGCTGGTTGACCAGCACACCCTCAAGGGTGGCCACCGCCACATAGGGCCTGTCTTGTTCGGTAACGGGGGGCAGGGAGGCGCAGGCAGACAGACAGCCGTGCATTTCTTTGCTCTGGTCATGGCCGAGCAGGCCCACGGCATCGGCCCGGCAGCGGGTGCAATGCCGCATCTGGGGCAGGTATTTCTCCGCCTTTTTGCGTAGCGTCGCCATTTTCTGTTTGCTGGGTTCCGGGATATCGGCAAAGGGGGTGTCCACATTGGGGAACATGGCCATGCAGTTAAAGAGATCCGCGCCCAGCTCAGCCATTTTTTTAGCCACCTCTTCTATATGATGATCATTAATGCCTGGGATGGCAATGGTGTTGATCTTGACGGTGATATCGTGTTCCTTCAGCTTGGTGATGGCCTTGAGCTGTCTGGCGAGGATGAGTTCCGCCGCCTGGATGCCGCGGTACACCACGTTGCCGTCCCGCACCCATCCGTAAATGTTTTTGATCACGTCAGGGTCGACGCCGTTCACCGTCACCGTGACATGGGAGACGTCCAGCTCGGCCAGGGCCTCAACATGGGGGGCCAGGTTCATGCCGTTGCTGGCCAGACAGAGAATCATGTGCGGGTATTTCTCCCGGATCAGCCGCATGGTCTCCAGGGTTTCCTCGGCATTGGCAAAGGGATCGCCAGGGCCTGCGATGCCGGCCACCGAAATGCGGGGCTCTCTTTCCAGCACCTTGTCCATGTAGGTGAGGGCCTGCTGCGGGGTGAGGATGGTGCTGGTCACTCCCGGACGCGATTCGTTGACACAGTCATATTTCCGGTTGCAGTAATTGCATTTGATATTGCATTTCGGGGCAACCGGCAGATGAACCCGACCGAATTGGCCCTTTACCTTGGCATTAAAACAGGGATGGTGACTGTAGTCTTTTTTCATGACAAGCTCCGGAATAGGATATGGTTAATAACGTTTAAGCGTTCCAACGTTTAAACGTTTGCGCGCTGGAACGGTTTTTTTTACATATAGCTGTAGCCGACAGGCGAATCGTTCTGCTTTTTCTCGATCAGGCTGTTGACCACCAGGTCAAAGAGTTGTTGCGCCCCCCGGTAACCCAGGTGGATGATGCGCTGGCCGCCGATCCGATCATGGATGGGAAACCCAACCCGGATGAGCGGTATGTTCAGTTTACGGGCCAGGGGATAACCCTTGCTGTGGCCGACCAGCAGATCAGGCCCCAGGGTTTCCGCCTCTTCGGCGATATCAAAAAAATCCATGCCTTCGTAGGCCTTGGGCTGCTCAACCAGTACGCCGTCGGTGACCGCGGCGATGGCCTCGGCAAAATGACCACTCCTGCCTCCGGTGGCGCAGAGGATGGGCGTTACGCCGATTTCCGCGAGCCAAGAGGTCAGGCCCACCACCATATCCTCTTCGCCATAGATAATGGCCTTTTTGCCGAACACATACTTGTGGGCATCCACATAGGCATCCACCAGACGGCCGCGTTCATCCGCATACTTTGCCGGAGTCGTGCGTCCGCTGAGGGTTTCCAGACAGGCAAAGAAACGGTCAGTCTCGCTGATGCCCATGGGCAGACCCAGTCGGTGACTTCTCATGCCAGATTTCTGTTCAAGAACGGTGGCGCCGGTTCTGGTCTTGCCCAGGGTGCGGCCGAACTCAACGGTGGCTTTGGCCCCGCCCATCTGCCGGATGGCTTCAAGGGGAGTGCCGCCGCCGGGGATTTTTTCGTACTCAAGCAGGGCCGGGCCGTCCATGGTTGTCGACAGATCGGGCAGCATGGTTGTCTTGATGCCGAAGTCATCCATGATCTCCTGCAGGTAGCGGTAATCAGCCGACGAGACAAAGCCGGGCAGCAGATTGACGGTATCGTTGGTCACGGCAGGACTTTGGGCAAGCTGGTCAACAGCGGCGGCCACTGCGGCGTGAAAGCCTTCCATGTGGGTGCCGGAATAGCTCGGGGTGGAGACATGCACCAGCAGCGGCCGGTTTGCTGCTTCGGTTTCACGTTTGTATTCCTTGACAATCATGGGCACATCATCGCCGATGGTCTCGGTGAGGCAGGTGGTGGCAATGCCGATCATCTGGGGCTGGTATTTCTTGGTGACATTGGTCAGTCCCATCTTCAGATTGGCTGCCCCGCCATAGATCGCATGTTTTTCGCTGAGCGAGGAGGAGGCGATATCAATGGGTTCGTTATAATGGCTGATAATGTAACGCCGCATATAGGTGGCGCAGCCCTGGGAGCCATGCAGATAGGGGACGGTGCCCTCCATGCCGCGGAAGGCCAGGGAGGCGCCCAGGGGTTTGCACAGTTTGCAGGCATTGGTCGTTGATATGTAATTGGGCATCTTGCTCATGATGATCTTCTCCTGATGTTTCAGCGCTTAAACGTTTCAACGCTTGAACGTTTGATCGTTTCCTTTCGTATTGCGGGGCACGAATTTCCACACCGGGCTCATGACCGATGAATAAACCTCCCGGGCAAAATTGAGCATGCCGGTAAAGCCGGCCAGGGCCTCTTTGCGTTCATGGTTGTGGTCGCAGAATCCCACCCCCAGTTTGTAGGCAATGGGTCGCTCCTTCACCCCGCCGACAAAGACATCCACCTCCTTTTCCTTGAGAAAGGAGGTCAGCTCCAGGGGATTGGAGTCATCGACAATGATGGTGCCGGGATCGGTAATGGCCTCCAGTTCCTGGTAGTCTTCCGTGGTGCCGGTCTGGGAACCCACCATCACCACATCCATGCCGATGAGGCGAAAGGCCTTGACCAGGGAAAAGGCCTTGAAGGAGCCGCCTACGTATATGGCTGCTTTTTTGCCGGTCAGGGCCTTTTTGTATTTCTGCAGCTCCGGGTAGATCTTCTGCACCTCTTCCTGGATGAGCTGCCGGGTGCGCTCCATGATGTCCGGCTCTTTGAAGAAGCGGGCCACATCATAGAGGGCCTCGGACATATCCTCGATGCCGAAATAGGAAACCCTGATTGAGGGGGTGCCGTATTTCTCCTCCATCATGTTGGCCAGATCCATGGTGGCCCCGGAGCACTGCACCACGTTCAGGGAGGCGCCATGGGCCCGGCAGATATCGCCGATCCGGCCGTCGCCGGTGATGTTGGCCACCACCTCAATGCCCATACGCCGGAAATACTCGCGCACCATCCAGATCTCTCCGGCCAGGTTGAAGTCGCCGAGGATATTGATGCTGTATTTGGAAATACCGCTGGTGTCGCCGGTGCCGATGAGCCGGAACATGGCATTGCAGGCCGCCTTGTAGCCGGAGCGTTTGTTGCCCTTGAAACCCTCGGATTGCACCGGGATCACCGGGATGCCTTTCGCTTCGGTCACCCTGCGGCAGACCGCTTCCAGGTCGTCGCCGATGATGCCCACGATGCAGGTGGAATAGACAAAGGCCGCTTTGGGGCTGTGCCGCTCAATGAGTTCATGGAGGGCGCTTTTAAGCTTTTTTTCGCCGCCGAAAATCACGTCCCGTTCCTGCAGGTCGGTGGAAAAGCTCAGACGGTGCAGTTCCGGCCCGGAGGAAAGGGCACCGCGGATATCCCAGGTATAGACCGCGCAGCCGATGGGGCCATGCACCAGATGCAGGGCATCGGCAATGGGGTAGAGGACGACCCTGGAACCACAGAAGACACAGGCCCGCTGGCTGACCGCACCGGCCAGGCTGTCCTTGTTGCAGGTAATTTCAAAGGTTGATTCCCCCTTGCGGTAAATCTGCGTTTCTCTTTCTGCTAAGGCGATTTCTTCCATATTGTTTCCATGAGGTTGAGTTGTCGTTTTGTTGTTTACATATCTCTTTGAGCAACTCCTGTGCCATGGGCTGGTTTTGCCTGTAAACTTTAATAATATCAATTTGTTGTCAGCGATTTATTTTGCTGGGAGTGGTGGTCGGCCAAGACATGCGCCCATGATTTTGTCGGGAAGGTTACAAAAATGAAGAAGGATGACATTTTTGTCTGGCTCGCAAAAAAAATCAAAATATTCTCTTTGGATATTATGGAATTTGTTCCAAACTGTGGCTAGAAAGAAGGGAATATGCGCTTGATCATTCAGGCAGGTATAGGGTATTGCCTTGAGTATGCAGAGAAAAGGGATACATGGATATCGATTCTTCGAGCAGACGGCTTTCAAGCGATTGCAAGAAGGTCAAAAAACAACTATAACCTCACCATGTCCATTGAGAAAAAATTCGATATTCCTTTTATCTCTTCCCTGGCCCTGCGGGAAAAACAGATCCAGCAGAACTACCGTCCGATCATCGCCGTGCACAAATGGTTTGCCCGGCGGCCCGGAACACTGTTTCGCGGGCTTATTCTTTCCGAGTACAGCGACCGACCGCTCCTGGAGGCCTTCTACTCCGCAAACGATCTGAAGGGGATTACCATCGCCGACCCGTTCATGGGTGGCGGTACGCCGCTCATTGAGGCCAACCGCGTTGGCTGCAATATAGCAGGCTACGACATCAACCCCATGGCATACTGGATCGTCAATCGGGAGATCGAACACCTGGGGCTGGTAGAGTACCGCAAAGCAGCGGAAAAACTTGTCAGCAGACTGGAGCAGAGTATTGGGGATCTCTACCGCACCCGTTGCTTGGAATGCGGTTCTCCTGATGCGCACGTCAAGTATTTCCTCTGGGTGAAAGAGCAGACCTGCGGAAGCTGCGGGACAGAATTCGATCTATTTCCTGGCTATCTATTGGCCCAAGACCGACGACATACCGAGAATATCCTGATCTGCAACGCCTGCGGCGATCTGAACGGCGTAATAGACCGCAAAAATCCGGGGGCATGCCGCTCCTGCGGTGTCCAGCTCTGTCTCGCCGGACCGGCTAAGAGGAGTAAATGCCCTTGTCCCAAATGCGGAACAATCAACTCCTATCCCAAGCCAGCCATTGGGCCGCCCCGCCATCGTATGTTTGCTATTGAATATCACTGCCGCCGCTGCAAACCTACTCACCGGGGTAGATTCTTCAAAAAGCCGGACGAGATTGACTTGGGCAATTACGCCAAGGCTGCCGTCATGCTTGCTGAAATCGGTACGGGAAATGTCCCTGAAGATGCAATCCTCCCCGGCGACGAAAGCACTCGCCTCTTGCGCTGGGGGTATAAACGATATCGGGAGATGTTCAATGACCGGCAATTGCTCGGCCTTGAACTGAGCTGCCGGATTATCGAGGAAGAACAAGACGAACGGCGCAGAAACGCACTGATCACCAACCTCTCGGATCTTTTGCGCTACCAGAACATGCTCTGCCGATACGACACCATGGCCCTCAAGTCCCTCGATATTTTCTCTGTCCATGGCTTTCCCATCGGCCTGGTGCAGTGCGAGTCCAACCTTCTCGGCATCGCCAATGGTGGCGGGATGAGCGTGGGGAGCGGTGGTTGGTCAAACATCATGGAAAAATTTCTGAAGGCGAAGAGATACTGCGACCACCCATTCGAGACCCGCCATGAAGGGACCAGGAAAACCCAGGTACCGATTGCGGGCGAATGGATCGGCGACCGGCGAAACGGCGATTCAACGACCGAAACAAGGTCCGTTCGTCTATTCTGCCAGAGCGCTACAGACGTAAATTTGTCACCGGAAAGCCTTGATGGAGTTTTTACCGATCCGCCTTATTTTGGAAATGTCCAGTATGCCGAGCTGATGGATTTCTGTTACGTCTGGGTGCGGATGTTGGTAGGCACGGAAAATACGGCATTTCGACCCCGCTCCACCCGCAATCCAGACGAATTGACCGGCAACATCACAATGGAACGGGGACTCGGCCATTTTACCGAAGGGCTTGCCGCCGTTTTCCGCAACATGGCACAGGCCCTGAAGCCGGCGAGGCCGCTGGCTTTCACATACCACCACAACAAACTTGAGGCCTACTATCCCGTGGCGGTGGCCATTCTGGATGCCGGCCTCACCTGTTCCGTCTCTCTTCCCTGCCCGGCGGAAATGGGAGCCTCGATCCATATCAGTGGTACGGGGTCATCCGTCGTTGATACTGTCTTTGTCTGCCGATCAACAGGATTTGTCTCGCGAAGGACGTTGGCGAAAACCACAGACGAATTCATTTTTCTCGTGACCGATGATCTCAATAAACTCCGGGAAGGAGGTTTGAAACCGACGAGAGGGGATATTCGGTGCATTGTTTTTGGTCATCTGATCAGGATGGCCATTTGGAACCTAAGAAAGGATTGGGACGCAAACCTGCCAGTTCAGAAAAAATTGCCGATCTTGGCGCAGCATGTGGCGTCATTGCCTCAACCTGCAGTCATCGAAGAGGCATTTTCGCTTGGAAAATTTCCGCTTCTTGGATTAACCGTCAGTGAAAGTCTTATGGATTATGAAAGTGAAGCAGGGGAATGTCGTTTTTAACGTGAGGGAGGCAAAATGTCTATGAATAGACCTTTCGAGTTGCCGCAGGAAGAGCTTGAACAGCGCATCGAGGAGATGGTGACCGTGACAATTGCCGATCTCTCATCGGAATTTCTCCTTATGCCGATCGGCTATAGTTTTACAAATTATAACGAATTCCAGACTTCCTACGAAGTTCTGAAAAGAAAGACGGAATGCTTTGCGAATATTTCATTGGAGACAGTGCTCGCTGCTCTGCTCGAAAACAGCCTGGCCCTGGGAGTGCTGCGATCAATTTTGGGAATGACCGCACCGGAGTGGGCGGAACTTGCCAGGGTCGAGCTGCAAAGTGACATCACCCAAGGGGCGGCTCGGAAAATTGATAAGGATTGCCGGACAATTGACTACTACCTGAATCTGTCCCGCCGGCAGTCGGCAACGAAAACGCTGGAAAGGATAAACTCCCTTATTTCCGTTGCAGTTCAATATATCAAAAAAGGTGCTCCTCCCGAACAGGAGGGCTTTCTGCACCGTCTGGCAAAATTCGATAGGGCATACGGAGAGGAATCTCTTGGTCACGCGGCAAAGGAAAACGTCCCGTACGCGGTCCTTCTCTATGAACGATATTTAGGGCGTCCGTTTGCCGCCCATCGTGATGCCGTGTCCGAACTCGTTGGCGAAGTGATGGAAAACGCTATCGAGAAACGCCTGCGGGATGCCGGTGTTTCCTACCGCAAGACCGGGCGAGCCGAGAAAATCCCGGGGTTTGGCCAAGCGCCTGATTTTTGTATTCCCGATGAACTCAACCCGGCGGTGATCATCGAGGCTAAGATTACAAGTGACGATGGAACAGCCAGAGATAAAGTGACAAGAATCAAGGAACTTGAGACGCAAAGAAATAAACATTCCCAAACGGGAAAACCGAGATACGAGGTGGTTGCCTGTATTGATGGACGAGGTTTCAGGCAGAGAAGAGCGGACATGCGAGACTTGATTCTGCGCCTGAACGGCAAGGTGTTCACCGCTGCAACTCTTGATCATTTGATTAAGAATACCAGGATCAGCGATTTTGTAAGTAAATAGCCGAAGGGTGGCCCTCGGCCTGGGCATGGCCGCAGGCATGACAACTACACGGTCGTCACCTCTTGGGCACAGGCCTGAGTCAGGTGATAAGTAATCGCTTTTTTGTGGTCGTGGCAAGGACCGGAAAAAAGCCCTTAGGGGCTTGGAAAATACTAAATTACCGTTTATAATGTTTTCATATTTTAAAAGAGGAGGATTTGAGTATGAAGACATCGACTTTGGTTCGGAATGGAGTATCGCCAGAACTGGTGGGCT
>Ga0180007_10002747_pt1 | contig 20465 bp, 17 predicted proteins | sample MM_PC_MetaG_FD_121122 | JGI IMG/M metagenome (GOLD analysis project Ga0180007, IMG submission 121122) | Groundwater microbial communities from the Aspo Hard Rock Laboratory (HRL) deep subsurface site, Sweden - MM_PC_MetaG | ecosystem: Environmental > Aquatic > Deep subsurface > Groundwater... | reverse complement strand
TCTTTTTTAGTAATAGGTATTTTTGCGGTTCTTGCCATTTTTATAACTTCTGAAAATGCTAGATAAACAATATCGTTTTCTTTTAAACCGGCTCGCTTTGCTGCTTCATAAAAAAGATGATGCGCCCTATAACCAAAACTATAAATGATATCCGTTCTCCATGGTCTAAGATAAACAAACTCTTTAGCCAATTGAATTAATTTATAAAGCAAAGAGGATTTTTTAATATTCAACTCTTTTAATAATTTCTCTGATGTTTTATTTCTTTGTTTTTGAATATTATCTAAATGTTTAAATTTTTTAGTTGGATTTTGACTTTGAGCTAAAAAACTTTTTAAACGATTTTTAATGTCTTCTTTTGTCCAAGCTTTATCCCACCAATAACCTCTTGCGCCAATCCAACTAAATCGCTTTAAATGCATTTTTAAAAGATGATCAAAATTCTTTTTTTTATTTTTGTAGGCAAAAGCTAGTTTATAAAATGACCTTTCCTCTTTAACATGTTCATTTTCCTTTAAAGGATAAATTAAAATACTAAGCCACTTTTGTTTTTTCTGTGCCGAAGCTTTAGGTAACAATTCAAGAATCATTTGGGAAATAACGCCATCAGCGACTGGCATAGGCAATAAAAAATTATGAACATTTAAGTCAGCTTGAAAATAATCTTTTAATAATTTTACAAGTTGTGGCTTAGATAATTTGGAATAATTTATCTTTTCTATCCTTTGTACTAATTTATCAAGACTTCTGATATAAAAAAGAAGATGTTGACGAAAATCGTAAAATAAATCAACACCGCCTTTTTTAAAAATTGAACGCAATTTATCCAATTCTTTCTTGCTATGATAAAGCTCACCTTCTCCAAAACGTAATATATGACTTGCTCGCCAAGATATACCAGTAACTTTTTTGAAATATCTATAACTATTATCAGTAATTGACCTAAAAAGCAGCGCCTCATTTCTATTAACTAAATATTGCCAATCAACCTTTTTTATTTTCGCTAAATCCATACTAATTTTTTATTGATTTTATTCAAACTCTCCTTAACTGGTGGGCGAAACAGGAATCGAACCTGTGACCTTACGGATGTGAACCGTACGCTCTAACCAACTGAGCTATCCGCCCAAATAAAGGATAATAATTTTCTTTTAAAGTAACCGCATTATAACAAAAGTTTTGCTTGGAATCAACTCATTTAATCCTTATTTAATTGACCAAGAACATCTTTTTTAGTACAATTTAAACAATATTTATGACTCAACTGGACAGTGTAACTAAAAAAGACCACGAAGATCGGCTGGATTTTTTAAATAATGCTTTTACTGAAGAACAAGCTGATTTGCAACAGCTGACAAAACCAAAATCAGCCAAAAACAATGTGATCAAAATCTTTATTATTTTAATTTTGATTTTTTTGGTTTCTGGAGCAATGTATTTATCAGAAGCACTTTTCTCTACTTCGGATGGTACTTTAACGGGTATTAATAAATTCAATCCTTTAAAACAATTAGTTTACTTGATCGGTTCAGCTGATAAAAAAATTCAAGGTGAAAAAACGGATCGCATTAATTTTTTGCTTTTAGGTATAGGAGGCGAAGGTCATGAGGGTCCTTATTTAACTGATACTATTATGGTAGCCAGCCTTAAACCTTCTACCAAAGAAGTTGCCTTAATTTCTTTGCCTAGAGATATGATTGTGGAAATGGGCGGCGGAAGATGGCAAAAAATTAATTCGGTTTATGCCTTAGGAAGAATTAGAGAGCTGAATCAGGGCGCTGAAATGATTACCCAAGCCATAGAGACAAACCTTGATCTGCCTATTCATTATTACCTTATTGTTGATTTTGATGGTTTTAAGCAATTTATTGACGATATTGGCGACATTGAAGTTAATGTGGAAAAGGGTTTTGTTGATAATCAGTATCCGACTGAAGATTATTTAACAACTACTGTTTCTTTTATAGCCGGTCCTCAGCTGATGGACGGAGACCGAGCTTTAATTTTTGCCCGTTCTCGTCATGGCACTAACTGGGAGGGTTCTGATTTTGCCAGAAGCAGACGGCAGCAGCTGATCTTACAGGCAGTGCGTGATAAAATCTTAACCCCTGCTACCTTGATAAATCCTAAAAGAATTTCCAGTATTTTTGAACTTTTAAAAAATCATCTGGAAACAAATCTTGACCCCTGGGAAGCGCTTAAGCTCATTAAACTTGCCGAAGGAATTGACGAGCAACATATTTACCGCTTAGTTTTGGATGATAGTCCGGGAAATCTACTGGAATCAGCTTCAACCGAAGAAGCTGGTTATATCTTAAAACCCATAGATAATAATTTTACCAAGCTCCAACATTTAGTAAAAAATATTTTTAACACTAACAGCATCAAGCAAGAAGCAGCCAATATAGAAATACAAAACGGAACTTTAACAACGGGTCTGGCTTTTTATACCATCCTTTATTTAGAAAAACTTAACTATAATATTCCATCTTACGGCAATGCTTTAAGCCAGGACTATCAAAAAACAGTAATTTATGATTTTACTGACGGTGAAAAACCTAAAACTTTGGAAGGTCTAAAAGATATTCTCCAAGCTTATGTAACTACCGAGATTCCAGCAGACATCCAAGAACAATATCAAACTTCTGCTACCACAAATTCAAATTCTAATTTAAATGAAAATAATGATTCACTCTTTCCTGACTTTCTGGTTATTTTAGGCTTTGATCATGCTGACAGTTTTAAATTACCAGAACCAAAACCTCAAGAAACCGCCACTTCAACTGCAAGTTCCACCGAGGAAACAATTTCTGAAGAGGAGGAATAATACAATGAAACAATTACCTAAAATCGCTTTAATTGGCCGTGCTAATGTTGGCAAATCCACATTGTTCAATACTTTAACTGAACAAAGAAAAGCTATTGTCTCCAAAGTGGCTGGCACCACTCGCGACCGCAATTATACTACCATTCGCTGGCAAGGTTGTAATTTTCAATTGATTGATACAGGCGGCATTGATATTGTCCATACTGTTGATATTGAAAAGGATATTTTAAAACAAACCAATTTTGCCATTAAAGAAGCTGACATAGTTTTATTCTTGGTTGACGTTAAGGAGGGTCTGATGCCTCAAGACAAAGAAGTAGCTAAAACATTAAGAAAAAGCAAAAAATCAATTATATTAATAGTTAATAAAGCTGATAATCAAAGACTGGCAAAAGAAGCAAATGAATTTTATCAATTAGGTCTTGGTGATCTTGTTACTGTTTCTGCTCTTAACGGCACTGGCACCGGTGATTTACTGGATAATATTGTACAAAAACTTTCTGCTAAATCTTACTCTTCACCAGAACCAATAGAACAAACCATAAAAATTGCTTTTATTGGCAAACCTAATGTAGGAAAATCCACTTTGGTTAATGCTATTTTAGGCAGCCAAAGAGTGATTACTTCCGCTGAACCTTATACCACCCGCGACGCTCAAGATATTGAACTGACCTACAAAAACCAGCACTATACTTTAATTGACACAGCCGGCATAAGGAAAAAAGCTAAAATAAAAAATGTTTTGGAAAAATTCAGCGTCAAGCAAGCTTTAGCCAGCATCCATAAAGCAGATATTGCTCTGTTAATTACCGATGTTTCCGAACCTTTAGGAAAACAGGACAAAACATTATCCCATGAAATTTTAAAATCTCAAACCTCTCTTATTATCATTGCTAATAAATGGGATAAAATAAAAGATAAAACAGAAAAAACAATCACTGAATTCCTTAAATATTACCAGTCTTTTTTCCCTTATTTGCACTTTGCTCCGGTAATGTTTATTTCTGCTTTGGAAAAACAAAGAGTTAAAAAAGTTTTAGAGCTAGCCAGTGAGATTTATCAGGAACGTCTCCGTCAGATTGACGAAAAAATCTTAGTTGATTTTTTCAAAAAAACCTTAGCCAAACACCCGCCTGCCCGCGGCAAAGGAGTTCTGCATCCCAAACTTTATCATTTAAAACAGATCGGCATTAATCCGCCGCAATTCGAACTACTTAAAGACCGGAAATCAGATCTACATAATTCTTATGTAAGATTTATTGAAAAACAACTGCGTCAGGAATTTGGTTTTTTAGGCACGCCGATTATAATTAAATATAGGAAGTTAACATAGTAACCAGTAACCAGTAACCAGTAATTATAATAAATAATTCCCTGATTACCAGTTACTGATTACTGGTTACTGGTTACTAATTACTGACACCCGTAAATATATGAAATTAATCGTCGGACTGGGTAATCCCGGCAAAAAATATGAAAAAACCAGACATAACGTCGGTTTTATGGTTTTGGATAAATTGGCGGAAAATAATAGTTGGAAAGAAAACAAAAAAGCCAAAGCTCTGTATTTAAAAAAGGAAATCAACGGCGAACAAATAGAGCTTATCAAACCGTTGACGTTCATGAATGATTCAGGAATGGCCATGGCTTACGCTGTTAAAAAACATAACCTTAAGCTGGATGAAATTTTTATTGTTTATGACGATTCTGATCTGCCTTTGGGAAAATTAAGGATTGGCAAATTCAAATCAGCCGGCGGACATCACGGTATTGAATCAATTTTACAACATTTGAGGAAGTCAGACTTCCTCCGATTTAAAGTCGGTATCAGGCCGCAAAACAACAAGCAAAAAGCACTGACTTTTATTTTGAAAAGTTTCTCCGCCAAAGAAAAAAAGCTGCTACAGGAAATGATTAATAAAACTGTTGAAGCGATTAAAGATTCACTGACTGAACCGATTGAAAAAGTAATGAATAAGTATAATTAATTCTGAAGCGTTTTGGCTTTGATACACATAGTCATTCTGAGCGTAGTCGCGCTAAGCGCGACGAAGCGAAAGAATCTGTAAAAAATTCTTCGTCGCTACACTCCTCAGAATGACAATGATTATGAACTTAATCCATGAACAAAAAGACGCCCGTAGATAAAAGGCGTTTTTTTGTAAAAAAATATTGGATTTTCTTAAAATATGATTTTCTATCCAAAATACTACTCACCAGCGTAAAATTCCGCACCAAAAGGTGCAAAACCTTAGCTTTGGGCTACTTGCATATAGGGAATAGGAGGGAATCCCTTTGCTTTTGCCGCTGGTAAGTAGAACTTTAAATACAAATTATTTAAATCAGCAAATTAATATGACACCTTAGCAAATATTCTTATATTTGTCAAGTGCTTTGGGATTACTCTGATTACCCCCGCCTGCCGGCGGGCAGGTCACTATCGAAGCTTATAAACTGTTTTATTTAACGTTTTGATTTAGCACTTATCGTACGCCGAAGCCCTGAGTTTACCGAAGGGCGAAGGCGTGTCAAGGGTTACCATTAATTAAAAAAAGATGGTTACCGCTAAGGGTCACCATCATAAAGGGTCCTTCCACAACGAGGACATTTGCCTCCATTTCCTTTTATCTCTGACAACCATGGATGCCAACCACATTCACATTCCAATAACGGATCAGATATTTTTAGTTGTGTTAAAGTATGTGTTAAAGTAATAGAAGCCCTATCAACTAATCTACGGCTCCGTTGCCAAAGAAAGGGAGTAGGAGAACTAGAATGATTAAAAAAACTAAAATCTGGAATGCCACCTCGCATAATAATCACCTAGGTTTTGTAACTACCCAAAGAACTCAATCATTAAAAGTGTATTATATAGAAAATAAAGTGTCAAAAAAAAGGGACTCGCGATAAGCCCCTTTGAATGCCTGTTTTTCCTGCCACTGTTGGCAGAAATTAGTGGATTGTTAGACAACGACCATTTGGAAAACCACACACAGAACACTTTTCTTCTATCACTAAAAAGGATGTTCCTATGTCTACTCCCACTCCACTAAGATCGAGGGATAATGAATCACCTCCTCTCAGAAAACCACAATCATTGCAAGTCGTACAGGAATCGCTGAAAAGCGGACAATTAGGCACAGTGATTCCAGTCATCATACATACTATATATGCCATGTCTCTTCCTCCAAAAAAGAACTGTTGTCAAATTTTCATATTATGATACACTAATTCTACCAAAATGTCAAGAATATGAAAAGCGATATAAAATATTTGATGGCGTTAAGCCAAATCAATGGTTTAGGTCCTGTTATTTTAGGAAAACTACTGGAAGCTTTTAATAATGATGTCAAAGCATGTTTTAAAGCTTCTTTTTTAGATTTCCATGATTTAAAAGTATCAGAAAAAATAGCTGCTTTAATAATTGAAAACAAAAAAACTTTAAATCCCGATAAACTTATTGAACAATTAGATAAAGAAGATATCAAAATAATGACTTTTTTTAATGAACATTATCCCACCCTGCTTAAAGAAATTTATGCCCCGCCTTTAGTTCTTTATTACCGGGGTAATGATTCAGCTTTGGAAAAATTAAGTAGCAAAGAAAATTGGCCAACTCTGGCAGTAGTAGGTTCAAGAAAAATTTCTAATTATGGCAAAACAATTATGACAGAAATTCTTGCTGAAATTATCAGAGAAAAAGTTATCATTGTTTCTGGCCTGGCAATGGGAGTTGACTCTTTAGCGCATCAGTTAACTTTGGACTACCATGGCCAGACTGTTACCGTAGTAGGTTCTGGCCTGGCCTGGGATTATCTTTACCCTCAAGCTAATAAAAAATTGACTAAGGATATTTTAAAAAATGACGGTTTATTATTCTCTGAATTTCCTCCTTTTATGCAGGGCTTGCCTGCCAACTTTCCCAGAAGAAACAGGATTATTTCAGGCCTAGCCCAAGCCACTTTAATCATAGAAGCTTCGCTGACTTCTGGCGCTTTAATCACTGCCAAATATGCTTTAGAACAAAACCGGGAAGTTCTGGCAGTTCCCGGAGCAATCAATTCCTCAACTTCCCAAGGTACTAATTATTTAATACAAAACGGTGCCAAATTAGTTGCTGGCGCCGAAGATATCAGACAAAGTTTAAATCTAAATTTTAAAGAGAAAAAAACAATCAATGATTCTCTTCCTCTTCAAGCAACTGATGATGAACTGATGATCTTGAAAATATTAAACATTTCTCCCTTACACATTGACAAAATAATTGAAAACTGTACCCTAGAAACAGCGCAAGTAAATTCTTTACTGCTACAGCTGGAACTTAAGGGCTGGATAAAAAATATTGGCGGACAAAACTACATTAAAAACTAACTTACCTTATGAAAAAACTGACCATAGAAACTAAAACTGACATTTTATTCGCACTCTTTATCACTTGTCTGATTACCGCCAATCTGCTTGGCACAAAAATAACCACCATTTTAGGTGTTTCTATTTCAGTAGGAATCTTTACTTATCCGTTCTCTTTTTTAATCACTGATATTATTACTGAAGTCTGGGGCAAGAAAAAAGCTTACAATCTAATCTTAGCCGGTTTTATCTCTTTGATTTTTCTTTTGGGCATAACTTACCTTTCTGTTAAGCTTCAGCCCCATGCCCGCTATTCTTATAATGAAAGCTATGTCTTGATTTTTAGTTCTTCTTTAAGAATGATTATCGCTTCTTTTATAGCTTTTGCCCTGGCCCAATCCCACGATGTCTGGGCTTTTCATTTTTGGAAAGCAAAAACTAAAGGCAGATTTTTATGGCTAAGAAATAATGCTTCTACTATTGTTAGTCAGTTTATTGATACTACTGTCTTTATCTTTATCGCTTTCTACCACCTAACTCCTAAATTTGATTTTGCTTTTATGTGGCATTTGATTATCCCCTACTTTTTATTTAAAATCGCCTTCGCTATTATTGATACACCGTTTTGTTATCTGGGAGTTAAATGGCTTAAAAAAACTCCTGAATCAAATACCATTAAACAAACTAATGGTTAAAGTTAAACTTTTAGCTCAATACTGTTGAGGCCATTCTATTATTTATGTCTTCAAATATTCAAAAATACTTTCAGGCCGTAAATTTTTTAGAAGCAATTGTTAATTTGCCTATTCCAGATTATCTGCTAAAAATTAATGATCGCTCTTTTTTTATTGAACGACTCCGTTATTTTTTAAATCTTCTTGATAATCCACAAAAAGGCTTTAAATATATTCATGTCACCGGCACAGCCGGCAAAGGATCAACGGCTAACCTGATTCATGAAATCTTAAATGTTAGCGGCTATAAAGTTGGTTCTTACTTTTCTCCTCATCCCACTACTTCTATAGAAAGAATTAAAGTAAATGACTTATACCTTGGTCCTTGGGATTTTACTAAACTAATTGACCAACTAAAACCGGCTTTGCAAAAATGTCTGCTTAAAAGTCCTTATGGCCATCCCTCATATTTTGAAACTTTCTTGGGCTTGGCTTTTTTATATTTTAAACAAAAAAATTGTGAATATGTAATTTTGGAATCTGGCTTAGGCGGCAAACATGATGCCACTAATATTATTAAAAATCCTTTACTTACCATTATTACCAATATTAATCATGATCATCAAAAAATTTTAGGTAGATCTTTAAAAACAATTGCCAGTGATAAAGCGGGAATTATTAAAAAGGGTTCTATTTTTATCACGGCCGAAAGCAGACCTTCTGTTTTAAAAATTTTAAAAAATAAATGTGATAAAGTAGGTGCAAAATTTCATAGTCTTAAAATCGCTGACAATGAAAAAAATATTTCTCTTGTCAAAAAAGTAGGAGAAATCTTAAAAATTAATCCGCAAAAAATAAATCAAGGAATAGCTCAAGCAAAACTCCCTTGCCGATTTGAAATTATACAAAAAAAACCTTTAATAATCTTAGATGGTTCGCATAACCCAGCTAAACTTAAATATCTTAAAAGAAAAATGGCTGATCTTAAATATTGTAAACTTCATCTTATTTTAGGTATGGCCGCTGATAAAAATCTTAAGGAATCTTTAAACCAGATTGTACCCCTGGCTGATAAATTATGGCTTACCAGATTTTTAATGCCTTACAGAAAAACAGCTGATCTAAAAAAACTCCATTATTTTAGCCAAAAAATTAATAAAACTTTACCTATTGTTATAAATACTGATCCCTGTCAAACCCTTAAGCACTGTTTAAAATATCTAAAAAAAGATGACTGTTTGTTAATTACTGGTTCATTCTTTTTAACCGGAGAATTGAGAAAAAAATGGATAAGCGAGGAATATATTTTAAAAAACAGAAAAAGTTTTAAAACTTGACTATCTTTTTCAATGATGTTATCTTCAAAAACAAATATCTTTATTTAATATATGTTTAAAAATCTAGTAATTGTAGAATCACCTACCAAAGCTAAAACTATCAGCCGTTTTCTTGATTCTTCTTTTAAAGTAGAATCTTCTTTTGGTCATATTAGAGATTTACCTAAAAGTAAAATGGGTGTTGATATAGAGAATAATTTTACGCCCAGTTATATTATTCCCACCAAAGCCAAAAAAAAAGTTAATGAGTTAAAAAAACTGGCCAAACTTGCACAAAATATTTATTTTGCTACTGATGAAGACCGTGAAGGTGAAGCTATTGCCTGGCATTTAAACACTATTTTTGACCAACCAGCTAATAGCAAAAGAATTACTTTTCATGAAATTACTGAACAAGCCCTAAAAGAAGCTTTAACTAATCCTCGTGTTATTGATTTACATTTGGTTGACGCCCAACAAGCTCGCCGCATTCTTGACCGTTTAGTCGGTTATGAACTTTCTCCTTTTTTATGGAAAAAAGTAGCTAGAGGACTTTCAGCCGGTAGAGTACAATCAGTGGCAGTACGTTTGGTTACAGAAAGAGAAAAAGAAATCCAAGATTTTAAAGCCCGGGAATACTGGACAATAGAAGCTGTCTTTAATAAAGATAATGAAGATTTTACAGCTGTTCTTTCCCACACTCCAGAAAAAAAATTGGGTAAATTTGATATTGCTGACCAGCAAGCGGCAGAAAAAATTTCCCGTGATTTACAAGGAAAAAATTATGAGATAACCAAAATAACAGAAAGAGAATCCATAAGAAATCCCTTACCTCCTTTTACAACCTCTACTTTACAACAACAGGCTAACCGCCAATTAGGATTTTCTGCCAAACAAACAATGATGTTAGCCCAACAACTTTATGAAGGCATTGAACTGGGAGCCAAAGATTCAAAAGGCTTAATTACCTATATGCGTACTGACTCAGTTAATCTTGCTGATAAATTTCTCAAGGAAGCTGAAGAAACTTTAAGCAAGTTATATGGACAACCATATGTTCATCTTAAAAAGTATCAAACCAAATCCAAATTAGCTCAAGAAGCTCATGAAGCTATCAGGCCAACTAACCCCGCCTATACACCAGAATCAATTAAAGATTCTTTGAATGAGCGGCAATACAAACTGTATAACTTAATCTGGAAAAGAACTATGGCTTCACAAATGTCATCGGCTAAAATCAAAATAACTGAAGTTTTAATTAAAAGCGATAATAACTATCTTTTTACTGCCAAAGGTTCAGTAATAACTTTTGATGGCTTTTTAAAACTTATACCTAATGGCAATGGAGAACAAATCTTACCTCAACTACAGCAAGGAGAAAAAGTTAAAAACAAAGAAATCAAGCCAGTCCAACATTTTACCCAACCGCCTGCCCGTTACAGCGAAGCTGGTCTGGTTAAAGCACTAGAAGAATATGGTATTGGCCGTCCCTCTACCTATGCTCCTACCATCGCTACTATTCAAGAAAGAAAATATGTAGAAAAAGAAAATAAAAGATTCAAACCAACAGATATAGGTATTACTGTCAATGATTTACTAGTAAATCACTTTCCCGAAATTGTTGACTATCAATTCACTGCTCATTTAGAAAACGATCTGGATGAAATCGCCCAAGGTAAAAAACAATGGACTCCTATAATTAAAGAATTTTATATGCCTTTCAAAAAAAATCTTACTAAAAAAGAAAATGAAATCTCTAAAAAACAACTTACCGAAGAAACCACTGATCAGACCTGTGAAAAATGCAATAATCCTATGATTATTAAGCTGGGACGATTTGGAAAATTTTTAGCCTGCTCAAATTACCCTGACTGTAAAAACACTAAACCCCTGAATAGTAATGGTGAAATTGAAAAACCAGAAACTACTGATCAGACCTGTGAAAAATGTGGTAAGCCCATGGTTATAAAAAATGGAAGATATGGAAAATTCCTGGGTTGTTCAGGTTATCCTGACTGTAAAAACATCAAAAACATTGTTGACACCACCGGAGTTAAATGTCCCGAATGCCAAAAAGGAGAAATTGTGGCTAAACGAGGCCGGAGCGGCAAAAATTTTTATGCCTGTAATAAATACCCTGATTGTAAATTTATTCTTTGGTCAAAACCTACCGGCGAAAAGTGTCCCCAATGTGACTCTTTACTAATTATGGGGCCTAACAATACCTTTAAATGTTCTGCTAAAGAATGTGAATATAACCAAAAATAAATCCATGCCCGCCCCGCTAATCAACCTTAGCTCAACAAAGCAGGAGGCTGGATAAACTTTATAAAAAAGCAATTTAATTAAATTAAAAGACGCGGTGATAATTATTTCCCCAAAAATCACAGTGTCTTTACTTATATTTAAGCGTTTTGTAAAATGAAAGTTAGCCACAAAATATGATCTCCATAGACGACATTATCAATAAAGTAAGAGAGTATGATCCTGATGCTAATATGAAAATTATCAAGGATGCTTATGAATTTACCTCTATAGCTCATGCTGGAACTAAAAGACTTTCTGGCGAGGATTATACTCAACACTCTTTAGCCACGGCTTTTAACTTAACCAAATTACGTCTTGATGTACCGATAATTGCTGCCGGACTCTTACATGATGTACCTGAAGATACTAGCTACACCCTGGAGGAAATTAGAAAAAAATTTGGTAAAGAAATAACTAAACTGGTTGAGGGAATCACTAAATTAGGTACCTTAAAATATCGCGGCTTTGAACGATACGCAGAAAATTTACGTAAAATGTTTATGGCTATGGCCGAAGACATTAGAGTGATTTTAATTAAATTTGCCGACCGGATGCATAATCTAGAAACTCTGGAATATATCAGGCCAGATAAACGTAGAAGAATCGCCTTAGAAACTTTAGAAATTTATGCTCCCATTGCCAATCGCTTAGGCATGGGAGAAATAAAAGGCCAGTTAGAAGATTTAGCTTTCCCTTATGTTTATCCTAAAGAATATACCTGGATTAAAAAGATAGCGGAGGGTAAATTAAAAATTGAGAAAAAATATATTGAAAAGATCAAAAAAACTGTAGAAAAAATGTTAATCCAGGAAAAAATTGAATACCTATCGGTACATGGACGTATTAAACGTCTTTATTCCCTTTACAAAAAAATTCTCCAAAGAGACAGGGACATTGATAAAGTGTATGATTTTATCGCTTTAAGAATAATTGTTAAAAATATTGCTGATTGTTACAGAGTTTTAGGCATCATTCATAAAAAATGGACGCCCTTAAAAGGACGGATTAAAGATTATATTGCTCAACCAAAGCCCAATAGATATCAGTCTCTTCATACAACTGTTTTTGCCGAAAGAGGTAAAATTGTAGAACTCCAAATTAGAGATTTACAAATGCACCAACTGGCTGAATACGGTATTGCCACTCATTGGCGTTATAAAGAAGCTGACCGTAAAAGAATGACTAAAGAAAGAACTGTTTGGATAAAAAATTTATTGGAACTACAAAAAAAGGTACAGGATTATAAAAAATATCTTTCAGAAATTAAAATTGACGTTTTCCAAAATCGCATCTTTGTTTTTACTCCCAAAGGAGATGTTATTGATCTGCCAGAACATTCAACGCCAATTGACTTTGCCTATCATATTCATACAGACATCGGCAATAAATGTACCGGTGCTTTGATTAATGAAGAAATTGCTCCTTTGGATGCTCCCCTAAAAAGCGGCGATGTGGTAGAAATTCTTACCAGTAAAAACCGTCAAAAGCCCAATGTTGATTGGCTTAATTTTATTAGGACTAATGTCGCCAGAGAAAAAATAAAAAATGCCCTCAAAGAACCTGAAGACAATAAAACCCCCAAATCCACTTAAAACTGACTGATAAACTGTTATAATTTCATCAAGAAAAAGTATACCCAATACCCTCAGTCAGTTTTTTTAGTCAGCTTTTCTATTAAATTTTCTAACTCTTCAACAGAGTAAAAATCTATAACAATATTTCCGCCTGCTTCTTTTTTATTAATGGTAACTTTAGTGTTAAGTGCCTTTCTTAAACGATCTTCCCGGTCTAAAATTTCAACATCTTTATTTAGATTACGTTCATGTGCTTTAACTCTTACTTTTTTAACTTCGGCTTCTGCTCCCCTTACAGTTAGAGTTAAATTTATTATCTTTTTGAATAAATTCAATCTTTCTTTTTCAGTATCTGCCGAAAGAATTACTTTAGCATGACCAGTAGTAATTTTACGGTCACTCAAGGACTGTTGAATTTCTTTAGGTAAATCTAATAATCTAAGAGAGTTAGTAATAGTGGTCCGCTTTTTCCCCACTCTTAAAGATATGGCCTCTTGCGTCAGGTTAAATTCATCTATAAGCTTCTTATAAGCATTTGCTTCTTCCATGGGATTAAGATTTTGTCGCTGTAAATTTTCTATTAAAGCTAATTCCAACTTTTCAATATTATCAACGTCTCTAACAATGGCTGGCACGGTCTCCAGCTCTAAAATTTTCGCCGCCTTTAAACGTCTTTCTCCAGCTATTAATTGATAATCGTCTCCTGCTTTAGTAACTATTAATGGCTGCAAAATCCCATGTTTTTTTACTGACTCTACTAATTCTTCCATTTCTTCATAATCAAAGTTTTCCCTTGGCTGAAAAGGGTTTTTTTCAATTCTAGAAAGGGAGATTCGAATAATTCTTTCTTCAGGGGAAGATAAAAAACTGTCGCTAGAATCTTGATTGACTTTAGATAAATTAGGGATTAAGGAACTTAATCCTCTGCCTAAACCACTTTGATTCATATTAAAAGTTAACTTAATAAAATTTCTTGGGCTAAGCGATCATAAGCTTTAGCACCTTTGGAATGCGGATTATATTCTAAAATAGTTTGTCCGTATGAAGGAGCTTCGGCTAAACGGATATTTCTAGGAATAATAGAGCGAAAAATGCGTCTAGGAAAATATTGATACAATTCATTAAAAACTGCTTCTGAAAGTTTGTGACGACCATCATACATCGTCAGCACTGCTCCTAAAATATTCAAATCCGGTTTTAAATTATTTTGAATCAGATTAATTGTATAAAGCAATTGACTTAATCCTTCCAAAGCATAATACTCACACTGCACTGGTATTAATAATTCACTGGCCGCTGTCATACCGTTAATAGTTAACAATCCTAAAGAAGGAGGATTATCTATTAAAATAAAGTCATAATCATCTTTAATTTGATGCAGATTATCAGACAAACGAAATTCGCGTCTGGCTAAATTGGTTAATTCTACATTAGCGCCGGCCAAATTTAAATTAGCCGGAGCTAAATGTAAATTATCCAGCTGATGAGATAAAATTACATCAGTGAAGTTAACCGAATCTGTGACTAAAACCTCATAAACGCCTTTTTCCAGCTTTTGATAATCAACACCCAGGCCCGAAGAAGCATTGCCCTGCGGATCAATATCAATCAATAAAACTTTTTTATCATAACTGGCAAGATAAGCTGCTAAATTAACAGCAGTCGTTGTTTTACCAACACCTCCTTTTTGATTCACAATGGAAATTATTTTGGCCATAACAATCCTTATTATACTTAAATTAAACTAAATTTTCAAGAAGAATTTAAAATTTTCTATCAGAATCTTGACGAAAACAAAAATTTATCCTAGAATGTTCAAGTATCAATAAACTTTTGCCGATGTGGTGAAACTGGTAAACACGCACGACTCAAAATCGTGTGCCTTATGGGTTTGTGGGTTCGAGTCCCACCATCGGCACCACTTATGTGGATTACATACAACTTAATATAATTATTCTCTGCCCTCATAGCTCAATTGGTAGAGCAGTTGCCTCTTAAGCAAAAGGTTGTAGGTTCGAGCCCTACTGGGGGTACCAGCCCAATTAGTTATTGTTGAATTTTGTAAGACAAGTCCTAAATTAGGGATTTTTTTATTGCTTTCAAGAATAAATTCTGATAAAATTTATAATGTAAAGATAACTAATTAAAATGATTTTATTTTGGTTAATTGTATTTATTATTTCCTTGATCATTCTGATCAAAGGAGCTGATTGGCTTTTGGTAAGTGCTGAAAAAATCGGCTTTGCTGCTGGTCTTTCTCCTTTTATTATCGGCGTAACCATAATTGGACTGGGAACATCATTCCCGGAATTGATCACCTCACTATTTGCCACTTTTAGAGGAGCAACGGAAATTGTTACTGCTAATGCTATTGGCTCAAACATTGCCAATATTCTTTTGGTTATTGGATTTTCAGCACTTATTGGAAAACGTTTAGTAGTCACTAAAAATTTAATTGATCTTGATTTACCTCTCTTAGCTATCAGCACTGTTTTACTTTTAGGCATTATTTGGGATCGTCAGGTCACTTTTTTTGAAGCCTTATTACTCCTTATTTCTTACAGCATTTATCTGCTTTATACAGTCTCGCATAAGGATTCAGAAGAATCTAAGGAAGCCGCTAAAATATTACCTTCCAGAGAAATAAGAAGAAAACATATTTTTGAAAAAAGAGTGCTTTTAAAATCCAAGTTGACTCTAAAAGATTTCGTACTTCTTATTGCAGGAATTATCGGACTGTTTTTGGGAGCAAAATATCTTATAGAATCAATCATAAAGCTTGCGGAAATATTAGATATTAGTACTGGCGTAATTGCCATTACTGCTGTTTCAGTAGGCACTTCTCTGCCAGAACTTTTCGTTTCCATGAAAGCTGCCTGCCAAAAAAAATCGGAAGTTGCTATTGGTAATATTTTCGGCTCAAATGTTTTTAATTCTTTGGTTGTTATTGGCTTACCGGGAATGTTCAAGACTCTTTCTTTGGATAATTCAACATATGTTATTGGCGTACCTATTATGGCTTTAGCAACGCTCTTATTTATTATCTCTGGAATTTCCAGAAAAATTCATATGTGGGAAGGTGCCTTTTTCTTATTATTATACATCTTCTTTATCGGCAAATTATTTAATCTATTTTAGTTATTGACTGATTTTTAAGACACTTGAAAAAAATATCATAATAGTATATACTCTAAACTACTTTTAAAATTGCCTTAAAAGGTATATTTATCACGACGCGGGGTAGAGCAGTTGGCAGCTCGGCAGGCCCATAACCTGCAGGTCGTGGGTTCAAATCCCACCCCCGCAACCACCTTTCGATAAACTCAAGGTGTTTTTTAATTACTTTAAAGAATCAATAACTTTTTATTAAGACGCTGAGCTTGTCGAAGCGTCCCACCCCCGCAACCAACCTTTGACTCACTTCACTCACATCCATTCCTCTCGCTCGCTCAGGTTGATACCATGGCTTACTTTCGAAAGTTGTCTTGAGCGACCTTAAGTAAAACGAAAGAGGGCCGAAAGACTTAAAACTATTTATTAAACCAGTGTACGCTGGATTTTTGATTTTAAAAAGATTGACAATTAATCAATTTTAAGCTAGTATTCTAAAAGTTTTAAAATAAATTTGTACTTAAACCCTTAAATAGAATAAAAGTTAAGTGTATATTAAAAAACAACTTTTTACTTGGGCTCCAACCTTGAGCCTGTCGAAAGGGAGAAGTTAAGTAAAAAGTTGAAAGGAAGAGTTTGGCGTAAGGCGAAGAAGGCAAATTTATTTGCCTGCGGAACCCGAAGCCAAAGTCTGACGCGGCGGCGTAGCTCAGTGGTAGAGCAGCAGACTCATAAGCTGTTGGTCGGGGGTTCAAATCCCTCCGCCGCTACCAACCTTTCGATAAACTCAAGGTATTTCTAATTACTTTGGAAAAATCACTAATTTTTTATTAAGACGCTGAGTTTGCCGAAACGTCCCTCCACCGCTACCAACCTTTGACTCACTTCACTCTCATCCATTCCTCTCGCTCGCTCAGGTTATAATACTTCTAAATTAATAAAAGGTTGTCTTGGGTGAGAAAAAAATGACGCATCGAAAGACACTTTCTAATTTGAATTTTGATATTATATAAAACCCTGTACCAGATCAAGTTTAGCTTAAAGAAATGGTACAGGGTTTGTTATTTTCAATTACCTAAATCTTACTATTTGGTATCCAAATTAATCTTCTGTGCATATTTGCCTAAAATAGGCATTTCCCAATAATTACCCTGCCAGGCATTAACTATGCCCAGAATAGCTATAACTAGAATTGCTAATCCTAAAAGCCAGCCAATTATAGGAATCCAAAATACCAACCAACCCACAATCTCCACAATAAACAGAATTAAGCCCTGTTTGGCATGAAACTGAGCAAATTTTGAACTGCGCTTCAAAAACAAAGGAATCAGACACAAAATCCATAAATAACTGATAGAGGCAATTATTTTATTTTCCTCAATGTCCTTGTCTAAAGGTGTATTTTCTTTAGTCATAATTTTTTCTTATTATTTATATTTAATAATAAATAAGTTAGCCAGCTAATTATTGCTCCCGTTACTGCAAAAAGAAGCGTTTGTCCTATAAGATTAAAAGGGGTCCATAGTTTAATATACCAAAAAAGCCGAAAAATTGCCAACAAAAAACCAGTTATTATTCCTCCAATAATTGCTGCTGTAATCACCTGACTTTTATCAGCTTTGAATCGTTTGATGGCAACAGCTGCCAAATAAATAAAAATCGCCGCTCTCACCAAAAAAATTGTCCAGCTAAAAACCGTTGTTGGCCATAAATATAAATATTTAGCCTGAACTACTCTAAGACCAACTTCTATCACCAACAGGATAAACATTGGCCATAAAATTATTTCTTTATACCATTTAAGATCTTTGCCGAAAATATGTTCATCAATATGTTCAAGTTTGCTTTCTTCTCTTTTTTCTAAAATCTTAACTGAACTTTCATGAAGACCTACCTCTTTAGCTGATTGTTCTTCTTCCCAAGGAAAATTATTATCAGAAAGATATTTTATTGGTCTTTTATGTATTGCTTGATCTTGAGTCTTTTTTGTTTTCCTAACCATGTCTTAAGTATAAGATAATTAAGTTGAACGGTAAAGAATCAAACAGTAGCAGTCCCGCTCAGCGGGGCTGCTACTGTTTATTAAAAATTTTTATTATTTTTAGTACATACCCATTCCCATTCCTGGATTAGCTCCAGGCATTGATGGTTGACTTTCTTCTTTTTCTTTTGGTAAATCTGTAATTATTGCTTCAGTAGTTAAGAACATCCCTGCAGCTGAAGCAGCATTTTGCAAAGCAGAAAGGACAACTTTAGTTGGATCTAAAATACCAGCTACTACTAAATCTTCATATTTATCAGTTAGGGCATTGTAACCGTAATTATCCTGATTAGTTTTAACTGCTTCTAAAACTACTGAACCGTCTTTACCAGCATTTTCAGCAATTTGTCTAATCGGAGCTTCTAAAGCTCTTTTTAAAATATCAACGCCTATTTTTTCTTCACCACCAATTTCAATTTCATCTAAAACAGCAAGAGCTCTAATTAAAGCCACGCCACCGCCAACTACAATACCTTCTTCTACAGCTGCTCTGGTAGCAGCTAAAGCATCTTCTACTCTGTGTTTCTTTTCTTTCATTTCCACTTCTGTAGCTGCTCCAACTTTGACTACTGCCACGCCGCCAGCCAATTTTGCCAAACGTTCCTGCAGTTTTTCTTTATCAAAATCAGAATCAGAATTTTCTATTTCTTTTTTTATCTGGGTAATTCTTTTTTTGACTTCTTCCTGATCGCCTTTGCCTTCAATAATAGTGGTTTCCTCTTTGGTGGCTTTTACTTTGCGAGCTTGGCCCAACATATCTACCTCAACATTTTCCAATTTTAAACCAACTTCCTCACTAATGACTTTACCGCCGGTAAGAATGGCAATATCATTTAGCATTTCTTTACGACGATCGCCAAAACCCGGTGCTTTTACTGCTAAAGAGTTAAAAGAACCTCTTAATTTATTTACTACCAAAGTAGCTAAAGCTTCGCCTTCTACTTCTTCAGCAATAATAACCAGTTCTTTTTTACCGCTTTGGGCTAACTTTTCTAAAAGCGGCAATAAATCCTGAATAGAAGAAATTTTTTGGTCAGTGATTAAAATATAAGAATCCTCATATTCTGCTTCCATTCTATCAGGATTAGTAATCATGTAAGGAGAAACATAACCCTTATCAAACTGCATACCTTCAACTACTTCGTAATTAATGCCGAAACTTTGAGATTCTTCAACAGTAATAACTCCGTCTTTACCCACTGCTTCCATGGCTTCGGCAATTACCTTACCGATTTCTGGATCATTGGCAGAAATAGAAGCCACTTGCGCAATCTCTTCTTGTGAGGAAACCTCTTTAGAAAGATTTTTCAACTTTTCAACTATTTTATTCACTCCTATCTCAATGCCTTTTTTTAAAATCATAGGGTTAGTGCCAGCTGTAACATTCTTTAAGCCCTCGGCAATAATACTTTGAGCCAATAAAGTAGCAGTAGTAGTTCCGTCACCAGCCACATCATTAGTTTTGGAAGCAACTTCTTTAACAATTTCTGCACCAACATTTTCAAATTTGTCTTCCAGTTCAATCTCTTTGGCAACTGTTACTCCGTCTTTAGTGATGGTTGGTGTACCAAAGCCGCTATCTAAAACAACATTGCGTCCCTTAGGGCCCAAAGTGACTTTAACTGCATCAGCTAACTTATCTACGCCGCGCTTGGCTTTTTGCCGCGCTTCTTCATTAAATAATATTTGTTTAGCCATAAATTTTAATCAAGAATTAATGATTAATGATTGATAATTAAAATTATTCAATAATTGCTATCACATCTGACTGACTTAAAACTAAAACCTCCTGATCATCTAATTTAAAATCATCTGGTGAATATTTCTTAAAAAGTATTCTGTCACCGACTTTTACTTCCAGAGGAGCACGCTGACCGTTTTCCAATAACTTTCCTGCGCCAACAGCTATAACTTCGCCCTGTTCTGGCTTTTCTTTATCAACTGTGTCAGGCAAAATTATTCCTGATTTAGTTGTCTCTTCTTTAGAAAGAGCTTTAACAACAATGTTGTCGCCCAAAGGTTTTAAATTCATAAATTTTTTAGCTTAATTTTTATCTTATTTTAGCCAAATTTGGCTTTTCAATTAGCACTCCCAAACAAAGAGTGCCAATTTCGTTTCTCTATTTTAACAAACTAAAAAAGATTGTCAAGCGCCTTTGAGTACTCCGATGCCAAGCATCGGAGCTTGACCTAATAATTATCTTTCCTCGGATTGCTCCTCAATATATTTCTCGACTTGTTCTTTGGTTAGACCTGGGCCAACAG
>Ga0180007_10002745_pt1 | contig 20477 bp, 18 predicted proteins | sample MM_PC_MetaG_FD_121122 | JGI IMG/M metagenome (GOLD analysis project Ga0180007, IMG submission 121122) | Groundwater microbial communities from the Aspo Hard Rock Laboratory (HRL) deep subsurface site, Sweden - MM_PC_MetaG | ecosystem: Environmental > Aquatic > Deep subsurface > Groundwater... | reverse complement strand
TCTACGGACGGTCTCCCTTGACGCGGCTGCGCGGCGCCGTATGCCCTTTTCCTCAGGAGGTTTTCCGGCACGCCAAGATCGGAACAGCTTCACTGCCGGAGCTTCGCCAGAACCGCGGCCCGATACCACGCCACCAAATCATCCGGCCCGCAAGGGCCACCGCGTTTCGTCGCGCATGCGATGAAACCACCGTCACCGGCTACCGTCACCGTCACCGTCACACGATCATCACTCCCCGCTCATAATGCTCTTGCCCTGGTTGCCCCTCTCTGATCAACTCCGGGTTCATGCAGGAGCAAATCACAGCTTGACAGATGGATGATTTGCCGGACACTGGAAAGTGGTGGAACAACAACTTATGCGGATCCTTCAACATCTCACATTGATTCCGACCCTGTTTCTGCTCGCTGCCGGCACTGGGTGCACCTTCGACGTGTCGGGCCTGGATGAAAACCAGGTCGAGAAATGCGGGAATGGCAGCCTGGATCCGGGTGAAGTGTGCGACGGCCTCGAGTTCCTGACCTCCTGCGAGCAACTGGGCTACCTGGGAGGCAACCTGGCCTGCCAGTTGGACTGCACGCTCGACGACTCAGGGTGCATTGATGGTTGCGGGGAGTGCCTGCCGCCGTCTTCAAGATGCCTTGACGACGCGGTTTACACCTGCGTGGTGCGCAACGACGGCTGCGGGTACTACTCGCCCGAGGTGGACTGCGGGATCATCCGGCAGTGGTGTGTCCAGACCGGGGACGACGCGGCCTGTTCGGCCACATGCTCCAGCCAGTGCGAACTTGGCCAGCGTGCCTGCTCCCCGGACGGAACCTCCCTGGAGGGCTGCCTGGAGGTCATGGACGGCGAGACGGAGTTGTGCCGTGTCTGGAACACGCTGCGGCGCTGCGGAGAGGATGGCTGCGTAGAGGAGCCAGAGCCGCTGTGTTCCGACCCCTGCGAGGACGCCTGCGAAGCCGACTCGGAGATGTGCAGCGTGGACCGCCTGCACCGGCTGCGTTGCATGCCCGGCTACTCCGGCTGCCTGGACTGGATCGAGATCATGCCGTCTTGCATACCGGGCAGCGAGGTCTGCGAGATGGCGGAGAATGATCAGGCCATCTGCTCCTGCCGGGTGTGTGAGGCCGACACCAAGCTCTGCTCCGCCGACGGCACCGACGTGCTGTACTGTTCAGAGAACGGAAACACCTGCACGAGCTGGACCACCCTGTTTGACTGCGATGGGCTCAGCGCTTTCCTGAGATGCTCGCCGCCCGAGGGCTTCGTCTGTGCGCTGGCGGGCAACACCTGCGCCACGGCGCTGCCGATCAACCCCTCCCCGCGTGAGGACGCGAGCACCAACGACTTCGCCGCCTACTTCACCAACGCCGAGACGTTCACCGACATCTCCTGCGGACCTTCACTGGTTGGTGCCGCAGATGCCTTCATCATTCTGCACCTGCCCGCCGGAGGCACCATCCGTGCCGCTCAGGAGTCGACCACAGGCCCGAAGCTCCGGTTCCGGATCCAGGCCGCTGACGCCTGCGGCGGTGCCAATGCCTGCCTCGCCCAGGCGGACCAGGAACTGTTGTACACCTCGTTTGTTGAGCAGGATGTCATCATCTCGGTTGAGCCCGATCCCACCAGCGCTCACACCAGCAATGATGTGGACGTGGTCGTCGAACGGCTTCCCAATGACTGCACTGATGTGGAATCCGAGGTCAACAACGTCCCCGCCGAAGCCGATGTCCTGTCCGCACAACCACAGGAAAACTGGGGCTTCTGCTCCCGGCTGAAGGCGCCCGATCCGTTCTCCACCGATGTAGACTGTTTCTCCTTTGCGGTGCCCACGCCGGGGCGGAGATTCGAGCTTGGGGTCACTTCGCTGCTGGATCCTGACACCTGCATCTCCGATGCCCAGCTCCGCCTCTACAAGCCCGATGGATCGCTCGTGGCCACCTCCGCAATCGAGAGCCAGCCGCCCTGCACACGCATCGCCGCGGAGGAGACCGACATGGAGTCGCTGATCGCGCTGCCCCCGGCGACCTACCGGGCGTGCGTCTCCAGGCAGCCCATGATGCCCGACGTGGACATGGTATCCCGCGTGCGGTTCTACCCTGCGCCGACCACTCCTGTGGCGACGAGCTTCTTCACCTGCCCGGCGACCGGATGGAGCACTCGCTCGGAGTCCAGCGGCACACCTGGCGCGACCTGGCAATGCAACACCACCGGGTCGCGGTTCATGAACGTCACCGTCGCCGACCCCGAGTTCGGACGCTATTTCCTGATGTCTCCGGTCGCGGATCTGTCGCTCTCCTCCCACGCCATCCTGTCCTTCGAGCACCAGTTCACCACGTCGGCGCTGGGCGTGACCGCCCGTGTCTTCGCGAGCACCGATGACTTCTCGACCTCCATGATCGAGCTGGCCGGCTACACCGTGAACACCGCCGGCCGGCAGACTGTGTTTGTTCCGGCGCACCAACTCGCCGGGCTCTCCCAGGTGAAGATCGGCTTCATCCTCGATCTGCAGACCAGCTTCATGGGCGCCACGACCACCTGGGAAGTGGACGAAGTCACCCTCTATGCCTATTGAAAGATTTGGTTGGTCAACTCATCAGCACATCGAAAACGGGATGTTCCTGGCCAAGGGCTCGGCGGGCAGCTGCCATTGATGGTCCGGGCTCGGGCGCGGCGCCGCCGCTAGGTGCCGGGTTGATCGCCGTGGCGAACCAGTCGGGCGCCGAGAGCAGGGCCAGCTTGGGAACCAGCCTGTCCAGGGTGGCATGATCGACGAACACATGCATGGGGCTGGTGACCACGATTCGGAGCAGGGAGTCGCCGAGGGCAAGCAGATCCGTGGCGAGGGTCTGGGATAGGGGTCCGTCCACGAGGACCTCGTTCGGGGTCGTGGATTGGGGCAGGTCATCGCCGGCGGTCAGTCGCGTGTTGGGCAGCGACCCGAGGTGCAAGGGGGCCAGGAAAAGTCTCCTGCGGGCAGCGAGCCAGGCACCAAAGGCATCCGGGCTTGCGAAGGCCCCGGCCTTGCAGCACAGGATCATGCCGGCGGGGCCGTGGTACAGCGCAGCCTGGCGGTCCAGCGCGCCGTCGACCAGGAGCACGGGGCGTCGTCCGTCGACCTCGAATCGTGCGCAAGCATCGAGGGTACGGCGCAGGTCCGCGGCCATGGGCGGCCCCCACAACTCCACGTCGCCGCAGGCACGCGCCTCGAAGAGGCCGAGCTGGCGCCCGTCAACGAAGGCGGGCAGGGGGGAGACCAGCTCGCAGGGCACATCCGCGGTGGCCGCTCCGGGCGTGACGAAACGCCAGCCGGGCTCCACCCGCACGGGGGGCTTCCTGTGCCCGAAGAACTGGTCGAGAGCCTCGCCGTCGCGTCCGATCGAACAGAGAATCTTCGGGACGTTCTCCTCGCTAAGTGCCTGGGCAATCCGCATGAACGCGGTGGTCTTGCCGGAGTTCTTGTGGGTGCCGACAAAAAAGACGGGATCGGTGCAGTTCCGGATCCGGTCCAGGGTGCGGGTCAGGTCGGAGGAGGTCATCCGTGTCAGGGGGCGATCGGGAGGACGACGCGGGCCACGGAGCCCAGCGGGTCGGGCAGCTTGGCGCCCTTGATCGCGGAATGGACGCACTTGTAGAACTTGTCCGACGGCAGGGTCTTGCCCGAGGAGACGCCCACCGGTCCGAGCTCGGCGTCGGGAAGCACGAAGAAGATGACCTGATACTCGGAGGGGGCCTCGTTGGTGCCGTCGGAGCAGCGGATCAACTTGGAACGCAGTTTCGGATACGCGTTGCCAAGCCGGTTCGCGTCCCACTGGTGCTGCACATCCATGGTGGAGTTGAAGCTCCATGAGAAGTTCACCAGGGCCTCGCCTCCCTCGGGCTTGGGAAACTGCAGCGCCTTGGCGAAGCCGTAGATGCAGGTCTCGATGTCTCGGTGTCCGACGGTGCTCTTCATGTCGAGCGTCTTGACGGTGCCGTCCAGGGCGATGCGGAACGTGAAGAAGAAATCGCCGCCGACGTACTCGGCGTTCTCGAGGCCCTTGTGCACGCAGGCGCTCACCTGATCGCGGCTCTCGGCGAACTTCTTCTGCACCATCGCCTCGTCGATGGTCCCCAGATCGCCCTCGATGACCACCTTGTTGGTCTTTTCAGGCTCCTTGACTTCCGTCTTCACGGGTTCGGGATCCTTGACCGGAGTACTGGTGGTTTTCTTGTCGGTGCAGGAATTCAGGGTCAACAGCGCGAGGAGAATCGGGTACAGTTTCATGCTTCACCTTGGAAGGAGGTTTGTGAAAATGACGGTTGCGACGACGGCCGGAATTGGCGTTCGGCTCAGTAACCGACGTTGATGGTGTAGGAATACTGGCTGGTCGCCCAGTAGCCCCACACGGGGAATTCCAGTTGCTTGAAAAGATCGGCGATGCAGGGCTCGATTTGATCGATGCTCAGTTTCTGTTCCTTGATGCGGATGTCGATCGGGTTCTTTTCCTTGCCGATCTTGGCCTCGATGATCAGGTAGCCCTCCAGGCCCTTCTGCTTGGTTTCCTCGACGCGCTTCTGCACGCAGGAGACCACGGCCGACAGCGCGGACTTCCACACGGCGTCCACCGCGTCGAACTGATCCAGGGGAACCAGCTTGGCTTCGCTCTTGGGCTCTTCGGGGGTGGGCTCCTTGGTGGGCTCCGTGCTCGGCGTGTCCTTCTTGCAGGCGAGGGTGAACAGGGAGAGGGAGAGAACCAGGATCGTCAGGGTGCGCTTCATGATGCATGCCTCCAGGTTGATGCGGGAATGAAATTTCCCGCTTGGTCGGGTCCGTATTATGCCGGATTCGGAACCTCTTGACAAGTGCGGGTGAATCGGGTAACAACACCCTCGGCGTTGAGCTCTGGCGACATCGCCAAGTGGTAAGGCAGAGGTCTGCAAAACCTCTATCATCGGTTCGAATCCGATTGTCGCCTCGAACAAGTTTTTTTCCAAAAGCAATCTTCCATTCCCCTTGCAACTGATGCGGTTTGCCTCTAAAAAGGCGCGATGCGCTTTGCCATACGTACTTTCGGCTGTCAGATGAACGTGTATGACTCCGACCGGATCAGGGACATCCTCATGGCCGCGGGCATGGACCCCTCCGGTTCCGGCCCGGGCGATGCCAGACCCGGCGAAGGTGATGGCGGCTGCGACGTGTTCATTCTCAACACGTGCTCGGTGCGCGAGAAGCCGCGCCAGAAGGTCGTCTCCGCGATCTCCCACGCCCGGGCGGCCAATCCGAAGGTCACCGTCGTGGTGACCTGCTGTGTGGCCCAGCTGGAGCCGGAGACGCTGGTCGGGATCGGCGCCGACGTCGTCGTGGGGCCGGATCATTATGCTGAGCTGCCCGAACTGCTTGGCCTGTCCTGCGTGCAGGGCACCAACGCGTTGCGGAGCCGCACGGAAGCGGTGCGAATCTCGGTCGCTGACGAGGTTCCATCGTTCCTGATGGCCAGCCCCGACACCATGTCTGAGCGCGGCGCGATCAGTTGCTTTGTGCCGATTCAGAAGGGGTGTGACAACTGGTGTGCGTTCTGCGTGGTGCCGGCTGCGCGCGGCCGCGAAGTCACCCGCCCGGAGGCTGAGATCCTCGAGGAGTGCCGGCGGTTCCTGGACGCAGGGGCGCGGGAGCTCTTCCTGCTCGGCCAGAACGTCAACTCCGTGCGGTTGCCCGGGGGCTTCCCGGGCCTGCTCGAGCAGGTCGCGGCGCTGCCGGGGCTGCTTCGGGTGCGCTTCACCACGAGCCACCCGAGGGACTGCTCCCCCGAGCTGGCCCGCGCGATGGCCCGGCTGCCCGGGGTGATGCCCTGGCTGCATCTGCCCGTCCAGTCCGGCTCCAGTCGCATCCTGGCTGCCATGGGGAGACGGTACACCCGGGAACATTATCTCGAGTTGATCGACCTGTTCCGTGGCGAGGTGCCCGGCATTGCGTTCACCACCGACGTCATCGTCGGCTTCCCGGGCGAGACCGAGGCCGACTTCGAGGACACGGTGGACCTGGTCCAGAAGGTGGGCTTCGAGGGCATGTATTCGTTCATGTATTCGCCGCGGCCCGGAACCCGCGCCGCCACCCTGCCGGACCCTGTGCCACATGACGTCGCCGCCGCGCGACTGAACCGGTTGCAGGGTCTGCACGAGGAGCAGATGCCCCGTCTGCTCGAGCGCTACCGGGATCTCTCCGTCGAGGTGCTCGTCGAAGGTCCCTCGGCGCGCGATCCCCGTCATGCATCAGGGCGAAATCCACAGAATGTCGTGGTCAACTTCGAACTGGCCGACGGTGTCGAGGTGGCTTCCCTGCGCGGTCGCGTCGTGTCCGTCCACGTCCTCGAGGTCCGCACGCACACCCTCTTTGGGCGCATGAATGTGCCCGAAAGGGCCTGATCAGCCTCTGCTTCAACCGCCCGCTGCAGGTTCGGTGCCTCCCGTTTTTCCAGTTGCACCCCCAGAATCACTAGTATATGATACGTCCGCTCCTGATTTGCGCCGGGAGCCCCCGGCCCGCCCTGGATGGCGGGCATCTTTTTTGATGCCTGTTCCGAAGGAGGCACTTGCATGGCGGAAAGAAAATTCAAAATCGGCGACAAGGTTGCATATCCGGGTCAGGGCGTGGCGGAGGTGGTGGGGATCACGGATAAGTCGCTCGCCGGGCAGATCATCGTGTTCTTCGATCTACGGATGCTCGAGACGGACATTCGAATCATGGTTCCTGTTCACAAGGCAGAGCAGGTGGGTCTTCGCTCGCTCGTGACGGCCGTTGAAATCTCCCAGTTGATGCAGATCCTCCACCAGCGCGACGTCGTGTTCGACAAGCAGACCTGGAACCGCCGATACCGGGGCTTCGTCGAGAAGATCAAGACCGGATCCCTGTTCGACGTGGCAGAGGTCTATCGCGACCTGTCGATGCTCAAGCACAAGAAGGTTCTTTCGTTCGGTGAGAAGCGCATGCTCGAGACCGCCCGTGCCCTGCTGGTCAAGGAACTGGCCGTGGTGCAGGAGCGCGACGAGGAGATCGTCGAAGGCGAGCTCGAAGCGCTGTTTGCCGAAGCCTAGATGTTCGGAACTGTTGATGTTTCCTGTACTTTTCTTTCTGGCAGGCGCGTGGGCCGCGTCGTGGGGGCTGTACTCCGTCGTCGTGGCGCGCAATCCGCTGCGCCGCAACGTGGCGGCGTTGACCGGGCCCGCGGGCGTGCTGCTCATGGCCGGCGCCCTCACGGCATTCCTGGTGCCCGGCTTCTTTTCCTGAGATTGGATATGGTCTTCCAGCATGCTTGAGAAACGAAACCTGATCCGGCGGAACCTGACCGGGGGACTGGCCCTGGGCTTGTTCACGGGGCTGCTGCTGGCGTTGCCCGACGCGATCACCGGACTGTTCGCCTTCCCGGGCCTGTCGATGTGGGGTTCAGTGGTGCTGCTGTTCTTCTTTGACGGCGTGATCACCGCCGGCATGCTGGGGTTCGTCCGCGGCCTGCTGCAGGCGGCGGCCCAGAAATTCGCCGAATCCGGAGAGCAGTCGCGCGCCTGGATGCTCTGGTCGCGGCGCACCCTGGCCGCGGTGTGGGCCTCCTCGATCATGCCGTCGCTGCCCCTCTCCCGGTCGGTGCGCTGGTTCGTGGTGCTGGCGCTGGCCCTGACCGCCGCGTGGGTGCTGCCCGGGATCGTCCGTGTGCTCGGGGCGGCCGCCGAGGATCGCCGCCGCAAGGGCATGGTGATTCTCGCCGCGGGTGCCGCCATGGTCCTGGGCTTCGCCTGCACGTCCCACTGGGGTGCCATCCGGTTGTTTCCAGCGCCGGGCTTTTGGTTCCTGACCGGATTCTTCCTGCACCTGGGAGCGCTGTTCTACCTTGCCCGCATGATCCGCACCTGCTCGCGTTACCACGCCACCTGGCTTTCCCCGCTGGCCGGTCCCGGTGTGGTGTCGATCGTGCTGCTGCTGGCAATGCTTGGCGGTTCATTTGCGCGCATGCGCCTGGATCGGGCCGATTCCTCGCGGCTGAAGGACTTCTCCCGCATGGCTCACCAGTTGCACGGCGGCAAGGAGGACGCAGCATCCCTTCCTCCGGTGGCCCGGGACGTGGTCGACGGGCTTGACGAGCCGCCCGGGACCGAGGTCGCCTCGAACATCGCGCCGAAACCCGCAGCGGCCACCCTGCAAATGGACTTCCGACGGTCGGTCCTGATCGTGACCTCGACGGTAGCGCCCGCGCCTGTGTTCGAGCATGGCTTCCGCGTCACGGGAGGGGTCGCGGCCTCCACGGACCCGGCGTTGTCCCTGGGGTCGTTCCTCACCGGCCGGCACCTCGGGATGTGGGCGCGCATCGCGCCGCACTGGCCCGCCCCAGGGCCGGTCTGGCACCAGGCCATCGCGGCGCATCACCGCGTGGAGCCCGTGCGCTTCGGCCGCTTTGACGGCGCCAGGACAGCGTATTTCCGTGAGCTGCCCGACTTCGGCTTCCCCGAAGCCTTCGAAGCCCCCTCGGCCTCCCCGATGCAATCGGCCTCCCCGATGCCGCCCATTTCCGCGCTGGAAGCTTTCCTGCGAACCACGGATCTGATCTTCAGGCCGTTCTTCGCCTGGGTTCATCTCGACACGGACGTGGTTCCCCTGCCCGACGTCACGACCGGCACAACAGGAGCCGCCTCCAGCGTGGCTTCCCGGTTGCAGAAGGCCGCGATCGACGGGCGTTTCATCGTGATCTGGCTGTACCTGCCCCCGGGCGCGCCTGCCACCGTCTCCGTGTTCGATCCTGCACGCACGGCAGCGGCCGTGGATTTCGAAGCGCCGTTCTCCGTCGCGGGCGTGCTGCCCTCGCTGCTGCCGGTGCCCGGTCACCGCACGGAGTTCTCTTCCGCGCCGTTCCCGGAGGTGCATCATCCTCTCGTCACCACAGAGCACGGTCTCGCGCCCGCCGGCACGGTCCACGATGTGCGCCGCCTGGCGCGCCGGATCCGGCATCTGGTGAACCGGCGGCCCACGGAGCGCTGGCCTTCGTCGCCGGAGAAGCTGGTGGCGTTCGTGGATACCCTGATCTGTCGTGGACAACTCGAGCCCTCCGAGTTGCGCCGGCTCGTGGCCCGGGTCCGGCCGTTCCCGGACCGTCTTGATCTGGCCCAGCGCATGGATCTGCTGATGTGGCGCATGGGCCGTCTCCCCCAGCCGCCGGTGTGGGCAGCGGGCATGCTCAGGGCGCCCTGGGAGCGCCTCTGGCGGCAGTGGACGACGCGGGGTGGAGGCGACACCGGCGCTGCGCAGGTGGATCCCCGTCAGTTGGCGTGGACGCTGGCGCTGTCCGGAGGCGGAGTCACACCGCCGCTGCTGGAGATGTGTCCGGGGGTGCCTCACACATTGCCTTTGCTACCCGGTTTGTGATAGGGTTTTTCCCTGCCTCGGGTCATGGTGGCCCCGAAAGGACTGAAGATGAAGAAAATCCTGATTCTGTCTCTGGTGCTGGCCGGTCTGGCCGTCGCCTGTCACACCGAGCAACCGTACGTGACCACCCCGTCACCGCGCAACGAGGTCCAGAACGATCAGGGCCCCACCCCGACGCCGGGATATTATCCGGCCGATGGTCCCACCGATGAGCCCGAGAAGAAGAAGGGCTACTACGGCGAAGACGAAGGCTACTAGTCCCCCCACCGTTCCGGCGCGACTCGAACACTTTCGAAAAATTGAATTCATGGCCAATTCCAGGGGGAGGGTTCCTGAAAGATGATTTTTCGGCCATGGCCAAGTCACGGTCATCACCCCGTTGAAGTCTGCATAACGTTTAAAATGTGTGGCGGTGGAGCTGAAGGGGCTCGAACCCTCGGCCTCTAGAGTGCGATTCTAGCGCTCTCCCAAACTGAGCTACAGCCCCGCTAGGCGGTCAGGAACATAGGTGAGAATCCACCTGTTTGTCAAGCTGAAATCGGAGAAAAGCAGGACAAACGCAACCGACGGCGGTGGCGATTTGCTTTTTGTTCCCGCACTCACTGCGTGGGGTTGGCGCGCTGATCCCAGGCGTCCCGGACATGGTCGCCCAGGAGATTGGCGCCGAGCACGCACAGGCCCAGGCACAGGCCCGGGAAGATCGCAAGGTGCGGCGCCACGAGCAGGTAGCGGCTGCCCTGGGCGATCAACTGCCCCCAGGAGACGAGCGTGGGCGCCAGACCCAAAAAGCTCAGGCCGGCCTCGACGAGCAGGTAGGCCGCAAAGGAGAAGCTCGCCTGCACGACCAGGGGCGGCAGGATGTTCGGCAGGATGTGGGAAAACAGGATGCGCGCCGGGGAGGCGCCCAGGGCCCGGGAAGCCACGACGAACTCGCGGTGGCGGATCTCCAGCGCCTGGCCGCGCGCGACGCGTGCAAAGCCCGCCCACGAGGTGATCACGAGCGCAAAGATCAGATGGCCCACCGTGGGCGACTTGACCAGGGACAGCACGAACAGGTTCAGCAGCAGCCCGGGAAACGAAAACACCACGTCGACGAGCCGCATCAGAAGCAGGTCCGCGAGCCCGCCGAAGGTGCCCGCGATCGCGCCCAGCAGGCCGCCCACGAGCAGGCCGCACAGCACCGTAAGCAGCGAGATGCCAAAGCCCACGCGGGCGCCGGTGAGCACGGCCGAGAGCACGTCGGCGCCATTCTCGTCGGTGCCCATGGGGTGCGACCACGAGGGAGCCTCGAAAGTGGCTGACAGGTCCAGGCGCATCGGGTCGTGGGGTGCAAGGGACGGGCCCGCGATGGCCAGGAACAGGAAGATTCCCATCAGGATCATGCCGATTCGACCTGAGAGCGTCATGTCCGGCCTCCGCCGCGCAGGCGCGGGTCAATCATGGCATAGAGCGCGTCGGTCAGTTGGGTGACGATCACCACCAACGCCGCCACGACGAGCACCGTGCCCTGCACGACCGGGTAATCACGCTGGGTGATCGCCCGCAGCAGCAGCGTGCCAAGCCCGGGACGGGCGTAGATCTTCTCGACGATGACCGCGCCCGACAGCAGGGCGCCGAACTGCATGCCCGCGACCGTGGCCACCGGGATCAGCGCGTTGCGCAGCCCGTGCACGACCACCACGCGGAACGTGGACAGCCCCTTGGCCCGCGCGGTTCGGATGTAATCCTCAGAGAGCACGCGCACCAGCTGGCCGCGTGTCATGCGCGCGAGCATCGCCGAGAGCGCCAGCCCCAGCGTGATCGAAGGCAGGATCAGCGATCTCCAGTCCTGCGCCAGGGCCCCCGGCGGCGGCAGCAGCGGCACCTTCACCGTGAACAGATAGATCAGCAGCGGCCCGATCCACACCGCCGGCAGCGAAACGCCCGTCACGGCGACCATCATCGCCGTCGTGTCGACCCACGTGCGGTGCCGCAGCGCGGCGATGACCCCGAGGGGGATCGCGACCAGCAGCGCGAACAGCATCGCGCACACGGCCAGTTGGAGCGTGTACGGCAGCACCTCGCCGATGCGATCGCTCACCGTGACCGACGGATCCATGTACGAGCGTCCCAGCGTGCCGTCGCCGATGTTTTCCATGTAGCGGGCGAACTGGGCGCCGAGACCTTCGTCGAGGTGAAGTCGCCGCCGGAACGCCTCCTTGTCTGCCGCCTGCACCTGCTCGCCGAGCAGGTTGTCCACCGGATCCCCGGGGATCGCGTGAATCATGAAAAACACGAGCACCACCACGCCCACCAGGGCGAACAAGCTCATTGCGGTGCGTCGGGCGAAGAATTTCCACATGCCGCCGGCGATAATAGGGGAGGGCGCCAGGAAACGCCAAAAACGCGGACCGTCGAAGTGCGAGGCCGATTGCAGTGAATTTCGTTTAGCGGGGGTCGCCGGGACCGTTCGGCTCCGGGGCCGGCTTCGACGTGGCGGCAGCGAGGGCTTCGGCCGCCAGCTCCAGTTCGTCGATCAACGCACGCAGGGCGTCGGCAGTGCACGTGCGAAAGATGCGGTTGCGGAAGACGCGGCCGCCTGGCAGGGACGAGGACATCCATGCGAGGTTCTTCTGGATCTCGGTGACCTTGAGCTCGTGCGGACGATCTGGTTGCGCGGCGAGCACCTCGTCAAAGTACTCGCGCATGGCACCAAAGCGCGCGGCCGCATCCGGTGGTGCCGGCAGGGGCTCCCCCAGGAACGCGGCGCGGCAGGCGGAAAACAGCCACGGGTTGCCCCAGGAGGCGCGTCCGATCATGACCCCGGCGGCTCCGGTGCGCTCGACAAGCTCCGTGGCCGCCTGCGCGCTGTCGACATCGCCGTTGGCGATCACGGGCACGGACACCGCCTGCACGACCTGTGCGATGTACTCAGGGTTGGAGCGGCCGGTGAACACCTGGGCCCGGGTGCGGCCATGTACGGTCACGCCGCAGGCGCCGGCATCAACCATGCGCCGCGCGAAGTCCGGTGCGTTGAGGGAGGCGTCGTCCCAGCCCGCGCGGATCTTCACGGTCACGGGGATGTTCTCCGGCGCTGAAGCCCGCACCGAGCGCACGACGGCCGCGGCGCGCTCGGGGTCGCGCATCATCGCTGCGCCGGAGCCCGAGCGGATGATGTCCTTGGCGGGGCAGCCCATGTTGATGTCGATCCACCCGGCGCCGCGCTCGGCGGCCAGGAAGGCGGTGTAGCCCATCTCGTGGGGATCGGCGCCGACGATCTGCACGGCGAAGGGTTTTTCGGGCAGGCCGCGCTCGAACAGGGCCAAAGCAGAGGGCACAGAGCGGAACGCGGCCGCGGAACTGACCATCTCGGTGAAGGACGCGCCCGCGCCGGCGCGCTCGCACACACGACGCATCACGAGGGTGGTGACGCCAGCCATGGGGGCCAGGATCACCGGCGGAGAGATCGTGAGCGGTCCGAGAGAGAGGGCTGTCGGCAGGGTCATTGGAAGAGATCAGGCTTCAGTGTGGTCAGTTTTTCCAGGTAGTATTCAAAGGAGGCACAGCGCTCCAGCCGATCCTCCTCCACCTCGGTCATGAGGAACTTCATCACGCGGCCCAACTGGGGGCCGGGCTTCATGCCGAGGCGCTCCATGAGCACGTTTCCCAGGCCTGTGGGCAGCGGCGGCAGCCTGGCGTCGAGCTCGAGCACCTCTTTGATTCGGCGGTCCAGTTCGTCGATCATGCGAACGGCCTGTTCGCGTCGCCCCGGGCGCTTGCTCGTGATGTCGGCGCGGCCCAGCGAGAGCAGGTCGTCGAGGACACCCTCGGGCAGCTCGTGCTCGAAGCGGCGGACGGCGGAGTCGGTCCATGAAGGGAGGTACTGTCCTGGACGCAGGTGCAGCTGGACCAGTTGGTACACACGCAGCGCGAGAGGCTCGGGAAATCCCAGCCGGGCGGAGATCTTGCGGAACATGCGGGCGCCGACGCGGTCGTGGCCATAGAAGGTCACCTTGCCGTCGCGGGTGAACTCGCGCGTCTTGGCCTTGCCGATGTCGTGGAACAGCGCGGCGACGCGCAGCTCCAGGCGCGGCTCGATCTGCATGACTACCTGCAGCGTGTGGTCCCAGACGTGCTTGTGGCGGCGGTCGTCCTCATTGGACAGGTTCACCGTCTCACCCAGTTCGGGGATGAACAGGTCCAGCACGCCGCTCTTCAGCAGAAAGCGCATGCCCTCGGCGGGCTTGTCCGAGATCAGCAGTTCGAACAGGCGTTCGCGGAAGACGCTGGTGCTGCCCGCCAGTGACGACACGGCCGAAGCGATTTCCTCCCGGTGCTGGAGGGGAAGGGCGTCCCATTCCAGAGCCGGCGGCAGGCTCCACTGGAGGACCATCTCGGGCATCGCGGCGAGCAGCGCCCGCAGGTCTTCGATGGGCGGAAGGTCTGATCTGTCGGCCTTGTCGGACAGTTCGGACTTTTTGGACTTGTCGGACTTGTCGTCTTCGTCCACGATGATAGTGACTGGGCCGATATTAATCATATTTATGTCCATGTGCGCGCCGAACACGCCGGTCTGCACCGGAATCCCTGCCTTGCGCAGGCCTTCGGCCACGGCGTCGCATAGCGGCTGGGCCAGCTCGGGAGGGGCCGATTCGGAAAAGGAGGGACGGTTTCCCTTGCGGCAGTCGCCGTACAGGGTGAACTGGCTGACCAGCAGCACGCCGCCGCCGACCGAGGAGAGGTCGCGGTCGAACTTGCCCAGATCGTCCGGAAACAGGCGCAGTTGGGCGATTTTTCGGGCCATGCGGTCCGCCTCAACGGGCGTGTCGGTCCGATGGATCGCCAACAGCACCAGATACCCAGGGCCGATCTGCCCGACCGTCTCGTCGTTCACCTTCACTTCAGCCTGTGTTACCCGTTGAATCACGCAGCGCATCATCGCCTCTTCGCCCGGAGACTTGTGGCGGGTTTTGGCTGCCCCGTCAAGTCGAAAACCGCGTGCCTGATCGCATTTTCTCAGAATCCCTGAAATATATTCCCAGGCAAGCGGGTTTTACGCAATACTGTTGACTCACATCCTGAGTTGTGGATATTCCCCCTTACTGTCTTCTGAGAGGTGACTCGTGCAAAAATTCGTATTGATTCTGGTGTTCGCCGCGGCCGGCCTGTTCATGTTCTCCTGCAAGAAGGATACCTGTCCCCTCGGTCAGAAGAACGTCTCGGGCAAGTGCATGTGCAAGACCGACTCCAACTGCCCCAAGGGCGAAATCTGCCGTGACGGACAGTGCATCAAGGAACTGAAGTCCGCGTGCCCGGCCGTGCCCTGCAAGGACGGCAAGGTCTGTGACAACGGCCTGTGCCGCGCCTGCGCCGAGGACGCCGAGTGCGGCGCCGGCAAGCACTGCTGGGAAGGCGCCTGCCGCACCGACGGCAACCAGTGCGACCCCGACCGCGACTGTCCGCTGGGCCAGAAGTGCTCCCACGGCTTCTGCGTGGCCGATGCCAGCCCGGGCACCTGCGTTGGCGAGGAATGCAACATCACCCCGCCCTGCAAGCTCGATGACCTGTACTTCGAGTACAAGTCGTCCAACCTCTCCAAGGCCGGTCGCGACGCGCTGAAGAAGAGCGTGGAGTGCATGAAGAAGGGCTCCGAGGTCGGACTGGCCCGCGTTCACCTGATCGGCATGGCCGATCCCCGCGGCCCCGAGACCTACAACGACGACCTGTCCAGCCAGCGCCTGAAGACCGTCCAGGACGAGATCGCGCTGCTGGCCCCGGGGCTCGTCGGCAAGTTCCGTTTCACCACCGAGCCCCTTGGTGAGAGTTGTGCCACCGGTCAGGACGAGGCCTCCTGGGCCAAGGACCGCCGCGTCCATTTCATGTTCTACAAGAAGGTCGGGCAGGTCTGCCCGGAATAGTGGTGGTCCGATGAAGCTCCGCCTCATCGCGCTTGGTCTGCTGTGGCTGCCCGCAGCCTGCGGCCCCACGTGGCTGCCGGCCCGTCCGGCGAGGTTCGCCCGGCTTCATGGCACCATCGACCGGCTGGAGCTCGCCATCAACAAGGACAACGACCTGCGCAAGAACAGCCTCCTCGAGACCGTCGCCCAGACCCGGGAGATCAACGGGATCAGTTCGGAGCGTTTCCTGTTCGGAAACGCCATCGCCCGCCTGTGGTCCAAGCTCTTTCAGGACCTCGAACTCCTGGACAAGAACCTCGAGGTGGCGGCGCAGGGAATAGACTATATTGAAAAAAAGACGCTGTTCGAGAAGGGGCGCCTCGACGAGAACTTCGCCGAGTTCAACCTGCGCTTCGACACCGTCCGGGGGCAGTTGGCCGAGGTTCTCTGCGTGCGGAATCCGAAGGCCGCGCTGTGCCAGCCGGCGGCCGACCCCCAGGAGAAGACCCCATGAGATACCGCCTGCTGCCGGTGCTGTTGTTCCTGCTGCTGCCGTCCTGCGCATGGTTCGTGTCGCGCAAGGAGGCCGATGACATGGGCCTGCGCGTGGAGCGCGTGTCCTCGGCGTTTGCGGCCCGCTCAGCCGACGAGGCGACCCTCAAGGAGAACCTGGCCCGGGTCAAGGTCGAGCTCGAGAAGATCCGCGAGGAGCGTGAGAACTACATGGGAAGGCAGGCGCAGTTCATGGAGGACGTGCGCGGCAAGATCGACGATCTGCAGACCCGCGTACAGGCGCTCGAGCAGCGGCTCGCTGCGGCCACCGGAAAGGTGGACTCCGAGTTGTTCCGCCAGTTGCAGGCCGTCACCGCGGCGCTGGCCGCGCGGGCCCAGGAGATCACCGAACTGGAGAGGCTGTCGCGCGAGACCGCGTGGGTGTCCAGCCAGCTCAAGCCCGAGGAGCTCGGTGACGTCATCGCCGCGCTGGCGGCCGCCAAGCAGTGGAAGCTGGCCCAGGGACACCTGGCGCTGATGATCCAGAAGCACCCCGGATCGCCCCAGCTGGGGGTGACCGTGGCCGGGCTCGCCGAGACCGCGTTTTCCGACTCCGAGTTCGCCAAGGTGGTGCTCTACGCAGACCTGTACCGTCGACTCTTCCCGTCGGGCCCCTCCGTGGCCCGCGTCACCTTCCTGCTGGCCCAGGCCCATGCCCAGTTCATGGACTGCGCCCGGGCGATCCCCACGCTCAAGGCCTATGTCGCGTCGTATCCCGAGGCTGCCGACTTCCAGGCCGCCCAGGCCCTGCTCGAGAACCTCGAGAAGATGCGGCACAGTCGCCAGGTGTGTGCACCCTGATGGCATCGGCGCGTCCGGGAGTCTTCCGTCTCGCAGGGGAGATGCAGCCCCGCGGCGATCAGCCCGAGGCCATCGCCGGGCTCCTTGAGGGCCTGTCCGCCGAAGAGCGTTTTCAGGTGCTGTTGGGCATTACGGGATCGGGCAAGACCTTCACCATGGCCAAGGTCATCGAGCAGTGGGGCCGTCCCACGCTGATCCTGGCGCACAACAAGACCCTCGCTGCCCAGTTGTTCGCCGAGTTCCGGCAGTTGTTCCCCGACAACGCAGTGCAATACTTCGTCTCGTATTACGATTACTACCAGCCCGAAGCCTACATGCCCGCGACCGACACCTACATCGAGAAGGACAGCGCGATCAACGAGGAGATCGACCGGCTGCGGCACGCGGCGACCAACTCGCTGCTGTCGCGCCAGGACGTGATCATCGTGGCCTCGGTCTCGTGCATCTTCGGCATCGGTTCGCCGCGGTTCTACCGCGATCTGGCGCTGGAGCTGGCCGTGGACCAGGAGATCGACCGTGACGAGGTGCTGCGCCGCCTCGTGGACATCCAGTACGAGCGCAACGACTATGACTTCTATCGCGGCACCTTCCGCGTGCGTGGTGACGTGGTCGAGGTGTTCCCGTCGGATTCCGACCGCACCGCATGGCGAATCTCATGGTTCGGAGACCGGATTGAGCGCATCCGCCAGTTCGATCCCTTCCTGAACCAGGCCCAGCAGGAGACCGCAGCGGCGCTGATCTTCCCGAGCAGCCACTACGTCGTTCCCGAGCAGGATCTGCACCGCGCCATGACGGACATCCGCGAGGAGCTTCGCGTCCGGCTTTCGGAGTTCAACGCCGGGGGCAAGCTGCTCGAGGCACAGCGGCTGGAGATGCGCACGGCCGCGGATCTGGAGATGCTAGAGACCGCCGGCTGGTGCCGCGGCATCGAGAACTACAGCCGCCACTTCGACGGACGCGAGGCGGGCTCCCCTCCTGCGACGCTGCTGGACTATTTCCCGAAGGACTTCCTGCTGTTCGTCGACGAGTCCCACCAGACGCTGCCGCAGGTGCGTGGCATGCAGAACGGCGACGCCGCGCGCAAGAAGAACCTCGTGGAGTACGGCTTCCGCCTGCCGTGTGCAATGGACAACCGCCCCCTGACCTTTGACGAGTTCCGCGAACGGATCTGCAAGGTCGTGTGCGTCAGCGCCACCCCCGGCGACTGGGAGCTCAACCAGACCCAGGGCGTCGTCATCGAGCAGATCGTGCGTCCCACGGGTCTGCTCGAGCCGGCCATGGAGGTGCGGCCGTCGGAGCACCAGCTCGATGACCTGCTTGAGGAGATCCGCAAGTGCAAGGAGGTCGAGGAGAAGGTGCTGGTCGTCACGCTGACCAAGCGCTCGGCCGAGCGCCTGACCGAGTACTACGGCGATCTGGGCGTGCGCGTGCGCTACCTCCACAGCGACATCGACACCCTCGAGCGCATCGAGATCCTGCGGGACCTGCGCCTGGGCGAGTTCGACGTTCTCGTGGGCATCAACCTGCTGCGCGAAGGTCTGGACCTGCCTGAGGTCTCGCTGGTTGCCGTGCTTGACGCCGACACCGAGGGCTTCCTGCGATCGGACCGCTCCCTGTTCCAGATCAGCGGCCGCGCCGCCCGCCACCTCAACGGCCGCGTCATCCTGTATGCCGACCGCGTCACCGACTCCATGCGCAAGGTCCTCGACGAGACCGACCGCCGCCGCACGATCCAGCAGCAGTACAACGTCGATCACGGCATCGAGCCTGCGTCGATCATCAAGAGCATTATTGACATCAACAAAATGATCGGCCTGGATCGCCCCGTCGCCGCTCCCAAATCCACCGGCGTGGACCCGGCCAAGGCCGAAGCCGCCATCGTCAAGTTGACGCGGAAGATGCGCGAGGCCGCCCGCAAGCTGCAGTTCGAGGAGGCCGCCCGTTTGCGTGACGAGATTCGGGCCCTCGAGGAGCAGGTCCTAGGCGCTTGAAGACAAGCGGGCGCTTGAAGACAAGCGGGCGCTTGAAGACAAGCGGGGTGGCCGGTCTCGCACTAGGCAATTTGTCTAAATATTGGACACTTTAGTCCCGTCTGCACGAAAAGTCCCGCCAACATGGACACGAATCCGCCGGATTTGTCCAACATTTTTACAGCGTCCAGAATCTAGACATCTTGGGAGGTTTCTTCAGAAGTGAACGAATGGGAATTCCGTTGTAAATCAACGTAATAATTAAGTGGCGGAGGTTTGGCCCGGCTTTTGCGAAGACTCGTGCGCTCGCTTGTCCGGTGAGCTTGGCCCTCCTTGGGAGGGCAGAAGGAGTCCGACCATGAAAAATTCTCTCCACATCCTGACTGCCTGTCTCTTCAGCGTGAGCCTTGTCGCCTGCAGCGCCGGTCCCATCGACGAGAGCGGACTGGAGCCGGAGGTGGACGTCGGTATCCATCAAGGCGTGCAGATCATTGATCTGCAGCCGGATTTCTCCTTCACGGCTTCGTTCGCCAAGGGTGAAAGAGTAATCTTTGTTCAGGCCATTCGCGGAAACGCGACGCCTGAGCAGTATCGCAGAGATGCTTCCTCCCCGAAGTTTGAAGTGGACGCCCGCATCACCGACGAGAAAGGTCGCTTTCTCTATGTCCGTCGCGGCGGCGATGATTTCGTCGACCCCACCTGGCTTGACGACCAGGTGTTGCAGGACAGCCTGCCGGTCCCCGTGGTTTCCAACCGCGCCCTCTTTGAGATGATCCCCGAGGCGATGGATGCCATTGAGGCCGAGATCGTCAATCTCCATGGAGCGGCCGCCGTGGCCAGCCTGATGCCCGAACTCAAGGCGGTCAATGACTTCGGCCGCACGGCGCCTGTGACGTTCGAAGCTTCTGACATCGAAGTGATCGAGCGCGTGAACCAGCAGGGCTTCCTCAACTTCGAAGCCGGCGGTGGCGGCTCCGAGGGCCCCGAGGATGCCCAGAAATATTTCATCTCCGGTTGGTACAGCCTGACGCTGCATGACAAGGACGGCACCGCCGGCCTGTATCGCCACAGCGCCACCCGCATCCGCCAGCTCCGCTACGGCGGCGTGTATACCTACTATGATTTCTGCAACCACGGCGACTGCGCCTCCTCGATGGGCCAGATCGGCAGCCTCTCGCAGATCCAGAAGCCCGCCTGGACGGCCATGACCTGCAGCACCGGCTACTCCGCCAAGTCCCAGGACGGTGGACACAACTGCCACGACGACTCCCGTGTCCAGATGGCCTCCTTCGTGTTCGGCCCCGTGATGAACCGCGACCAGTACTGGTGCAACGACGGCGACTCCTCGGTCGACATCAGCAACAACTTCTGGTACGGCGACCAGGAGGGGTCTCCGGAGGCCAACGACTCCACCAACCGCGGCTACAACCATCCGTGGATGCTGAACTTCTGGGCGTCGAACACCAACTCCGCGCAGCAGAACACGGCCAACTTCAACATCATCCTGGCCGCGGGCGCCACCTATGACATCTACACCTGCGGCCACGCCACCGGTGACACCATCATCCGCCTGTACAAGGACGGCGTCCAGGTGTCCTCCAATGACGACAACTGCGGCGGCCTGCAATCCTACCTGACCTACACGGCCCCCACGGCAGGAACCTACCAGGTCCGCGCCGGCTGCTTCAGTTCCAATTCCTGCAACGGCGCCGTGCGCGTCCGCCTCGCCAGCGCCTCCACCTCGCCGGCGGCCACCTTCTACTCGGCTGAGAACACCAACTCGGCGCAGCAGAACACCGTCCAGTTCGGCTACTACCTTTCCCGCGGCTACACCTATACCTTCAGCAACTGCGGGGCCTCCGACACCGACACCTAACTGCGCCT
>Ga0180007_10002744_pt1 | contig 20477 bp, 17 predicted proteins | sample MM_PC_MetaG_FD_121122 | JGI IMG/M metagenome (GOLD analysis project Ga0180007, IMG submission 121122) | Groundwater microbial communities from the Aspo Hard Rock Laboratory (HRL) deep subsurface site, Sweden - MM_PC_MetaG | ecosystem: Environmental > Aquatic > Deep subsurface > Groundwater... | reverse complement strand
CAATCGCTTGATTACAAAACTCCAGCACAAATATATTTTGCCAAATAATTTTTAAATAACTAACTAACTAAAAATCCACCAAATACACCCAATACTACTGTCTTGACAAGGGGAACACTATACAGAGCCATAGATAACATTGTTAATTTAGCGAATTTTCCCATGCAATTAATACAATAATTTTAGGAAATTATTTCAACTTTAAAAATATTTTGCGGATATCAAAAAGAAGGCCAAGCGCTGTTGCTAGGCCTTCTGTTCCGCGATTTTTATAAATTTAAAGATTTTTTGGCAATCAATGCTTCAACATGCTCCGCAAATTTATCATAGGCAATTTCCAGAAGTTTTTCCTGGCCCCTGACTCGAACCGTCAATTTTCCTGATTCTACTTCTTTGTCGCCGATGACCAGAATATAAGGAATTTTTTCGTTAACTGCTTTTCTGATTTTATTGCCTACGGTTTCGTTGGTTAAATCAGTTTCGATCCGCAAGTTTTGTCGCCTGAACCTATCAGCTAATTTTTCACAATGCTTTTTGTGGTCCGAACCAACGGAAACAATCTTAATCTGAACAGGGGAGAGCCAGAGCGGAAAAGCGCCGGCAAAGTGTTCTATCAAAATGCCAATAAATCTTTCTAAAGAGCCAAACGGCGCGCGGTGGATAATGACCGGCTGTTTATTTTTGCCCTGATTGTCGGTATAGGTCAGATTAAATCTTTCCGGCAGGTTAAAGTCAAGCTGAACAGTGCCCAGCTGCCATTCTCTGCCTAAAACATCTTTAACCACAAAGTCCAGCTTGGGCCCGTAAAAAGCGGCATCGCCCTGTTCGATAGTATATTTGAATTTATCTTTCACAGCTTCAATTATTATTTTTTCCGCTTTTTGCCAGATTTTATCATCGCCGACATATTTTTTGCTTTTTGGCTCTTTAGTGCCAATCCTTACACGGTAATCTGTAAAATTTAAAACTTTAAAGATGGTCATGACCAAATCGGTGACTTTCAAAAATTCACTGGCAATTTGCTGTTCGGTAGCAAAGATATGAGCGTCATCAATAGTAAAACCTCTAACCCTGACCAGGCCAGTTAACTCACCAGATTTTTCGTAGCGGTAAACCATGCCGCATTCAGCCAGCCGAATAGGCAGTTCCTTGTAACTGTGTTTATTGGCTTTATAAATTAAAATATGGTGGGGGCAGTTCATCGGCTTTAGCAGAAATTCCTCTTTATCAATTTTAAAGGGCGGATACTGGCTGTCTTTATAATAAGGATAATGTCCGGAAGTTTTATAAAGGTCCAGCCTGCCTATATGAGGCGTGGTCACATACTGATAACCTCTTTTAGTTTGCTCTTCTTGCAGATATTTCATCAGCTGGTCGCGCAGAATAGCGCCTTTGGGTAAAAACAGCGGCAGTCCGGAACCGGCCAGAGGATCGATAATAAAAAGCCCCAGTTCTTTGCCCAGCTTGCGGTGGTCCCGTTTTTCGGCTTCCATCATCATTTTAAGATATTCATCAAGCTCCCTTTTTGCTTCAAAGGCCACGCCGTAAACTCTGGTCAGCATTTTATTTTTTTCATCGCCCCGCCAGTAAGCGCCGGCAATTTTAGTCAGTTTAAAAGCATCGGGATTAATTTCTTTGGTGAATTTTACATGCGGGCCGGCGCAGAGATCAGTAAAATCCCCGGATTCATAAAAAGTGATTTTTTCACCTTTAGGCAAATCGTTAACCAGCTCTTTTTTGTAAGGCCCGTTGGCTTTTTTAAGGGCTTCTTTTTTCGGCAGGTCGAATTTTTTGAATTTTAGATTCCCTTGAATCATCTTCTTCATCTCTTTTTCAATTTTAGGAAAATCAGCTTCGGTTATTTTGGCTTCTGCCGGCAGGTCAAAATCATAATAAAAGCCGTCGGCAATAACCGGGCCAATGGCCAATTTTGCTTGAGGAATTTTTTTTAAAACTGCCATAGCCATTAAATGAGACAGGGAATGGCGGATAGGTTCTAATTGTTTTTCTTGTTTCATATTAGATAATAGATTAATTGATTATTTGACTGATAGACTATTAGAATATTTGTTTTTTCAAATAGTCTGCGCCAGAGGCGCATCCGCCTTTGGCGGAAAATACTCAAATAATCAAATATTCAAATACTCTATCAAAAAATTCCTTCGTCAATAAATCTACTTTATTTTAGTAAATTCAGGACGAAGGAATTTTTTTCTCCGCGGTTCCACCTGATTTGTCACTTAAACTAGCGACCACTCACCAAATTGTTTTTAAGAACTTAGCGATACCCTTGCGGGGCATCGAACCAATTAAGGATAATCGTTTGGTAAACGATTCAATCGTTCTGACTTTTTAAGTATAATTGGTTATTTAAAGATTGTCAATTACTGCTTTATCATTACTGTTTTATCCGAATATCAATGTGGTCGGCCAGGGTCGGCAAATATCTGGTCCAGAACGGCAGGCGGATAGAAACTTTTTCGATATTGCCCAAACTCATTAGATATTTTTCCGCCTCCGGCTTAGCCAGGCCCTTGAGGGCTGTTTTGTCAATTTGAACATTGGCCACAGAGATAATATAACTGCCTTTAACTTGGGCTATCAGGTTTTCGGCGTTTTCGTCAAGCAGAGTTACTTCGTAATTTAAACTTTCCGGATTTACTTTAATAAGAAAATCGTTTTGCTGGTAGATGTCGGGCAGGTCGTTTAAAGCGGTTTGTTCTAATTTTTGCCGGTCAAAAATAACCGCCTTAATGCCCAGGCTCATAGCGATGGAGAATTTTTCGGTTTCTGTTTCCGGTTCGGCGCTGGCCGTATATTTTAATATTTCCACCACTAAATCGGCGGGCGCAATACTTTGCTGCGAGGAAAGGTTTTGCGACAGTTCTGCCATGGCTTGGTTAATTAGCTGTTCTTTTAAAGATGCGGCGGCTTCGTGGATGTTATTTTGAGTAACTACATATTTGGTTTGGATTTGTCTGGCAAACCCCTGGGTTTCTCCGTAAATTTTATCCTGCAGGCCTTCCCATAACCCCGGAATGGTTAATTGGTTTGGTCCGATTTCGTATTCTTCGCCTGCCTGGTCAGCTAAAACCTGTGCCATAATCTGTCCGCCGGCCGGCGCTGTTACTCCGCTGACTAAGCGGTATAGTTTATTATCGGGAGTCAAAAATCTGGTCGTGGCAACTAAAGGTTGATTATTGCTGTAGTTGTTAATAATGGTGATGGCGCCGCCGGCTTTAGCATCGGTTACCTGAAAGCTGGTGGCGGAGAATTCTTGAGCGGCTTCTGCGACAGTTTCTTTTATTTCGCCCAAGAGCCGGCCAGAGCTTAAGTTTTTTTCTTCAACTAAATTTTTATCGACAATTTGGACGGCAAAGCCGGTTGGCTGATCCTGGAAAACAGGAGTAACAGTAATGGTGGCTTGCGATAAGGCAAAATAAAGAATAGTCATTACTAAAATAACGGCCAAAACAGCAAAGCCGATTATTAGATTCCGATAGCTGGGCTGAATAATTTTTTTTAAATTCACCACCTTATCTTCGGTAATTGATTGCTTTTTAGCTTTTTTACTGGCCATAATTACTTTTAGTATAATAAATCAGCCGATTTTTGTCTAGCCCCCCCTAATCAAGAAACAATCCCCGATCAAGTCGGGGACAAGAAACAAACAAGATACAATAATCAAGCTCCAAAATTTAAACGTTTGAGATTTGTAAATTGTAATTTGAGACTTCGTCGCGAGCGACTCAGTCGAACGATTTGTTTGTTACTTATGAGTTGTATTTTGTTACTTGGGTTTATCCCGCACCTTCCTCAAATACCCCGCAGGAAGGCGCGGGGTTTATTGGTTGGTTTTAACTTCTTTTGCTTTATCACAAATAATTTTTGGCACCCCGTCTTTATCGGATATTTTGCCGGCAATAATCACTATTTTATCTTCCTGCCATAAATCTCTGCTGGCCTCCAGAACATTGGCAAAAACCAAGACCTCTACATTGCCGGAGCTGTCTTCGATAGTCACAAAAAGCATTGGCTCGCCTTTGCGGGTAATAACTTTTTGAATTTTGGTAATAATGCCGGCTACCTTAACTAAGCTGTTGCCGGCTAATGTCCCCAGCTTTCTTAAAGGGGTGAGATTTGGCGGCAGAATTTTTTCTACTTCTTTTAGCGGGTGTTCGGAAAGGTAAACGCCTAAAAGCTGTTTTTCCCAGGAGAGTTTTTGCTGTTTGGAAATAGGTTCGGTTGGTTCCAAAATCAGCTGGGGAGCGGCCGTAGCCGTGCCGCTGAAAAGATCCTGCTGGCTGTCCTGATTGCTCTTTTTGCCGAATTTAAGCAGTCTGTCGATATTTTCCAGCATTTCTTCGCGCTGGCCGAATTTATCAAGACAGCCGGCTTTAATCAAGCTTTCCAATGATTTTTTATTTAAATCTTTATCCTGGACTCTTAAGAGGAAGTCTTCTAAGCTTTTATATGGACCATTGGTCTTTTTTTCATGAATAATAACTTTAGCGATATGTTCGCCGACATTTTTGATGGCCCGGAGGCCGAATCTGATCCGGGGCTTGGCTTTAGTTTCTTCGCTAATAACCATAGTGAAAATAGTATAACTTTCGTTGATATCGGGCGGCAATACTTCTATGCCCATTCTTTCTGCTTCGGCAATCTCTATGGCTATTCTGTCGGTATTTTCTTCGTCAGCAGTCATTAAAGCGGCCATAAACTGGGTCGGGAAGTTGGCCTTAAGATAAGCTGTCTGGTAGGCGATCATGGCATAAGAAGCGGCGTGAGCCCTGTTAAAGCCATAGCTGGCAAAGGGCAGAATATATTCCCAGATTTTTCTGGCTATTCTTTCGTTAACCCCGTTTTTTATCATGCCGGCAATTATTTTTTCTTCCTGCTCCACCAGCAAAGATTTTATTTTCTTGCCTACGGCTTTTCTTAAAACATCGGCTTCGGCATAACTAAAGCCGGCTAGCTGTCTGGCAATTTCCATAACTTGTTCCTGGTAAACTGCGATGCCATAGGTCTTTTCTAAAATCGGCTTTAATTTAGGATGAAGATAAGTGATGGTCTTGCGGCCCTTTTTGCCGGCAATGTAATCGGAGATAAATTCCATGGGGCCGGGCCGGTAAAGAGAAATCATCACAATAATATCTTCTATGTCAGTCGGCTCCAGTTGGATTAAATACCGCCTCATGCCCGAAGATTCAAGCTGGAAGACGCCGATAGTCTGGCCGCTCTGCAGCAGTTTAAAAGTTTTTTCATCGTCAAGCGGAATTTTATCGATATCAATTTTTTGGCCCTCCTTTGTTTTTTCCAAAGCTTCGGGGGACGAACCAGCGGTTTTTTCAATAATTTCCAGGGCGGTTTCGATAATAGTTAAATTTTTAAGTCCTAAAAAATCCATCTTTAACAGCCCTAAATCTTCTATGGGATGGAGCGAGTATTGAGAAACCACTGACTGGTCGCCGGCGCTGGCGTATTGCAGGGGAACAAAGTTGTCCAGAGGTTCGGGGGTGATCAGGACGCCGCAGGCGTGAGTGGAAGAGTGCCTAGCTACCCCTTCCAGCTTTTTGGCAAAATTGATTAAATTCTTGGCCTGGGGATCATCGTTATAAATTGCTTTAAACTCCGGCACTGCTTCCATAGACTGGTCGAGCCCCATAAACATCGGAATCATTTTAGCAATCTGGTCGCAGTAAGAATAAGAAATGCCCATAACCCGCCCTACATCCCTAACGGCGGCCCTGGCCGCCATGGTGCCGAAAGTAATTATTTGCGAAACATGGTCCTGTCCGTATTTATGGGAGACATAATTAATTACTTCATCTCTTCCGGTATCGGCAAAATCCAAATCAATATCGGGCATGGTAATTCTTTCGGGATTTAAAAATCTTTCAAAAATTAGAGCGAATTTAATAGGATCTATATTGGTTATATTCAAAAGGTAAGAAACTAAACTGCCGGCGGCGCTGCCCCGGCCCGGTCCCACCACGATGCCGTTATTTTTAGCCCAGTTGACAAAATCCTGAACTATCAAAAAATAAGAAGCAAAGCCGGTTTTGACGATGATTGAAAGTTCATAATTCAACCGGTCTTGTATTTCCGGAGTAATATCGAGGCCATAACGTTTTTGGAGACCTTGCTGGCACAGTTCTTTAAGATAGTCATCAGTAGATTTTTGGGTTGGAACTTCAAAGTGGGGCAGAAGGATTTTATTAAGCTCAATTTGCAGATTGCACTGTTCGGCAATTTTTAAAGTATTGGCTAAAGCTTCTGGGCAGTAAGAAAAATCGTTAGCCATTTTTTCAGGCGAAGTGAAGGAAAAATCTTCACCCATCATGGTCATCCTGTCAGTTTCTTCCTGCTTTTTTTTAGTTTGAATGCACAGGAGAATATCTTGAGCTTCGGCATCATCCGGATTTAAATAATGGGCATCGTTAGTGGCGGCCAGGGCAATATCCATTTTTTTTGAAAGTTCGATCATTTTTTTATTGACCGCATCCTGTTCGGGAATGTTGGGATGGCGCTGCAGTTCAAAATAAAAATTTTCTGAACCAAAAATATTTTGATATTTATCAATCAGCTTTAAAATTTCGCTGTCATTGCCGGCCAAAATTTTCCTGGGCACCTCGCCTTGCAGGCAGGCCGTTAGCGCTATTAAACCCTCATGATATTTTTCCAAAAGCTCCCAGTCGATTCGGGGTTTATAATAAAAACCCTCCAAATGGGCCAGGGTCGTGAGTTTTAGAAGATTTTGATACCCCTGCCGGTTTTTAGCCAAAAGGATTAAATGGGCCGGCTTTTCTTCGTTTTTATTTTTTTCGTGGCGGCTAGTTGCAGTCAGATAAGCCTCTATGCCAATAATCGGCTTAATGCCTGCCTCGCGGCATTTTTGATAAAACTCAATAACGCCATACATCACTCCATGATCGGTCAGGGCCAAAGCCGGCATCTTATATTCTTTGGCTTTAGCCACCAGCTCGTCGATTTTAGGCAGGCCGTCGAGTAAAGAATAATGGCTGTGGGTGTGTAAGTGGATAAACATTAGATTATTAGAATATTAGATTATTAGAGTATTTGAATATTGGTTTAGCGTTGTTCGGTAACGAAGCCCGTATCGTCAAATCGGTTACGTTAAACGTATGTAACCCTTAAACGCTTTACGATACTGGCTTCGTTACCTATTAACAACAGACGATTAGCCATTGTATTTTAACCTAAATTGGGCAGTTTGTGAAATCGTAGATCGTGTATCGTGAGTCGTTGATGAGGGTTTTTGTTAAAGTCACAAACGACACGAACCGGCACAAACCAGCCACTGACTTATTGTCGTCAGCGATAGTTGATTTTTTGAGCGGGAGGTGGTATGGTACAAAAGCTCAAAATTAACCCCAAATTAACCCCAAAAACCCTATGAAAAAACTAACCATCGGCATTATTGCCATAGTATTCTTGCTTTCTGTAAACTACGCTTTAGCCAACAATGGCCAGCCATTTAATGAGCTTTGGGAAACTATCGAAGATTTACAGGAACAAATAGAAGAAATCGTCTTAACTCCTGGCCCAGAAGGTCCTCCCGGACCAACAGGACCGCAGGGACAGGAAGGCCCTCAAGGCATCCAAGGTGAAACAGGACCGCAGGGTGAACAGGGCATTCAAGGCCCTGAAGGACCTCAGGGGCCAGAAGGCCCACAAGGTGAAACAGGACCCCAAGGCGAGCCAGGAACAAATTTACATCTATTTGATGGTAATAACCAGGACCTTGGATTAATTGTAAAGTTTTTTGATGAATCAGGTTCAAAGTATGCAACATTTCGATCTGATGAAGATATAATATTAACATTTGAACAACACCCAGGTGGTGTCACACTGGGCCCTTGGGGAAACCCAATATATTATATAGAACTTGATTGCCAGGGGACACCATATGGTGGTAATGGGTATCCACCAGGAGCCGTTGTAACAGGACCTGTTGGAGCTGCTAATAGATTATTCAAACTTACTGGTGGCCCGATAACAAACGAACCTGTACTTTCAGTACTTGAATTAGGTATTTGCGCTAACCAATCTTTTGGTTCAGGATTATACCCATTAGAAGAAATCGCAATGCCACTTACACTACCCATTGTAGGGCCACTCACAATAGTTGTAGAATAAAAAAATAATATAACCACAAGAGCCCCCTCGAAATGAGGGGGTTTTTATTTTAGCGACTACTTGAAAAAAGTAGTGGGAGGTGGTATGGTGGGTGAGTATAAATTTTTATGGGTAAACATGAAAGAAAATTAATTGAGGAAGCAGAAAAATTTTTGGTAAGTTTATTAAACAAAGAAGGTATAGATGAAGTAAGTTTAAGAGAAAATCCTTGGTGGGAATATGTTGTTGAGTTGACTGGTTTTATAAGCAGGGAATATTCTAATATCGTAACAGCTCAACACTTAGGCAACAGCTATGATAATACTGGTGATATATTATTAAAATTGTCATCAGGCAAAGAGATTTACATTGAAATAAAAATGAGCGCTACAAAATCGGGGATAGGAACCAAGGCAAATATTAGTCAAAATGCTCTTACAAATGGTGGCTTGTTTAAAAATGATCCTAAAAGTTGGAGTGATTTTCGTAGTGAATTAAGACACGATACGTGGGTTGATGGATTACTTAATAAACACAAAAATTATCCGTCTAATATAAATAACATCAAAAATAAAAAAATAAGATTGGAAGAGAAGGCAAGATATCTAAGAAAATTAGCAGAAGGAGATAACGGTTTAGCCAAAAATATATTAGATAAAATTAGATTTAAGGACAGGAAAGAAAAAATTGTTTATTTGAATTATTTAAAAAAACAAAAGCAAGATCCAGAGATGATAAAACGATTTTTTATTTTGTTAGAAATGGGTATACATAAAGATGAAGAAATAAAGGATTTAATTATTAAAGATAATTTTTTTCAGGAAATACAAAATTTATATGTTTATTATGTTAATTATGATGGAAGAAAAATTTTAATTAAAAAAGAGAATGTTGGTAATAAGATTCAAAAAATAATTAAAAGATTTTTAGGTTTTAAAATAGTATTTCCTAAATTGAAAACTCATTGTAAAATTATAGGTATAACTAAAAAAGGAGACATACCATTATTACAAGTTGTCTACCATTGGAAAAATATCGCGCAGGGAATTAAAACACCTTGTTTAAATATTTTTGATTTAACTAATCGGAATCAATAGAGTCTCTATCAATATCTATGGGAAATAATTTTTCTAATTCTGTTTTAGAGATTTGAGTGTTACCAGTAATATTTCTTACAACTTTTAATTTTTTATCAGATATAAGTTGTTTTTTTATATCTTCGAGAGTGAATTTTATTTCTTCTCGATTTTTTAAATTTATCCTTTCTTGTCTTGAAGGAGGGAAAATTACATTGATATGATTTTCGGCGATAAATTTCATCTCAGCAGGTATTATAGCTGCCTTTAATTTTGCTGAATTTACTGAACCCGTAATCCTATTAACAACAATCGCTGGTCCGATGTCATATTTTTTTATTTTCACATATTGAGGCTTCCTCTCATTAATTATCGGCAATTTGAGCCCATTAGAGGTTATATTATGAGCCCAAATTAGGGGTATGCTTTCTTTAGGATTATTTGTTAAAAGCTCTTTATTTTGATTCCAGACCAACCTACCTGTTCTAACTTGATAGTTCAAATCATGTAGGGTTAATTTATTTTTAAAGGATTTTTTTAAATATTGAGCATTTTCGCTAAAAATTAAGATACCATTTTTTTTGAATAAATAGTTTCCTTTGTTTGTGCCCTTTTTAAGAATAATTAACATGGTGGATTGTAGCGCGCCATGAAAAATTTTAGAATTATCAAGGATATGTAAATATTCGATATTTGTATTTTCAGTAATAAATTTTCTAAGCTTTAAAAAGTAGGCGCCATTATTCATAGAGGGCGGTACAACATAAGCAAGATAGCCACCATTTTTCAACCATTTAATTCCTTGATATATAAATAAACTAAATATATTTATTCGTCCATTAATTATATCTTTAAACCTTTCTTTTATAACTACTGTTGGCGTGAATTCATAATAAGGTGGGTTACCAATGACAAAGTCGTATTTTTCATAATCTTCATTTAAGAGAGCATCAATATTTTTAAGACGCGCTTCTGGCACTGCCTCTTTAGTAATATTGGACAATTTTTTATCAATATCCCACCCACGAAGGTCGGGATTTTTAAAATATTTTTTTGCTGTGATTAAAAATTCTCCAGTACCACAGGCCGGATCCAATACTTTAGGATTTTTTATAGTGTTAGGTAATTTATTCAACAAAGCTTCCCTCACTGTTTTAGGTGTAAAATATTGACCTAATGATTTTCTATATTTTAGATTTGTTTCATTTATATATTTTGTTGTGATATCAAGAAATTCTTTTTCCTCATCTTGTTTTTTATCAATGTCTTCAAAATTTTTGATAATACTGACAACTTTGCCTTGAATGATAAAATCCTCATTTAGAATTATTGGTTTATGAATCGGGTTGGTAGAACTAGGTTTTAAAATAATGGCGTCGTTAGCTCTATAAAATTTTTTTATAGTTGCCTCATTATCTATTAAAGCAATTATAACATCACCATTGTCAGCAGCTTGTTGTTGTTTTACAAGAGCCAAATCTCCATCTTCAATATTTTCTTTATTCATTGAATCACCAATTGTCCGAAGTAAGAAATATTTATATCCCGACTTCGCTAGTTCAGTTGAAACAGGGATTGTCGTTTCAATGTTTTCTTCAGCTAGTATGGGCGCTCCGCAAGGGGCAGTGCCAACCAAAGGTATATCTATAGTCTTAGCATGTTCTTGATTGTTCCCCAGTTCTTTTATAATGGTTAAATTTCTACCATCCCTCTTTAAAAATCCTAGTTTAATAAGTTTATTTACTATTAACATTGGGGAGAGGGATGACTTATAACCCAGCTCTTTCATCAATTCTCTAAGAGAAGGGGATTTATCTCTGTGGATAAGTGAATTACGAATACATCGTAAAGCTTGAATTTCTTTATTATTTAGTGAATTTGACATATAAGACAATTTTGTATTATGATTGTATTATATCATTTAGATTAATTAAAGTAAAATTCTCTATAAAGAAAGAGGTGAGTAAAAATAGCTAGGGGAAAAGCGAGTTAATGAAAGAATAGAAACTTAAAAACATCAATTTATTAATACTATATAATACAATTTTATGGTAGAAATAAGAATAAAATCAGATTATGGTGATTTAAAGGGCTTATTAAGTCAGATTCCTTTACCTGATAAAGCACATTATGTGGATGCTTTTATTATTAACAGTTTTAATAGTGTTTTAGATGATTTAACGAGTGTAACAAATACAGACTTTTCTCATTACAAGGTTACTAATAAAGCTAGATCAAAATCTTTTCCAAATAAATATGATAGCAAAATTGTCAGGGCTCAAATTGGGCGCGTGATTGGTAAGCTTGAGGAAGAATACGGGTTTGGTAGGAGCGGCACTAAGCAATCGTCACCTAGTATTATTATCTTCAATAAGAATCAAAATGAGATTTCTTTACAAATAAATTATACTATACTTGACCTTATTAATAAGACGAGCAATAAAGAGGGTAAAAAACAGTTGAAAGATTTAAAAGATGAATTAGAAAAAAAGGATAAAAATTGGGGGAAGATTAAAAATATTCTTATTTGGATTTTGAATTTTAGTAAAGATTTATTTCTAGAAATATTACCAATAATACTTCAGAAAAAAATATAGTACTTTGTCTAATAAAAAAATTATGAGCAATTTCGAAAAAAATTAGAAGATGCTAAACCGGATGATTCAGAACGTTGGGTAAAGGAAGATGCGTTTAATGTTGTTCATCTTGCTTCAGATGGATTGACAAGAAGGCGTCTTAATAGTTTACAAGGAACTATTGAATATAATAATAGAGTAATTATACTTATATTTCTTTTAATATTTATAGGCGCTCTTAAATTAACCGAAACTATAAATATTCTGAAATTTTGCAAATTGGCTTGTTTTAGCCAAACGCGAAAGTCCTACAATCAAAAAACAAGCGCAAAAATGCCTTGCTTTTTTAAATCACGGATAATTCACAGAGATACACTGATCCATCACAGATATCCACTAATGAATCACTGATAGAGCTAAGTTCAACTGATATTAAAATCCGTGATTGATCAGTGATTCATCAGTGATAGATTGGTGATTATCAGTGATTCACTTTGTTTTTTTCTTGGCGGTTTTAGCTGCCTGTTTTTCCGCCACAGTGTCGTAGATTTTTTTGCCTAGATTTAACAGAAGAGTCAGCGAGGAGCTGGTTTTTTCCAGTTTTTCTTTGGCTTTTTCAAAAAAGTCTCTGACGGCCTCAAAAGTCTTGGTAAAGGTTTCCATAACGCCATAAACTCTTTTTAAAATCATGGCGAAATAGTAAATAACCCAGCAAATAAAGATGGTCAGCCAAAGCGCGCAAAAAGCGATCACGATGTATAAAAGGTCTTGGGAGGTTTCTAGCATATTGTTAATATTAGATTATTTTAATATTAGACTATTTGATTATTAGAATGATAGATTATTTGAATATTTGATTGTAGGGTTTTAGTAACAATTATAGTATACCATAAAACCGTTGATTGTGGTAGAATAAAGCCATGATTGATTATCAAATCCATGATATTTCAGAAAAACACTTAAAGTTTGGCCATTGGTTTTTAAAATACCGAAGACAGTTAATTAAGCTATTGGCGGCCATGCTGATTGTTTGGTCAATAATAACCACTGGCTACGGTATTTATGGTTTTGTTGATTATGGCTTGAAGCTGGCAGAAGAAAATAGAATGTTAGCAGAGATGGCCGTTAATTCTATTGATTTTTTTAGTTTTAAGCAGAGGCATCAGCCGCAACCTTTAATCATTACGGCGCCGCAGATTATTAATACAGGCAGCGGTTTATACGATTTTATGGCGCAGGCGAAAAATCCCAATAAAGAAAGAGGGGTAATTAATTTAAGCTATTCATTTGTTTCCGGCGATTATTCAACCCCTGTTTCCTCGATAGTTATTTTGCCCCAACAAACCGTTTTTTTATTGAGTTTGAGCAATAGCAGTGAAAAGCGATTAACTGGCGCAGAGCTGAAAGTTATTGGCACGCAATGGCAAAGTTTATGGAACAGGACAGATGTTGAAGAGGTAGAGATATCTACCAGTGAACCAAAATTTCAAACCGGCTTAGGCAGTTCTCGTTCGTGGGTGAGTTTTTTAGCCACCAATGCTTCTTTAAGGAATGTCTGGGAAGTTGCCTGGCAGGCCGTTTTATACAGCGGGAAGAGAGTGGTGGCGGTTAATCAAATTATTTCCGAAGAACTGCTGGCCGGCGAAGCCAGGGAAATAGAAATTAGCTGGTTCGAAAAACTGCCTAAAGTTACGCAGATTGATTTAGTGCCTATTGTTAATATTTACGACCCCAACATTTTTTTTGACATTCCCGGCCAGGCAGGAGAGCTGTATTATTAGAGTTTACCCATGTTTAAAAGAGTATTAAATCAGCTAGGAGAGTTCGACTGGTATTTAATCGTCAACATTTTACTGTTGATGTTTTTTGGTTTAGCCACTTTATACAGCCTGCAGATGAATGTGGCCGAACCGGACTTTGCCGCTTTGTATCGCCAGATTATTTTTGCTTTGGCGGGCATGGCTTTATTTATTCTGGTCAGCTTAACCAACTACCGTTTTTGGGGAGACTATTATAAACTGCTTTTAGCCGGCATAGTAGTTATTTTATTAGGAGTTTTTATTACCGGCACAACCATCAGAGGCATTAAGGCTTGGCTGACTTTTTTTGGACAAACTATTCAGCCGGTCGAATTTGCTAAATTGGCTTTAGTGATTTTTCTAAGCAAGTTTTTTTCTTTAAGAGCTAAAACCCAGCCATTGTTAAAGAATGTTTTTATTTCCGGGACAGCTACCTTTATTTTAGTAATTTTAGTGGCCCTGCAGCCCGATTTAGGCTCGGCCATGATTCTCTTTTTTATCTGGCTTTTTTTAGTCGTCCTTCTGCCCTTGCCGGGAAAGAAGCTGATTGGTTTATTTATTATTATAGCTTTAATTTTTACCTTGGGCTGGTTTACCATGCTTAAGCCCTATCAACACCAGAGAATTTTAGTTTTTTTAAATCCTCAAGCCGATCCTTTGGGGTCGGGCTATAATGTTGCCCAGGCGGTTTTAGCGGTTGGCTCGGGCGAAGTTTTAGGCCGGGGCCTTTCTTTGGGCTCTCAAAGCCAGTTGAATTTTTTACCGGAACAGGAAACCGATTTTATTTTTGCCGTCATTGCCGAAGAGCTGGGTTTTGTCGGAGCAGGCTTGCTTTTGTTATTGTTTCTTAGTCTTTGTTTAAGAATTTATCAAATTAGCAGAAAATATTCAGATAATTTTGGCAATTTATTGGCCCTAGGAATACTGGTCTATTTAATGGTCCAGATTTTTATTAATATTGGCATGACCATGGGCATGGCTCCGGTCGCCGGCATTCCCTTGCCCTTTATCAGCTCTGGCGGCAGTTCGTTGGTTTCTATCCTTATGGCTATGGGCATAGTTCATAGCATTTATTTGCATAATAAAAGGCTGTTGTTTGGGAAGAAATAATCGTGTATCGCTGTTCGTGTATCCTGTATCGCATATCGTGTATCATAAATAAATATCAACGATACAAGATATCCCTCAATAAACTCGGGGCTTGTCGGCACGATTCACGATTTCCCTTGACAACTTTTTTATTTTAAGATACAATCGTTATCACATAAAGAATTATCCATATGGCGACAATATCCTTAAAAGTTCAAAAAAGAGGGGTGCCGACCAAAGAAATCAACCAACAAAGAAAAGCTGGCAAAGTTCCCGCGGTTCTTTACGGTAAAAATCAAGCTAGCCAGCCTTTGTTTGTTGACGAGGTGGTTTTTGGAAAAGTCTATCAAACCGCCGGGGAAAGCAGCTTGGTTGATTTAATTATTGATGATGGCCAGCCCATTAAAGCTCTGATTTATGATGTCCAAAAAGATCCGGTGACTGATAAAATTACCCATGTTGATTTTTATCAAATAGATATGAGCAAGCCCTTTACCTTTACCATACCTTTGGTTTTTGTCGGTGAAGCCAAGGCCATTAAAGAGTTGGAAGGCACGTTGATTAAAAGTTTGGATGAAGTGGAAATCAGCTGTCTGCCTAACGATTTAATTCACGAAATTGAGGCCGATATTTCCTCTTTAGAAACTTTTGAAGATACTATCTGGGTTAAAGATTTAAAAGTTCCAGAAACTATCACTATTAAAACCGATTTAGAAGAAACAGTTGCGTCGGTAGCGCCGCCGCACGTCGAGGCAGCGCCGGCAGCTGAAGAAGCAGCGGGAGCTGAAGAAGGCCAGGGAGTTAAAGAGGGCGAAGAAGCGCCAGCGGAGCCAAAGGAAGATTCGGCAGCGCCAAAAACTAAAGAGAATAAAAAAGAAAAAAAATAAATCCATTTTAAAAAATCCGCTTAACATCAGCGGGTTTTTGAATTTTTTAAAATGTTGTATAATATAGGTATTATTTTATTATGACCAAAGAACAGCTGCCCAGTTTAATAGGCAAATTATTGTTGATAGTTTTAGTGGTTGTTTTATTAATTTCTTCAATGGTTTATTTAAATAAGCGGTGGAGCCGGATCAGGGATATCAGAAGGCAGGCCGACGCTAAAGCAGTGGTCAGGGCTTTGCAGCTTTACTATAATCAGTATGATGAATTCCCAGACAGTTTAGATGATGACGGCTTTGGCTGGGATAAAAGCAACGATTTGGCCGATAGAAGTTTTTTAAAACCACTGGTTACTTTTGGCTTGCTTAACGGCGAACCGTTTGACCCCGAAAATGATGCTGATTTTTATTATCGCTATCAAAAATTTCCGGCCGGCTCATTTGGCTGTCAATATCCTTTTGTTGTTTTTCAGGTTATGCAGTTTGAAACTAATGGCTTTGAAGCGGGCCAGGGCCAGTGCGAGGATATTGATTTTACCGCCCTGGCTCCTTATGGCTATACCTGGCAGGAATTTGAGTGATAAAGCTATTAATTAATTGATCATCAAATAAATCAACTAATAAAAGAGAATAAGCCACTTGGTTAAAATTCAAAGGAGGTGAGGAAAATGGTTTCCACCAATGGCTTGGCAGGAAAGAGGGTTCGCCTTTGCTTTAACATTGTCCGCGGCAGCCCTTTAGGCGATGATTTATGGGAGTGCTATAAAGGGGAAAGACTGACCCGTGAAGAATTTGGCCGGTTAATCGGCTGGATGATTTCACAAGCTAATCCCTTATGGCAGAAGATTGCTGAAGGGCGGCGGGAATTCGATGAGAGGGCAGAACAGGATTTTTTACGGGCTCTGCAAACTCATCATTTGTGGATAGCTGTCCAACAGCAACAAATCACAATTAAAGAGTTAATGGAGGCACTATGTCATCAGGCGAGGCAGGCCCTCACCCCAGAAGAAGAGGATGCGCTACTGGGCATATTGTTACAAGAGCTGCTAAAAGGATAACCCCTTCTTAAATAGACCCTTATCAAAGACAGTCAATGATAAGGGTCTAGTTTTATTTTAATCCCGTCTTTATCCTCAAAAATAATAACAGGTTTATATTTTAACCCACTGATTTGCTTAAAAAATTTAGAATAATCACCAACCAGAGCTTTAGAAGGCTCTTTTTTAATGGAAGGTTCTTTTTTTACATCATCTTTTGTCAGATATGGAAGATTGGCGATAATCAGGTCAATTCTTTTGTCTTTTAATGGTTTAAGCAAATTACCTTTTAAAAAAGTAATATATTTGTTAACCCGGTGAAGTTTGGCGTTTTGTTTGGCAATATTTAAAGCTTTTTGAGAAATGTCAGTAGCGTATAATTTGAATTGATCAATTATTTCCTGTTCTTTAAATTTTTTAGCCAAAGAAATTATTAAACAGCCCGAGCCGGTGCCGATATCACATATCACGTAACACGTATCACGTATCACGAATTTTGTATCGATAATATTAAGGACTTTATCAATTATTTCTTCTGATTCGGGGCGGGGGACTAGAACATGTTTATTGATTTTAAAGATTAATCCGTAAAATTCTTTTTGGCCGATAAGATAAGCAACCGGCTCATGCTTAATTCGTTTATTAATCAATTTTTCAAACTTTCTTTTTTGTCTGCTGGTTAACTGATAGTCAGGATAAGTATATAAAAATTCTTTTGGCTTTTGTAGTATAAAAGATAATAAAACTTCGGCATCAAGAAAAGCCGAGTTAATGTTCTGTTCTTTTAGTTTTTGAGCAACCCAAGAAAGAGCTTCTTTTATGGTCATAAGACCGTTATTCTTTATCAGCAGTTTTTAGGCCATCAATAATCTCATTCATCTCACCATCTAAGATTTTTTCTAAATTATGCAGAGTCAGCTTGATGCGATGGTCGGTCAACCTGTCTTGAGGGAAATTATAGGTTCGGATTTTTTCGCTTCGGTCGCCGGTGCCTACCTGGCTTTTTCTTGTTTTAGCAATTTCCTTCATCTTTTTTTCCTGCTCCATGGCCAGCAGCCGGGATCTAAGAACCATCATCGCCCTTTCCTTGTTTTGCAATTGGCTTCTTTCGTCTTGGCATTGGACAACTAAATTAGTCGGCAGGTGAGTAATTCTGATAGCCGAATACGTGGTGTTGACAGACTGGCCGCCGTGGCCGCCGGCCGTCATAGTATCTATTCTTAGATCCTTGGGGTTAATTTTTACATCAATCTCCTCGGCTTCCGGCAGGACGGCTACGGTAGCCGCTGAAGTGTGAATCCGTCCTGATTTTTCGGTCTCCGGCACTCTTTGCACCCGATGAACTCCGCTCTCGTATTTTAAATTGCCGTAAGCGTTTTTGCCGCTCACTTCAAAAATAATTTCCTTAAAGCCGCCGATGGTAGTTCGGCTGGCAGAGACTATTTTAATTTTCCAGCCCTGCCTTTCGGCATAGCGGGAGTACATTCTAAATAAATCAGCGGCAAACAAAGCGGATTCGTCGCCGCCGGCGCCGGCCCTGATTTCCATGATGATATCTTTTTTATTCAAAGGATCGCCGGGAAATAAAATTTCATTAAGATGATTTTCCAGCCCGGCTTTTTTTTGGCTCAGGTTGACAACCTCTTCTTCTGTCAGTTGTTTAATCTCCCTATCGCTTTCGGATTTTAGAGATTCGTTAAGTTCGGCAATTTCTTTATTTAGCTTTTCCAGCTCCTGAAAGTGATCTAAGATTTCTTTGATTTCTTTATATTCTTTAGATACAGCCTGCAGTTTTTGAGGATTAGAAGACATCTCTGCGGATTGCAGATTTCGTTCCAACTCATCAAAGCGATTTTTAAAGTCTTCAATTTTTTTCTGGTATTTGTTCATATAATCGTATATCGTAAATCGCGAGTCGTGAATCGCCAACTTATCAACCTATTCAACTTATTACCAGCCATGGGCTGGTCGGCCTATGGCCGAAACTTATTAAACTTATCCAACTTAATTATATCCCTTTCAAAAAATAATAAAAAGGTCCATTGGCGAACCCCTTTATTCTATAAAATAAAAAGTTATTTTTTGTCTTTATTATCTTCTTCTATTTTAGATTTTTTTGCTTGAGCTTTGGCCTTTTTGACCTTTTTACCCTTGCGCGCAGCCGCTGCCTTGATCTGCTTTTCGGCCCGGGTCTTAAATCTGTCGACTCTGCCGGCAGTATCTACCAGTTTTTGTTTGCCGGTATAAAAGGGGTGGCAGTTAGAACATATTTCCACATTAATCTCCGGCAAAGTGGAACCAGCCTTAAAAATAGCGCCGCAAACGCATTTTATTTTGACATTGTCATGATACTGGGGGTGAATACCTTTTTTCATATGAGCGTAGTGTATAGGCAATTGGCATATTTGTCAAGTATTATCACTGATAATCACTGACAGTTCACGGATAACGCACTGATGGCTCACGGATGCGTTCTATTATCAGTCGGTGATTCATCAGTCGACAGACCTCGAGCGAGTGACTCTGAGTGAGCGGCAGCGAATCGAAGAGGAGCGAGTCGAGAGGTGATTAATCCCTCAACTTAAAATTTTTAGACTGCTGGGAAATAGCAAAGATGCCCAGTGCCGAAATGTAGGTGGTAACGAACTCTCCCGGAATTTTCATCAGGCCATTGGAAATAAAAGCCACCATAACAAAAGTCAGCATAATAATGGTCCAGATAACAACATAGATTTCACCAAAATATTTTGATTCAAATTTTTCTTTGCTTTTCCAGCGATAGTATTCTTTGGAAGTGACATAAAGGCCTAAAACTCCGATATAAATCACCGACACAGCGCTGGTCCCGACACTATACCTATGGTAGGAGAAAAAATCGATAATAAAAAACCCCATAGCTATTATGCCCCAAAGATTGCTTAAGTTTTTCCAAAAGCTGCGGCCCTGCCAAATTTTTGTCGATTTATTCACAGGTTAATTATAGCATAAAATCGTAAATCGTATATCGTATATCGTGTATCGTGCCGACAGGCCCCGAGCGACCTCGAGCGAACGAAGTGAGTCGAGAGGGAGTCTAGGGGTATCGTAGCTCTTGGGGGTGCGGGAGCATGGGGATATCCACACTTTTTGCTTGACTTTATTTTCATGCTTTGATAAGATATAGGCGTACATTAAAAGAATTTAAAATCCATGACTTAGGTCCTCTTTATTGCTAAATAAAGGGGGTTGGGCCTAGGTCGTCCAGTCTAACTGGACAGGATGGTTTCTGCTATTATCCGCTTTCGTTAAAACTTCAGCGGACAAGGTGGAAATCCGGCTTCCTCCGTAACCATAGGATAACTGATGTCGTGCTCCAAATTGGAGTGGCCAGAGTCAGTAAAAGTGGCTTTAGATCCGTTTTACTGGCGGATTTTTTTAGTCTGCCTGTTCGTCTAAAGCAATAAAGGTGGCACCACGGGTCGTCTGAAAATTTTTTCTAAGACCTCTCGTCCTTTGGCACATATTTTTTATGTGTTTAGGGATGAGAGGTTTTTTTGTTTATATCAGTTTAAAATATATATTATCCTGCCAAATTACTAAAAATAATTAGGCAGATTAAAGTAAAGAAAAAATTATGTTAAGCAAAAATGAAATTATTATTCCAACAAATCCGCCCAGGCTGATTATTATTGCCGGACCCTGCAGGGTTGGCACAACTGCTTTATCAAATATTTTTGCCAAATCAGGAATCACAGCTTATATGCAGCCAATAAAATCGGCCAGAAGGGCGACGGAAGAACGAGAGAAGGCAGTGCCGTGGATAATCAAGTCAGAAGAACTTGCAGTAGTCAAAGAAACCATAGGTCCAGCGACCGATGCTGAATTCTTTGATCCT
>Ga0180007_10002743_pt1 | contig 20478 bp, 24 predicted proteins | sample MM_PC_MetaG_FD_121122 | JGI IMG/M metagenome (GOLD analysis project Ga0180007, IMG submission 121122) | Groundwater microbial communities from the Aspo Hard Rock Laboratory (HRL) deep subsurface site, Sweden - MM_PC_MetaG | ecosystem: Environmental > Aquatic > Deep subsurface > Groundwater... | reverse complement strand
GCCATGTTTTAAAGTCTTTTAATCCTTTTTTTAATTCCTCAAAAATCTCTTTCTTTATTAGTAATATCTTTCTTATTCTTAAATCCTCTATAGGGGGGTAACGATCTATCTTATCATTCCCAACGTGGATAGATAAGGAAGGGTTTACTTGTTAGTGAAGGGTGGTATAATATAGCAACATGATAATGATGGTAGAACGCGATAAAAAGAGAGAATTAAGGGCTAAATTATTAGAAAAGTTGCTATTTTTAACTCAAGAAGAGATAAAAAGGAGGAGCGGACATGTTGAAAAAATATTATCTAGGTTACCTATATATAAGAATGCAAAAATTATTTTGGCGTATTACCCTTTAAAAGGGGAAGTTAATGTTTTGGAGATGATTAGGAAGGCTTTAGGAGTTAAGAGGGTTTGTTTTCCAGTAATGGATTTGAAAAAGAAAGACTTGCGCGTTTTTGAAGTGAGTAATCTGGATGAGGATTTTGTTCCCGGGCCATATAGGGTTATGCAGCCTGATATAAAAAGGACAAAAGAATTAGCAAGTAGTGACATAGATATGGTAATTGTTCCAGGTCTTGCTTTTGATTTGCATCGTAATAGATTGGGACGAGGCGCTGGGTTTTACGATCGCTTTATTAAACGGTTAAATTCTTCTACTAAAACAGTAGGAGTTGCTTTCAATTTTCAAATCCTAGAAAACCTTCCTGTTCATCCTTCTTATGACGAAAAGGTCGATATCGTTGTAAGCGAGAAATCCGTCGTTTAATTAAATAATTTAGGTTAGTTTTTATATTGTAGGCTGGGATAATAGTCTTAATGTTAGAGTTAAGAGAATTGGTAAATTCTCCGCCTAAGGCGGATCATTAGGAGGTCACTATGTTTATATTTTATATAATAGCAGGTATCGTCGCGGGAGTAATTAGCGGGTGGTGGTTAGGTCAGGTTTTAGATAAAAAGAAAGCCGCCAAAGTAAAAGAAGACGCGCAGAAAGTGTTGAGGGAAGCGAAAGTAAAGGCAGATGAAATCTTACGAAAAGCTGATTTAGATGGTAAAGAGTTGCTGTATAAGTTAAGAGTTGATTTCGAAAAGAAAAATGTTGCCAATAGAGAAGAGTTGCTTAATTTGGAGAAGCGGCTTATTCAACGAGAAGAGAATTTAGAAAAACGGCTTGATTTTATTGAAGGTCGAGAAAGAGAGGTTAATCGGCGTGAAGAAAAAAATAGAGGGATTTCACAAGAGTTAGAGAAAAAAAATGCCGAGTTAAGTCAGTTGATAGAAGAAGAAAAAGAAAAATTGAAAAGGATATCTTCGTTAACCCCGCAGGAAGCAAAAGAACTTCTTTTAAAAAGATATGAAGAAGAGTTGCGGTATGAAAAAGCTAAGATGATTAGAGAAATGGAAGAGCAAATTAAAGAAGAAGCAGATGAAAAAGCTAGAGAGATAGTCTCTCAAGCAATTCAGCGGTGCGCTGTGGAGCATGCCACAGAGACTACTGTAAGTGTTGTGTCTCTTCCTAATGATGAAATTAAGGGCCGTATAATAGGGAGAGAAGGAAGAAATATCAGATCTTTTGAGATGATTACAGGGGTTGATTTAGTTATTGATGATACTCCCGAAGCCGTTAGTTTGTCAAGCTTTGATCCTATAAGGAGAGAAGTTGCTCGTATTGCCCTTGAGAAGTTAGTTCAGGATGGCAGAATTCATCCCGCCAGAATTGAAGAAGTTGTAGAAAAGACAAAGAAAGAGTTTGATAAAAAACTGATGGAAGAAGGTAAGACCGCTTCATTTGATGTGGGTATCCATAATCTGCATCCGGAGATAATAAAGTTGTTAGGAAAATTAAAGTATCGTACCAGTTTCGGGCAAAATGCTTTACAGCATTCTAAAGAGGTAGCTATTATCATGGGGACATTGGCCGCGGAACTGAATTTAGACGCGCGTCTTGCTAAAAGGGCAGGGCTCTTGCATGATATTGGTAAAGCGGTTGATCATCAAGTAGAAGGAACTCACGCGCAAATAGGTTGCGAACTTTTAAAGAAATACGGAGAAAACGATATAGTGATTAATGCTGCCGAAGCGCATCATGAAGAAGCAGAGTTTAGCTCTCTTTATTCGTTGTTAGCGTTGATTGCTGATGCTATTTCAGCTTCTCGACCGGGAGCAAGAAGAGAGACTTTAGAGACGTATGTAAAAAGGCTTAAGCAGCTTGAAACTATAGCTGACTCCTTTGAAGGTGTAGATAAGAGTTATGCTATTCAGGCTGGCCGTGAAATAAGAGTTATTGTTCAGCCTAAGAGAGTGAAAGAGGAAGAGTCTTCTGCTTTAGCGTATGAGGTAAAAAAGAAGATAGAGCAGGAAATGGATTATCCCGGAAATATAAAAATTACTGTAATTAGAGAAACTAGAGCGGTGGAGTATGCCAAATAGAATTAAAAATTAAAAATGCAAAATTAAAAATTGATATGAAATGCAGTAAATGTCGAGAAAGGAGTAGAGTAAGAAGATGAGGATTTTGTTTATTGGTGATATTGTTGGTAAACCTGCTAGAACATATCTGCGGGAAAGTCTTGCGGGGATACGCCAGGCGGTCAATGTAGATTTTGTAATTGCGAATGGGGAAAATTCCGCTGGCGGATCAAGCGTTACAGTGGATACTGCTAAAGAAATTTTTTCAAGCGGGGTAGATGTTATGACTACCGGCGATCATATTTTTAAGAAGAAAGAATCAAAAGAAGTTTTAGAAAACTATGATTGTGTAAGACCATTAAATTATGGGGAGTACCCTCCTGGTGAAGGAGTCTTAGTACGGGAAATAAGGGGGACGAAGGTGGCGGTTATAAATCTTTTAGGTAGAGTGTTTATGCCCCCGATGGATTGTCCCTTTAGAGCAGTAAGAGATATAATAGAGGATGTTAAGAGTAAAGCAAGAATAATAATTGTGGATATGCATGCTGAAGCAACAAGTGAGAAAGTAGCTATGGGTTATTTTCTTGCTGGCAAGGTGAGCGCTGTTCTGGGGACGCATACGCATATTCCTACGGCGGATGAAAGAATCCTGGATGATTATACCGCTTATATTACTGATGTAGGAATGACAGGAAGTTTTGACTCTGTTTTAGGGAGAGATAAACATCAGATAATTGAGAAGTTTGTCACAAATATGCCGGTACGGTTTAATCTTGCTCAGGGCGACGTTCGTATTCAGGGTGTAATTATTGATGTTGAGGAGACTACCGGCGCGGCGCGTCAGATAAAAAGGGTTGAATACAGAAAAAATAACGTATGAATTGGAGTGGATCAGAACGTAGGCGGTTTGTTAGGGTTAAGTTGCCGTGTAAAATTATAGTATATACGCCCTCAGAGCATATTATTACGGCACAAACAAAAGATATTGGCGCTGGCGGGGTAAGGGTTATTATTGAAGAATCGTTAGATATTCATTCTATGGTAGGATTAGAAATTTATTTTCGAGATGAAGCTATATTATGTGAGGGAAGAGTTGTTTGGGTAGTTAGCCAGGATAATTCAGAAGCAAGAAAGAAAGGATTGTTTGATACCGGAATAGAATTTTTTAAAATCAAAGAAGAAGATAGATGTATAATTAATAATATGGTTGAGTCTATTTGCCTTAAAAAGAAATGATATTAGAACAAACTAATTCACCTCAAGATTTAAAGACATTAAATGTTGAAGATTTGAAACTTCTTAGTGAGGAAGTTCGACGGTTAATTATTGAAGTTGTTTCAAAAAAAGGTGGGCATCTCGCGTCGTCTTTAGGGGCGGTGGAGATATGCGTTGCTCTACATTATCTTCTTAATGCCCCTGCCGATGATATTATTTTTGATGTTGGTCATCAGGCGTATCCTCACAAAATTCTTACTGGAAGAAAAGATTCGTTTAATACAATTAGAGAATATAAAGGATTAAGCGGGTTCCCTAATTTTAAAGAATCAGAGTATGATGTTTATACTTCTGGGCACGCCTCAGCGGCGGTTTCTTGGGCTCAAGGCATCGCGGAAGCTAAAAAGTTAAGAGGGGATAAATCTAAGACGGTGGCCCTAATTGGTGATGGATCTTTAACGGGAGGAATGTGTTTTGAGGCGTTAAATAATTGTGGTCACGCGCAAAGCGATGTTTTAGTTATTTTTAATCATAATGAGATGAGTATTTCTCCTTCAGTAGGCGCTTTAAGTAATTATCTTACAAAAATAATTTCAGCACCCATTTATAATCGTATTAGAGAAGAATTAGAAAGTTTTTTAGATCATTTCTCATTAGGAAAAAAAATTACGAATAAAGCGAAAAAGTTTGAAGAGGCGGTGAAAGGATTAGTTATTCCGGGAATATTCTTTGAGGAGTTGGGGTTTAGGTATTTTGGTCCTATCGATGGCAATAAGTTAGATGTTCTTATTCCTAATTTAAAAAATGTTCTTTCATTAAAAGGGCCAAAGCTTCTTCATATAATTACTAAAAAGGGTAAGGGCTATAAGTTTTCCGAAGATAACCCCGAAGATTTTCATAGCTCATCTATTTTTCATGTTGAGGAGGGTACTTTTAAAAAAGGTAAAGAGTCTTTTAGTGAAGCATTCGCTAATAAGCTTATTTCTTTAGCTAAGGATGACTCTCGGATCGTCGCGATTACCGCGGCGATGCCTAAAGGGACGGGTCTTAATTTATTTAGTGAAGCATATCCCCAAAGATGTTTTGATGTGGGAATTGCTGAGGCGCACGCTGTAGGGTTTGCCAGCGGGTTAGCAAAGAAAGGGTTTAAGCCGGTGGTCGCGATCTACTCAACGTTTTTGCAGAGAGCCTTTGATCAAATAATTCATGATGTCGCTTTGCAGGAGTTAGGAGTTGTTTTTATTCTTGACCGATCTGGAGTTGTTGGTGAAGACGGTCCCACTCATCATGGTGTTTTTGATATCGGGTATTTACGCATGATTCCTAATATGGTTTGTATGGCGCCAAAAGATAAGGAAGAATTTCAAGATATGTTGGCGTTGGCGATGACTATAAATTCTCCCTCAAGCATCAGGTTTCCCAGGGGAGAAGCTTATTCTTTAGGGCAAAGTGAAAAAGTTCGGATAGGGGAGGGGCAAGTTTTGCGCCGCGGTGGAAAATTTTGTATTGTTGCTGTTGGATCAATGGTTAAAGTTGGTGTAGAATGTGTAGAGTTATTAGAGAAAGATGAAATTAAGGGAAGTTTAGTAAACGCCAGATTTATTAAACCGTTAGACGAAGACTTATTAGAAAGTTTGGCAAGGGATTATGAACTTATTATTACTTTAGAAGAAGGAAATTTAAGTTGCGGATTTGGCTGCGCGGTTTTAGAATTGTTTGAGAGAAAGAATTTATTGAGAAAAACAAAATTAGTGGTCCAGGGATTTGGCGATGAGTTTATTCCCCACGCGTCTAAGGAGCAACTATTTAAAATGTACGGGTTAGATGCGGGGTCTTTAGCTGAAAAGATAAAAAATTTTTTAAAAGAGGATAATTTATGTCAGAACTAAAATCTACCGATAATAAGGGTGTTTCTCAGCAGGCACGAGAATCTTTTTTTGTTGAGATAAAGAAAGATAAGTGTAAAGGGTGTCGGCTTTGTGTTGAGTATTGTCCAACTAAACATTTAGGGTTATCGAAAGAGTTTAACAAGAAAGGACGGTTATTCGCGCGGATTAATGAAACAACTAACTGTATTGGTTGCGGGTTTTGTTTTGCTATGTGTCCCGACGCGGCGATCCAGATATATCCGAAGGACGAGGGAAGAAGGATGAGGGAAGAAGGATGAGGGAAGAAGGACGAGAAAAAGATAAAGTATTAATGTCGGGCAATGAAGCTATGGGTGAAGCAGCGTTGCGCGTGGGATGTAAGTTTTATGCTGGATACCCTATCACGCCTCAGAATGAGTTAACAGCGTATATGGCGCGATATATGGTGGGGAAGGGTGTGTTCATTCAATCGGAAAGCGAACTTGCCGCGATAAGCATGGTTATGGGCGCCGCGGCTAGCGGGACTAGGTCTATGACGTCTTCTTCCAGCCCGGGAATTTCGTTAAAACAGGAAGGTATTTCTTATATGGCAGGGTGTCAGTTACCGGCGGTTATTATTAACGTGATGAGAGGCGGCCCGGGATTAGGCAATATTAACTCTAGCCAAAGTGATTATTTTCAGTCTACCAGAGGCGGCGGGCATGGTGATTATTATACTCCGGTGTTAGCGCCTCATACAGTAGATGAAGCAATACGGTTGGTTATGTTAGCTTTTGATATGGCCGATTATTATAGGACGCCTGTATTAATTTTAGCCGATGCTATTATTGGACAGATGATGGAACCGGCTTCTTTTCCCGCGAAGAGTGAGTTTGATAAGCCGCGGCTTCCTAAATCGTGGGCGTTAACTGGCGCTAAAGATAGAGAGCCAAACGTTGTACGTTCTTTATTTATAAAAGAAGGGTCGCTTACCCAGCATAATGAGAACTTAAAAAATAAATGGCAGCAGATAAGAGAGGCAGAACAGCGATACGATCAATATAAAATAGAAGGCGCCCAGTATTTGATTGTTGCTTACGGGTCGCAGGCAAGAATTGCCAGGGAAGTAGTTGATGTGTTACGGGAAGAAGGGATTAATATAGGATTGTTTCGGCCTATCAGTTTATGGCCGTATCCTGTGACGGCAATACAGAGAGCCGCGGCAAGTGTTGATCATGTTTTTGTTGTTGAACAATCGATGGGACAGATGGTAGAAGATGTACGGTTAAGTTTGCCAAATAAAAAGGTTCATTTTTATGGTAAAGCCGGCGGCGATATTCCTCGAACTAAGGAGATCATGGAATATGTTAAATCCGAAATGTGAATATCGAAATACGAAACAAACTAAGAAAATTCGAATGTCGAAATACGAGAAATACAAAACGGTTTTGTTTTAGGTGTTAAGATTTCGAACATTTAAAAATTGTTTTGAATTTCGTATTTCGTGTTTCGAATTTAGAGTGCGCTATGTGTATAGATTTATCGTCTAGTGTATGTGTTAGTAAAGGTAAGATAAAATAAATTATGGCAAAGCGATTTGTTTCTCCCCAATCGTTAAAAGATGTTGATACTCATTATTGCTCGGGATGCGGTCATGGTATTTTGCACCGAATAGTTGCTTCTGTTATAGATAAGTTAGGATTAAGAGATAAAACTATAGGGGTGGCGCCTGTAGGGTGCGCGGTTATTGCTTACGATTATTGGAATTTTGATGTATCTGAAGCAGCTCACGGCCGAGCGTTAGCTGTTGCCACGGGAATAAAAAGGTGTAAACCGGATTCCTTTGTTTTTACTTATCAGGGCGACGGAGATTTAGCTTCTATCGGCTTGGCAGAAACGATACATACGGCTAATAGAGGCGAAAACTTAACTTGTGTTTTTGTGAATAACGCTTGTTACGGAATGACCGGCGGTCAGATGGCGCCAACAACAGTTGTTGGGCAAAAAACAGCAACAACTCCTTTTGGCAGGAATCCGCGTGCCGGAGAAGGGTGGCCGTTGAAAGTAAGCGAATTGTTGGCTCAGTTGCCAGGGGTTTGTTTTGTTGCTAGGACAACGGTTACTTCGCCCAAAGATGTTTTAAAGACAGAACAATGCATAAGGCAAGCTTGTATTAATCAAATAGAGAAAAAAGGGTTTTCAATTGTAGAAATTTTAAGTCCTTGTCCTACTGTTTGGCAAAAAACTCCCATAGAAGCGGCTAAGTGGGTACAAGAAGAGATGATAAAAGTATTTCCATTAGGAGTTATAAAGGAATAAATGGGACAGACAAAAGACCAAAGACTAAAGACAAAAGGAATAAAAGAGAATGAGATTTTTAGTGAGTCTTCGGTTTTCGGTCTTCAGTCTTCGGTCTAAATATGAACATCGACATTCTATTATCAGGATTTGGCGGGCAAGGATTAATGAGCGTAGGTAAGATTATTGCCAGGGCTGTAATTAAGGATGGCAAAAATACTACGTGGTTTCCTTCATATGGCGCTGAAGTTAGAGGAGGAACAGCGCATAGCTTTGTAAGAATTTCCGATTCAATTATTGCTTCCCCGTTAATGAAACCTCCGGATATCGCGGTGTTTTTGAATCAACCGTCGTTAGATAAATTTGAAAAACAGATTAAATCGGGAGGTCTTCTTATTTGTAATAGCGATGTTTTGCAGCGGGAGCCTGTATGTGATGGGGTAGAAATAATTAAAGCACCGTTAAACAGTATCGCGTTAGAATGTGATAATATAAAAGTAGCAAACACTGTTGCTTTAGGTGTATTAACAGCGGCTAGACCGCGGATTTTAAAACGGCAGATAGTAATAGATGTTTTAAAAGAAACGTTTAAGCGGCAGGATTTAGTTTCTCAAAATATAAAAGCTTTTTATAAAGGCGAGAAAGTGGTTAATAGATAGATTGCAGATATTATATTCTATTTTTAATCGCAATAAAGGAGAAAGAAGATGTTAAAGGTAAGATTCGCGCCGTCACCGACAGGGTATTTGCATATTGGAGGAGCCAGGACTTGTTTGTTTAATTGGCTGTATGTTCGTAAATTAGGTGGTAAGTTTGTGTTGAGAATAGAAGATACCGATGTTGAGCGGTCTAAGACGGAATATTTAGAAGAAATTTTAGAAAGCATTAAGTGGTTAGGTATGGATTGGGACCAGATTCACTATCAGTCTCAACGATTTGATATTTATCGTGAGTACGCGCAAAAGCTAATCGATGAAGGTAAAGCTTACAAGAAGGACGGCGCGGTATTTTTTAAGTACACGTTTAGCGAAATCAAAATAAACGATTTGGTTCGGGGTGAGATTATGTTTAATGAATTGCCAAAGGAAGAAGAGGTTATTATAAAAAGTGATAATTCGCCCACCTACAATTTTAGTTGCGTAATTGATGACGCGTTAATGGAAATAAATTGTGTGATAAGGGGGGAAGACCATATATCTAATACGCCTAAACAAATTTTAATGTATGAAGGGTTAGGGTTTAAAGTTCCAGAGTTCGCGCACTTACCTTTAATTTTGTCTCCTTCGGGAGGGCGGATGTCAAAACGGTTTGGCGCAACCTCCATAAGAGAGTATAAACAGGATGGGTATTTATCTCAAGCAATTGTAAATTATCTTCTTCTCTTAGGCTGGGCTCCTGGAGATAATCGGGAAATCATATCTTTGGATGAAGCCAAAAATATTTTTGATATTAAAAAGGTGAATAAAGCAGGGGCGGCTTTTTGTATGGATAAGTTGAATTGGGTTAATTCTGAATACATAAAAAATAAAAACATCAAAGATTTAACACAAGATGTAATTAACTATTTGCAAAGTAAAGAGTTCCTTCCTCAAGATATTGATTCTAATTATGTCCAGAAAGTTGTTGAATTGTTTCAGGGAAGAATGGTAAAATTATCTGACCTCTTAGATTGGGGGCGGTTTTGTTTCTATGATGATTATGCTTATAGCGAAGAAACGAAAGATATTTTAGACAAAAATCTAAGTAAGGAAGTTAGTGTTTTAATGGAGAAGTTTTCTTCTATGGATAGTTTTGATAAAGATGCTATTGAGAAAGAATTCCGTAATGCGGCGCAAGGCTTGGGATTAAAAACACGGGATTTGGTTCATCCGGTAAGAGTCGCTTTAACTGGTAGAAAGGTTGGGCCGGGGTTGTTTGAAACAATAGAAGTTTTGGGTAGGCAAGAAGTTGTTAAGAGATTGAAGCGGTTGTGTGAATATTGGGAAAATTGAAAAAAGGGGGAGGAATGAAAAAGGTATCAGTTGTTATTCTTTGTGTGTTTTCTCTCATTTTATTTTCTGGGTGTACGTCTGCGCGGAATTTAGCGGATAATACTGGAGAAGTCTTTCAAACCACTGGTAAAGGAATATCTTCTGGCACGGTTGGCGTAAGCAGAGGATTTGTTTCGATGTTAAGCGGCATAGTAAAAGGATGCGCCTATACGGTTGGCGGCGTAGGAAAAGCTATTTTGGCTGGTCCTAAAGTTATCTGGGAAGAAGCGAAAAAAGCAGACCAGTGGCTGCAGGATCACGCGTGGTAAATGGCTAATTAATTAGCATGGAACTGCCCAGAGATAATAGCAGTCTTACTGAAATTTTTAAAACGGCCAATAGTCCTCGTATTTCTGATTTTAATGGGGAATACTTTGTGGATATGTTGACTGTCCTACCAAGTTTACGGAAATTTTCTCATCGAAAAGTTTTCTATTCTGAAGATAATCAGGTGTTGGGGTATAACCTTCTTTTTAATAAGTTTGTATGGGGCCATTTTTTTGTCGAAGAAAGTAAAGAGTTAGATTGTCCCAACGCGATAATTAATTACGATAGTCCGCGAAATTCATTTCTTACTAATAAAATTAGAGATTACGTTAGGCGTGTTGATGAAAATACATTTTTAGGGAAGTTTACCTATTTAGTTATGGGCAGACAATATTTTTTAGGGTACTTTTCTTTATCTAAAGCCAAATGATAAGAAAACCAAAAAGGTTAGTAGAATGGCGGAAAAACAGTTAAAAAAAGAGCTTACGCTTTTAGATGTTTTTTGTATCGCTACGGGGGCGATGATTAGTTCAGGATTATTTATCTTGCCGGGATTAGCATTTGCTAAAGCGGGCCCGGCAGTAATGCTATCGTATATGCTAGCAGCTGTCTTGTGTGTGCCTACAGCGTTGAGTACAGCGGAATTATCTACAGCTATGCCTAAAGCCGGCGGCGATTATTATTATATTACCAGGGGGTTTGGTCCTCTTCTTGGAACAATTGCCGGGTTTAGTTCCTGGTTTTCTTTAAGCTTTAAAGGGGCGTTTGCTCTTTTAGGGATGGGGGCGTATTTGCGTTTGTTTACCGATATGCCTTTAAACCTAATCGCGGTTTGGTGTTGTTTATTTTTTATTGTGTTAAATCTAATAGGCGTAAAGTTTGCTGCTCGGTCGCAGGTAGTTTTAGTTTTTGGGTTGGTAGTTATACTTATTATTTATATTGTTTTAGGAATGAAAAATGTGGATTCTAGCCGGTTTACACCGTTTTTTGCTGCCGGGGCGGGTTCTATATTTTCTACGGCAAGTTTTGTGTTTATTTCCTATGGAGGATTAACTAAAGTAGTCGCGTTAGCGGAAGAAATTAAAAATCCCGGTAAAAATTTACCGTTAGGAATATTTTTATCTTTAACGGTAACGGCTTTATTTTATTGCGCGGTGATTTATGTTACGGTCGGCGTTTTAGACCCGGCGGTTTTAAGTAATACCCTTATTCCCATATCTAAAGGCGCTCAGGCTTTTGGCGGTAAGGGGTTAACGCTGGCAATAAGTATTGCCGCGTTTTTGGCGTTTATCTCTACGGCGAATTCTGGGATTATGACCGCGTCTCGGTATCCTCTAGGAATGAGCCGTGATAAATTTCTTCCTTTTAATTTTCAGAAAATAAGCGCTAAGTTTAAAACTCCGTATATTTCTATTCTTTTTACCGGCGGGTTTATGGTTGTTGCTATTTTATTTTTGAAATTAGAGTTATTAGTAAAATTGGCTTCTAGTGTACTAATTTTACTATTTACCTTTGCTAATCTCACGCTGATTTTATTTAGGGAAAGCAAAATTTTAAGTTATCATCCTAAGTTTCGTTCGCCACTGTATCCTTATCCGCAGATTATAGGAATATTGGGAGGAATGTTTCTATTAGTTGAGATGGGAACGTTTATCGGTTTTTTAACTATGGGTTTTCTTTTTTTGGGGGTTAGTTGGTATAAGATTTATGTGCAGAAAAGAGTAACTAAAGATTCAGCGCTTATTTATCTGCTAGAAAGAATGGTCGCGCGGGATAAAGAATTAACTTCAGATAATCTTCTTACTGAATTAAAAGAAATTGTTATAGCTCGTGATGAACTCTTGGAGGATAGGTTTCATAAACTTATTGAAGGAAGCCGTGTATTGGATATAGATAGACCGATAAATATGGCGGATTTTTTTGATGAAATTTCAATTATTTTGGGGAAAGAGTTAAACGGTAATCCGCGGGAGTTGGTAACGAAATTCAGTGAAAGAGAAGCTATTTCCAGCACCGTATTAAGAAAAGGGTTAGCTGTTCCTCATATAGTTATTGATGGTAAGGGAGTATTTTCCGCGTTGTTAGTTAGGGCTAAAGCCGGAGTAATTTTCCCGCAGGATAAAGTGGCGCATATTATATTTATTTTAGTAGGGTCGGTAGATGAGAGGAATTTTCATTTAAAAGCACTGGCGGCGATCGCTCAGATTACAATGAATCCTGAGTTTGATGAACAATGGCTTGCGGCGAAAGGTCAGGAAGAATTAAAAAATATCGTGCTTTTAGCCCAACGGCGGAGAGGGTAGATAAGACATCCTATAATTTTTATAGGATGTCTTGATTACACAGATTAGGAATAGATTACATAGATTAAAAGAGACTAATCGTATAAAATGATGAAAAAAATAGTGTTGGTAGGAGGAATGATTATTGGTATAAGTACGGCTGTTGTTAGCGGCGCGGCAGCGCAGCAGGTAGCTGTAACTACTAATGGGGTAGAAGTTATTTTAGAAGATGACGGGACTTGGGATTATGTGGCCTCATCTCAGGTTTCAGAAGAGATTGTTAATAAAAATGAAAAAGTGAAAGATGATTTAAGATATTATATCCAGAGAAAGGATAGTTTGTTTGAGAAACGGTTTGATATATTTGTTGACTGGAATTTGCCTTACGATGAGAAGTATGTTCAAATTATGGAAGGGTTTCATAGGGTTTGGGATAGTCATCAGAACAATAGTTTTTTTGATGAATCAGTGAGAGCTTTTGGCGCGAAAAAAGCCGAGCGGATATTAGGAATATTAGAAAATTGGGAACAATGGCATATGTTTTGTAGATAGAAACAGGGGGGGAAGGACTTAAAATCTATGAAGGTTAAAGCGGTAAAAAGAAAAAGTGTGAGTAAGGGCAAGCTATTAGAATTTAACTTGGAGAGATTTAGCCTGAAATACGATACTCTCCTAGAGGCAAAAGGTAAATTAAGAAGCAAGTATTTTAAGGAGTTTATTCTTAAGAGTTATCCCGTGAAATATAAGACAGGAGAAGTGAACCCCAGAAATGTGGCGTTGGAAAAATTGTTGGATATGGGATATAGAATAAGAACCACGGAAGATTTTTTTAAGAGGAAAACAGACGCTTTTGGGATGAATGAGGAAGGAATGAAAAAGGTAGTTAACTCACAAATGTCAGATTTTCAGAAAATCGTAAAAATAATGTATGTAATGGATGTGAAAGGAGAGCGAGTCAGGGTGGGTGGCAATGTTGAGCAGTTTTCAGTTGTTGGCGTTGACAATATAAACAAATTTATTGATTTAAAAATAGATGAGTTTTATAAAATGGAAAAGAATAAAGTGGTAATTTCTCTTCCCACTAAAGATGTCGCGTGGGAAGTTATTCGTAACACGGTTGTTATTGGGTATTATTTCAAAGTCGCCGAAGATATATTGCGGAGTTTAGGGTAATTTATAGTTCGGTATATCCTCCTTCGCTCCGCCACCTTTGGTGGCGAGGCTTCGGAGCGATTATTCTCTTTTTTTTTTGAATATAGATACTTTGGTAAAGAGAATAAAAATAAGTTGTACAAAGGCTTTGTTCTTGGTAAAATCTGAAGCTAAAATATTTGCCCCGTGGTGTAATTGGTAACACGCTTGATTCTGGATCAAGTATTTCTGGTTCGAGTCCAGACGGGGCAGCCATCTTTTGAAGAATACGAACTATCTGATGAGTTTTTGTAACCTATTGAAATATCAGGGATTGCGTAAAGACTCATCTTTATCTTAAACCACTTAGTTCGTATTTTAATCTTAAACGTGTCTTTCTGGTTTTCCGAAATCTGCTCTTTTTCAGGGTCAAAGGGATAGACAGTAATTTCCTTTATCAGTAGCTGCATCAACTCTTTTTGGTCTTCTAACGGCAGGGCATCAATAACCTTATCAAAATTCCGCAGGCCTTTCTGGATTACGTCAATATTAAGCAGCTTGTTTTGCTTCATCTCAACCTCAACGCTGAGTTTGTCTTTTGTAAGCTGTAACCTGTCTCTTTCCTCAACAAGCCTGTTGTGTTCTTCCTGAACATCTCTGGACATAATTCCCCTTTTCATTCCCTCAACAAGATTCTTGATATGTTTTGATAATTCGTTTATCTCTTTCTGATGCTTTTTTTGTTTCTTAAGCAGTGGTGCAAGGCCGGATGAGCTATCCTTATTTGCTGTCGTAATACACTCATCAAGGAGCTTTTTATTTTTGCTTATATCTGATATGGTTTTCTTGATTATGTTTTCAAACTCTCTTGCAGGAAGATAGCGGACTTTACATTCCGAATCCTTCGGCTCTTTGCTTACGATAACACAGGTATAATAAAGATAGGGAGTGCCATCCTTTTGCTTCTTGCCGGAAGGATAAGGTGTCATAGTTGAGCCACAATCCCCGCATTTTAATATCCCTTTCAATAGATGAACACGCTCATCTTTTTTTATAAGAAATGGAGAAATTTCTTTTTTCTCTTTCTTCTTGTTTCTTATCTTCTCTACATCCCGGAACATCTTCTCAGTAATTATTGCTTTGTGTTTGGCTTTGTAATCCTTATCTTCATGGCTGATTAAGCCGGCATAGACAGTCTTATTTAAAATTCTTATTACGTCATCTTCGTCCTGTTTATTTCCGCCTATTGTTTTCTCAATGCCTTTTCTTGTTTTGATAGTTCTAATTTTATTTCTGAAGCCCAAGGCATTTAATTCTTCTTTTATCTCAGATAATCTTTTTCCCTCAAGGAATCTTTTAAAGGTCAGCTTTACGCCTTCAGACTCCTTTTTGTTTATAACGAGCATCTTGTTTTCATAATCATAGTCATAGCCAAATGGTATCCATCCGCCGTGCCACTTCCCGTCTTTTGCTCTTTGCGATAGAGTAGTCTGGGTTCTTTCTGAAATCAATTCTCTTTCAAATTCTGCAAAGCTCAGGAGCATATTTAACATCAGTTTTCCTGCTGACGTGGAAGTATCAAGAGGTTGTGTGGCAGAGGCAAAGATTGTATTATGCTTGCCAAACACTTCAACAAGGTGATAGAAATCTTTAGGTGAGCGTGAAAGCCGGTCGTATTTGTAAAACACCACAGCATCTATAAAACCTAGCTCAATGTCCTGCAATAATTCCTGCAAAGCAGGCCTTTTTATGTCCTTACCTGAATACCCTGCGTCTTCGTAGACTTTTGCCTCAGCCCAGTTTTCCTCTTTCTTCAAAGCGATAAAATGCCTGCATACTTCTTTCTGACTGTTTAAAGGATTTGCTTCTTTTTTTGACTTCTTCGCCTGTTCTTCCGTTGAAACCCTTGTGTACATAGCACATCTTGTAATTGTTTTCTTTTGTTGTGATTTTTGTTTTGGCATCACTTGTCTCCTGTTTGTAAAACAGCATAGCGCATTTTACAGTTTACGTCAATATGTTTTAATACGAAATATATCTTGAGATTCAAAAAAATAGGTGGTATAATACCAATTTAATATTCATTGTAACTTTAGGATGAATAAGAGATGATAAGAAATGAGCATTAACCTTACAATTGATAAAAATATAATAAATAATTTAACTACCGAATTACTAAAAAAAATTTTACCTGCATTGAAACAGAAAAAAATCATTATGCATTTAACAGACCCTTTTTTTCAGGAACTGTTGTCGGATGGCAATAAGAATAGAAAAGCACGACATGCCGATATCTATAATAAAATATTTAACGGTAGCATTATACTTTCGCTACCCGAACTTATTAAGTCTGAGCTAAAAGGCACTAGAAAACTATTTTATGGTCAACATATTGAAGTGAAAATTCGTGCATTGCTCGTTGACTTGGCGCAGGGAAAATCCTTAGATGATCTACTGGACAGAAAATTAAATGAGATGGCAAAGTATAGAAGGCTTTTTAATGCAGATTTGAAATTTAGGCAAGAACGTAATTTAGTCAATGTTTTTAACAATATAAAAGATGATATTGTGAATAAACCGAACGATAGGAAAAAAATAAAAAATATTAGTTTTAGTGATTATTACTCTATATTTTCTAGGGATATAAAAATTAAAAAAATACAAAAATTTTTAGAAGCAGAAAACATCCCTTATGCAAATTGTATCGATGATTATCTTAATAATCCAAAATTTCCATGTATTAATGCTTGGGTTAGATATTGGTTCGCATACCATTATTATACAGTGCAGAGAGGACAACCTACCTTGAAGGGTAATGATGCTTCAGATTTAGTCTATATAGTTGCCGGTAATTGTGTGGATTATTTTGTTACAAACGATGATATGCTTTTGACAATGGGAACCCTGTGCTATTATTCTGGAAAATTTATCAACTGGAGTACCTTTGAATCTAAATTTCTGTAACAGTTTTAGGCGCTTCTAATTTTTCACAGAAATACCTTAAAGCTTAGGGGTTTAATTACAGACAAAATAAGGCTGTGGAATTTCTCAAAATAGCGAGGAATGGATGAGATTGCAGGCTGTTTTGGAAATAGATTTAATGAATTTAAATTGGAAGAGAGTAAAAGGTAGTAGTCCAGAAACTAATATCAAAAGGAGAATAAACCATGGAAGAATTTATTAAAAACAAAGAAAAATTAATCAATGAGCAGATAAATGCGACAATCGACATTAAAGATGAATTTGGCATTGAAAAAGCGATTGGTTATCTTGTCGGGGAAAAATTTTATAGTTTAATAAAAGAATTCCAATACTTACAAAAAAATCATAAAGATAAAACCGAAACTATAAACGATTTTAGATTGTTGGTACTCGAAGGTTCGAAAAGGATTATGGAAATATTTGCTGAAGATGAAATTAATAATTATTTCAAATTGAATCCGAGATTTGGTTCGTTGGGGCATGTGGTAACTGAAGATGAACATAAATTATTTGTGGAAAAAGGAGCGGTGGAACATACAATTGACACAGAAATTGAAGATACCTTAATTATGGGAGAAATGAAAAAATATTTAAAAATTAGTTTATAATAACTCAGAGGAAACTGAGTGGCGAGTCTTTGAAAAAGGTGAAAGATTCTCTTGAGGGATAGTGTTTCGGGATGGTAGAATATAAAGCAAAAGGTTTCAGAAAGGTTTATTAAATTGAAGAGTAATATTTAGGTTGATTGAGCATGAAAAAACAGGAATTGATTAGAAAATTACAGGATATTGAATGGCAGGATTTTGAGGTGAAGGAAGCTAAATCTGCTGTGCCGAAAAATTCATGGGAAACAGTAAGCGCTTTTTGTAATACTGCAGGCGGCTGGCTGATCTTTGGAGTGTCAAAGAAAGGTAAGGAGTATTCAGTGATCGGCGTTGATAATCCTGAGAAGATAGAGCAGGATTTTTTCTCTGCTTTGCGGAGCGGTAAATTTAACAGGAAAATAAAAGCAGAAGCAAAGAAATATTCTATTGGCGGCAAAAGTGTACTCGCATTCAACATTCCTTCCGTTTATCCCAGGGACAAGCCAATTTATTTTAATGCCCTTTCAAACACATTCATCAGGACAGGCAGCGGTGACCAGAGAGCGACAAAAGAAGAGATAGACGCATTATACAGGAACTCTTCCTTTGACAAAAAAGATGAAGAGTCTACAAAGTACACTTTCAAAGACCTTGATAAAGAGACTATTAAAAGATACAGGACATACTTAAAATCTATTGAGCCAGAGCATCGTTATAACGAAGTTTCCGCTGAGCGGATGCTGGAACTTATGCAGGTCATTATTGACGGTAAGGTAACAGTCGGCGGAGCACTTGTTTTCGGGACAGAAAGAATAGTAAACAGGGCTGTTTCGGATTTTAGGGTTGAATATCTTGAAGTTATGGGGACATCTTTCGCTGATGCCGAAAACAGGTATGATTACCGGATGCCTGTTCAAAAGAATTTGTATGAATACTATTTCTCAATACTTGAGAAATTATTGAAGCATATCAATATCCCGTTTAAGCTTAAAGGCTTTTCCAGAGATGAAAATCAGCCACAGGTTGTCGCTATACGCGAGGCGCTTATTAATCTGCTCATGCATACTGATTATTTTTCCAATGCAAAGCCAAGGATACGGATTCTTTCTGACAGAATAGAGTTTTTTAATCCCGGCTCACTGCCGAAAGATGTAAAGTATATTTTAAAAGAAGAATTTTCAATGCCGAGGAATAATACCATCGCGAGGATTTTCAGGACGATTAAACTTTCTGAGAATATAGGGTCAGGTTTTTACAAGATGTTCAAAGGCTGGACATCCTATTATAAGAGAAAGCCTGTGGTTGAAGGCGATTTTGATTATTACAAGATAGCATTTTATCTCGACAAGAAGCAGGGGGTAGAAAAGGGGGTAGAAAAGGGGGTAGAAAAACTATCAGAAACAGAGCAAATTATTATAGAGCTTATTTTTAAAAACTCTGCTATTAGCAAGAAGATGTTGCAACAAGAAGGCAATCTTACTAAGAAAGCTGTGGATTACAATATAAATAAACTCAAGGAAAAAGGATTCCTAAAACGCATCGGTCCTGATAAGGGCGGGCATTGGGAAGTTGTTAAATGAGAATTTACAGAATGCTATTGAGCACTAAAAAGAGGAAATAGATATGCCGTTTTATTATCAAATTGAAAAAACTAAAGAAGGTAAAAGAATTGCCGAAAGATTGTTAGCTTTACGGGAACACTTTGAAACAGAAGTTCCAAAACGCGGGGTCGAGATAACGGGGTCAGCCCTTGCGAGATAACGGGGTCAGCCCTTGAAATGTGAAAAGAATTGACAAGGCTGATTGCTTTGATAAGATAGATACATGGCTCGACCGTATCGATTACAAATAGAAGATTGTTTGTATCACATAACCAGTCGTGGCGATGACCGCAAAAAGATTTATATTAGCAGCTATGATTACGAGAAGTTTTTAGAATATGCGGTTATTGCCAAGGATAAATTTAAGTGTTATATTCACGCCTACTGTTTAATGACTAACCACTACCATCTACTTATCGAAACCACCGAACCCAATCTTTCTCGAATAATGCATTATTTAAACACCGCATATACAACTTATTATAATAAAAAAAGAAATAAAACCGGGCATTTATTTCAGGGAAGATATAAATCTCTGATAGTTGATGGGGATAATTATTTTTTAGACCTTACGAGATATATCCACTTAAATCCCGTGAAAGCTAAAATGGTGGATTTACCTCAATCATATAAGTGGAGCAGTTTTAATGAATATGTAACTAAAAAAAGAGACAGTATTATTGATAAGGCAGCTATTAATAAATATTATAAACTAGACGCGGTAAAGTATAATGATTTTGTAATAGCTGGAATAGGCAAAAAGATAACCCTTTTTGAAACAGTCTATGCCGGATTTATTTTGGGAAAAGCGGCGTTTGTAAAGAAAACACTCCAAGACCTAAAAGAACACGTTGCCGGAAATGATACTTCATATAAAGACCAATTAATAGAGACTATATCACTTGATAAAATTGTTTCTATGGTAGCGGAAAAATATAAGATGTCGAAAGAAAGAATATATGATTCTAAGAAAAAACCAATACTAGCGAAGAAGGTTAGTATATATTTAGCGAAACGTTTAAGCGGATTAAGTAATAAAGAAATAGGAGATAAATTTGATATAAGCTATTCGGCTGTAAGTAAGGCGGCAGGAAGTGTAGACATGTTAATAAGAGAGGATAAGAAATTAAAAAGAGATGTGAATATAATCATTTCACATTTCAAGGGCTGACCCTGTTATTTTCTTTTTGTGGAAAATGAATCCGTGTTCGGCTCGCCAATGGAAAAGAAATTATATTCCCTGCTTTTAGAAACTAAATTTGTAAAAGAACATAGGGAACATATAAAAATCATTCCGCAGTTTGATATCGGGAAGTATATTTCAGCGGAGTACAAGGTTTATATCCCAAAATACCGCGCGGACTTTCTCCTGACTTATGCCCAAGGCGGTAAAGAAGCGACGCTTATTTTAGAGTACGATGGGCTGGAGTTTCATTTTAAGGATCCGCGTGAAGTCAATAGCTTGAATTTTTCGCAAAGTTATCTGGATTATGAAAATAGGGGACGGAGTTAACTTATTAACTATTGATATCTTCTTTAAAAAGAAATTCAAAGAATAATTTAATATCAGAAGCCAGAGCCTTAATTTGTTATTGTGCTTGCCGTGAATTAGAGATTAGCGGCAAAGATGTGGCGGGGTTTCTATGTATTTTTAATTCCGCGATCCAATAATATTACTAAAGGAATAAAAAAGTTTCGTTAAGTAATTATCTTGTTAAATGCGTAAGCTAATCCACCGACTTTAGTCGGTGGTGGGGTGTGGGGGCGAAGGCCCCACTCCAATGGTTGTCCACCGACAAAGTCGGTGGTAAGATTGTTCTATGAAAAGAGAGTACCG
>Ga0180007_10002742_pt1 | contig 20478 bp, 22 predicted proteins | sample MM_PC_MetaG_FD_121122 | JGI IMG/M metagenome (GOLD analysis project Ga0180007, IMG submission 121122) | Groundwater microbial communities from the Aspo Hard Rock Laboratory (HRL) deep subsurface site, Sweden - MM_PC_MetaG | ecosystem: Environmental > Aquatic > Deep subsurface > Groundwater... | reverse complement strand
CTTGCATACACCGCTGGGCTTTATCAAAGGGTACACTACTTCGCTGTTGCGTTCCGATACTGTCTGGGACGCAGCGACTCAGCGTGAGTTCTTAACCGTAATTGATGAAGAAACCGACCATCTGATCAACCTGATCGATCATTTTCTTGATTCAGCCCGGTTGCAGAGTGGCGTCATGACCATGGATTTCCAACCAGTCCGGCTTGATTCGCTCATTCGGGATGTTGTCATGCGGGTTAATGCCCGTTACAAGAGCCTGGTCATTGATCTGACCCTTGAAAAGGCACCGCCGCTCCAGGCGGATACCATCCGCTTGACGCAGGTGTTTGAAAACCTGTTTGATAATGCCATCAAGTACGCACCGGAGGAAAGCATCCAGATCACACTCGCGACGCAGCGGAACGAACAAATAATAACGTTTGTGGATACCGGACCGGGCATTCCCCCCGAGCACCTACCATTTATTTTTGAGCGATTTTACCGGGTCCCGGGGCCAAGCCGACGTGGGACCGGGCTAGGGTTGTTCATCTGCAAGCAGATTGTCCAAGCTCATAATGGGCAGATCTCCGTCAAAACATCCCCCGGCCATGGGACAGCATTCCGGATTGTATTGCCTGAGCAGCAACAGACCAGTGCCAAAAGGAGTTGAAGAGATGCCCACCCGAATCTTGGTTGTCGACGACGAGCCACGCTACCTGAGGTTATTGGAAGCGAATCTTGAGACCGAGGGATACGACGTTGTAGTGGCCCAGAATGGGGAAGATGCGATCGAGCGGTTTTCATCCGGAAAAGCTGATCTGATCCTCCTGGATGTCATGTTGCCAAGGATGGATGGGTTTGCAGTCTGTCAGAGGATCCGCCAGTTTTCGACCGTCCCGATTATCATGTTGACCGCTAAGGGCGAGGAACATGATCGGGTCCGCGGGCTGGATGTGGGCGCGGACGACTACCTGGTCAAGCCCTTTTCGGTGATGGAGTTGCTTGCCCGTGTCCGCGCAGTCCTCCGGCGAGCGGAAGTCTCCCAGACTGTCCAGGATCGTTTCTTCGCCCATGAGAGTCTGAGGGTCGATTTTGCCCGTGCGGAGGTCTGGCTCGGTGAACAACAGGTCTACCTCTCGGCGACAGAGTACCGCCTGCTGCTCCAATTCGCCCATAATATCGGAAAAATTCTGACTGCTGAAGAACTGCTCACCAGCGTTTGGGGTGAGGAATACCGTGAGGATAAAGAAATCTTGTGGGTGACGATTGCCCGCTTAAGACAAAAAGTGGAGGAGAACCCGCATAGCCCGGTGCATATTGTCACCCGTGCCGGGTTGGGATACCTCATGCCACCGCTGGAATAAATGGTATGGATGAAAATTATCGAGAATCTTCCGTTGTACTGTTGATCGATCCTGACGCCGCCAGTCGCAACTATATCAGCGTTTTGTTGCAGAAGAGCGGATATTCCATCTTGGCAACGGGGTCTGGTCGGGAGGGATTGATCATTGCATGGAAGGATCTACCCAGCGTGATCATCTTCGACCCGGCGTTGCCGGACATCGATGCTGTCAGCCTGCTGACCCGCTTGCGCCAGGATCGGCGGACAGAAGAAGTGCCCTGTATTGCTATGAGCAGCAGCAGCAATCCCCAGGAGGTGAATGACCTTCTTGCGGCAGGGTGCAATGAGTACCTGGTCAAATCCAACCAGGCGATGTCCCAGATCATCGAGCTGATGCCGCGGCTGCTCAGCAAGGAAGTGGTCGAGGAAAAGAAAGGCAAAGTGATTGTTTTCATGAGTGCCAAGGGAGGAACCGGGACTTCATCCTTGTGTGCAAATATTGCCATGAACCTCGGCAGGATCCAGCCAGAATCGCGGGTGGTGGTAATGGACCTGGTCCTGCCGATCGGATCAATTGCCAGCATTATCGGCTATTATGACCGCTTGAATATCATCTCAATGGCCCTGGAAGGCAGGGAAAAAATCTCCCCTCAAGCCTTGCGGGACGAGTTGCCTGCCTTCCCCGTGTGGAACTTCCAATTGCTGGCAGGCTCCCCGGATCCTGAATCCGCCAACATGCTGGAACCCGGACAGGCATTTGGGATTCTGAAGACTGTACAGGCCGCATTTGATTTTGTTTTTATTGATCTGGGTCGCTCCCTATCCAGATTCTTCATGCCCATCATCCTGAGAGCCGATGTGATTCCTCTCATCCTGGGCGTTGACCACCTGACAGTCGCATTGACGAAATCCGTGCTGGAGCATTTGAAGGCAAAAGGGGTTGATTCCCGCCGGCTATACCCGATCATCAACCGGGCAGTCGGGTTGGAGGGAATGTCGAAGACCGAAGTGGAAAATACCCTCGATCTAAAGATTAGAGCAGCGATGCCGTACCTGTCAGACAGTTTCACACTGGCCAACAACCGCCATGAACCGGTGATTAGAAGATTGATCGGCGATTCGTCTGAGATGGCCATAACCACAATCGCCAGGGAAATTGCCGAGTTGGCGGAAAGCCTTCAAGAGAAGCCATCCTGAGCGTTGTTGCCGGGATGGCATTTGGCTCCACCCAGGGACTATGAACCATGACCCCGCGACTCATCCTCCGAACGGCTGGTACTTCTCTGCTATAATGACTCTCCCAGAGGTGATTCTATGAGTGTTAAAGCCCAGATTGCCCTCCGTAACCGAAAACTAGGTGTGCTTCTCCGGGATGCACGCCTTTCAGCACGGTTGAAATTCACCGAAGTCGCGGAGGCCACGGGAATCTCAAAAGGCATCATCAAATCATTTGAGGATGGCAGGCGATCACCGTCATTGCCTGAGCTTGAAATACTATCTTATTATTATCGTCTGCCGATGCAGCATTTCTGGAGCAAGGAGGCTGTCTCCGATAATGCGGCCCCGACGCAAAACATGAACCTGCCGATGTTCATCAACCTTCGTCAGCGGGTGATCGGGGCAATGTTGCGCCAGGGGCGTGAGACGGCCAGCATTTCCTTGCGAGCATTGACTGAGCAGGTAGGCATCTCCACAGCGCGGCTGAAAGCGTACGAGTTGGGCGAGAGGCCTATCCCGGTGCCTGAACTGGAAGCCATGATATCAATCCTTGGTGGCCAGGTCGAAGCATTTTTTGACCAGACGGGGACAATTGGGAGATGGATGATACAACAGCAGGCGATCCAGGATTTCCTGAAACACCCCCCTGATGTACAGGATTTTGTTTGCAAACCGGTCAATCTGCCATACCTCAAGCTTGCGTTTAAATTGAGTACGATGTCTGCCGAAAAATTACGCGCCGTGGCGGAAGGCCTTTTGGATATCACATTGTAGTCTAATGGAAAAGAAACTCACACATCAAGCTATTGTTGATAAGGCCCAACGCGCCTACCAGGAAGGTCTGCTCGAAGCCGCTGCGGATGGATTTGCCCAGGCAGCGGCATCCTATGAATCCGGTGGGGAGAAAGCGCTCGCTGCCGAGATGAAGAACAATCAAAGTGTGGCATTGCTCAGGGCGGGGCAGGCGGAGGCAGCCCTGGAAGCAGTCGAAGGGACGGATGCGGTTTTCGCTGCCATAGGGGACCTCAAGCATCAGGGTATGGCCCTGACGAACCATGGTTCAGCCCTGGAAAAATTAAAACGCTACAGCGATGCGATCCAGGCTTATCATCTGGCTGCCGATGTGCTGGAAAATGCCGGCCTCGGAGACCTGCGGGCTGAAGTCATGCAGACCCTCTCCGTGTTGCTCTTCCGGCGAGGTAAGTTCATGGACGCGGCCATCGCGTTGATGTCTGGTCTGGGCGGCGTCGAAAACCCCACCCCGCGGCAAAAGCTAATGAAGAAAATTCTATCAGCTCTACCAATATGGCGGTAAAGACAGATTACCTTGTCCGTTCCGCGTTGACTACCGACCAACAGGCGCTCAGCCATTTGATCCATTTCGGACCGTATGTGCATCGCCATCTGGATTGGCGCAATCCGGTTGATTGGATCGGTTCATCACCATACTTCGTCATCCAGCAGAATAATGAACTTGTCGGTGCTCTGGCTTGCCCTCCTGACCCCCCGGAGATCGCCTGGGTCCGTCTCTTTGCGATAACTCTCGACGCTGACCTGGAACAAAGCTGGAGTACACTCTGGGATTTGGCTTACCAACATTTGTCCCGTAAACGCGTGCCGTACGCAGCGATTATCCTGCTTCAGGATTGGTTCCGTGATCTGCTCCTATCCTGCGGGTTTGTACATCACCAACAAATCGTAATGCTCGAGTACCACATTCCGAGCTTGTCGAGTCTGAACCTGCCAAAGTCTGTAGCAATCGAACAGATGATCCCCTCAGATATCCCCGCTGCAGTTTCCGTTGATAAAAGCGCATTCCCGCCTCTCTGGCAGAATTCGGAAGATGCCTTGCGAAGGGCATACGCCCAGGCAGTTTCTGCAACTGTCGCAAAATTAAACGGAGATGTGGTCGGATACCAAATCAGCACGCGTAATTCAATTGGAGCCCACCTGGCCAGGCTTGCGGTCAAGCCAGAAGCGCAGGGGACGGGCGTGGGGAGTGGACTGGTCACCCAGATGATATCCGGCCTGTCCCAGCGTGGCATTCACAGGGTGACAGTCAATACCCAGAGTGATAACCTTACGTCACTTGCCCTCTATCAGAAGATCGGCTTCCATGAGACAAATGAGAATTACCCGGTCTATCAATTGAGCATTGCCTGAGCGAACTTTATTTGGAGGCACCAATGGCCAACATTGATGATGCTGTCATTGTCAATACGCTTGTCCGGCAGGCGCTGGTTTCTGCCGGGGAGGTCATGGGCGAGAATGGCTTGAACGCGGTCCTGCGTTCAAGCGGGCTGGAACGGTTTATCAATAATCTTCCCGCGGACGATTTAAACCCCGGGATCAAGGCAACAGAATACGCTCATTTCAATGAAGCCATCGAGGAATTTTATGGCCGGGGCGGGAGAGGAATGCTGCGGCGGATTGGAAAAGCGTCCTTTCAATATGGCATCCGCGAACAGGGAGCGTTGCTGGGGATAGCCGGAGCGGCACTGAAGTTGATGCCCCAACGGCAGAGAATCAAGTTTATATTGAATGCCCTTGTTGGAGCCCTAAAAAAGACGAATTCCCAGGTGAATGCCTGGGTAGAGGATGAAGGTGAATCGCTTGCTTATTGTGAAGCAACTTGTGCCATCTGCATGGGCCGTCACAGTGAGCAGCCGATCTGTCACCTCTATATTGGCTCGATCGGAGAAGCTGTCCGCTGGGCGACGGAACAGGAGTATGAAGTCATCGAGACCCATTGCCTGGCAAAAGGCGATCCACACTGCCGGTTTGAGATCGGTGCAGCCAGGGCCTGACCGCAGGGCGGGGTGGCTGACCACCCAGAAAACATTTATTTCATGGGAGAAAAAACAGATGGACACACACGAATGGACCTGGAAGTCGGCGGATGGGTTGGATCTGGTTGCTCGTTCCTGGACTCCGGAAGCTAAACCCAAAGCGGTAGTATGCCTAGTTCACGGCCTCGGCGAGCATGTAGGCCGCTATGCCCATGTCGGTGTGGCGTTGAATGAGAGAGGGTATGCGCTCGCCGGGTTCGACCTGCGCGGACACGGCAAGTCCAAGGGTCAACGTGGTCATACACCCTCGTTTGATGCATTCATGCAGGATATTACTGATTTCCTAAGTAATGTGGCGGTCCTTTTCCCGGGTATCCCGCGTTTCCTGTTTGGGCATAGCCTCGGAGGTATTTTGGTCTTGAATTATGTCCTCCGCCGTTCACCAACCCTGGCAGGTGTGATCTCGACTGCAGCAGGACTAAGGACATCGCTGGAGGAACAAAAGGGTAAGGTTGCCCTGGCACGCATCCTTGGTACGCTAATCCCCGGAGTCGCTCTTCCCAGTGGGTTGGATCCAAAGACTATCAGCAGGGATGAACACGTCGTCCAGGCGTATATCGAAGACCCCCTGGTCCATGACCGGATAACCCTCGGCTTTGGGAAGATCATGTTGGCTGCCATCCCTTGGGCATTTACGCATGCAGCAGATTTCCCTGTTCCTCTCCTGATCATGCACGGCAGCGAGGATTTGCTCGGCTATCCGCGCGGCAGCCGCGAATTCGCCGACCTTGTGTCAAAGGATTGCACCTTCAAACTTTGGGATGGTCTGTCCCACGAACTGCACAACGAACCCGAAAAAGAACAGATCTTTGAATTAATTACGAAGTGGCTGGATGATCAACTAGAGAAGGTATAAAAAGGGTGGTTTTTTAGCTGGACAAACCCACCCGATTATGGCAAAATCCTGCCACCAATAAATAGAGGAGCTATATTGATGAGTAAACGTCAGGAGATCAGAGAACGTCGGCGTCGCCAGCAGATCCGTAACCGGATCTTGATGGTGTTATTGCTGACTGCAGGAGTTTTATTAGTATCATTCGCGTTCATTTACCCTGCCATCCAGGAAGCGACCAACCAGCCGGATATCGTGACCATCACACCGCGCGGGTTCGATGCGCCGGTTGAACTTAATACGATCGGCGATCCGAATGCGCCAATCCGGGTGGATGTCTGGGAGGACTTCCAGTGTTCGGCCTGTGTCACTTATTCTGAAAATGTTGAAAAATTGATCATCGAGAACTATGTCGAGACCGGGATCGTATTCTACACCTATCATTTCTTCCCCTTCCTTGATGACAGCGATCCGACCTCGCGCGAGTCTGACCAGGCGGCCAATGCAGCGATGTGCGCTGCTGAGCAGGGTCGATTCTGGGATTACCATGACATCCTGTTTGCCAACTGGCAAGGGGTGAACCAGGGCGGATTTTCGGATTCACGCCTGGCAGCCTTTGCCGAGGCGCTTGACCTGAACGTGAGCGATTTCGATGACTGTTTTGACGAGGAGCGCTATTCTGCTATCATCCAACAAGACATCGCCGACGGTGAAGAGATCGGTGTGCGCGGGACGCCGTCCGTATTTGTGAATGGCGTCCATGTAACCCCGGGCTACGTGCCTTCTTATGATGAAATGGTCAGAGCCATCGAAACGGCGCTGGCCGGGGAATAAGCAACTGAAAGCGGCAGATCACCCTGCTGCTTTTTTTATTTTCATTGAACATGTGGTCTAAACTCGTTATTCAACCTTTGCCAGGGTGGGGGATTCCCGGCCTTCGTTCTGGCTAGCGTATAGTTCCAGGATAAAGCACAACGAGGATAACCTGTTGAGGTAGGCGATCAGGTTCAGATTCTCAACCTGCTTGGTTGCGACCAGTTCCACCAGCCTGCGTTCGGCGCGGCGGATGACGGTGCGGGCAAGGGCGAAAACTGCAGACTCCAGCGAATCGCCGGGCAGGATGAATTCATCTGGGATCTGGATCTCACTAGAGATGGCGTCAACCTGTGCTTCCAGCCACTCGAGGCGGGATGGATCCAAGGCCCGGAAGCGGGCTGCATTTTCTGGGGTGGCGGCCACTTCCGCCATCAACTGGTACAGGTCGCGTTGAATGGCGATCAGGGTTTTTTCGATCTGCTCTGATTTGTTCAGGGCCCGGGCCAGACCGAGCGCAGCGGTTGCTTCGTCAAGCGCACCCAGGGCTTCCATCCGGGGGTGATGCTTGGGGACACGTCCTTCGCCGAGAAGGCCTGTTGTACCGTCATCACCGTTGCGTGTATAGAATGTAGGCATACAGGAATTATAACCAAAATAGTAGGGAAAGATATTCTTTTGACGTATAATGATTCCGGCTTACTGGCAGTGAATAGAAGAGTGTGGATATGAAAAAGAATACAGCGCTCATCGAGTGGTTACCTCACCATTTGCCACCCTTGCTGGTGGCTGGTTTGGCTTTGGCAATGTTGGTCTTGACCCCGATCTGGGCGTTGGCATGGTATCGGGCTCCATTTCTGGGGTTGCTCCTCGAGCCAAACAATGTCGTCAGCCAGATAAGCGGAAAGGACTGGCCAGCCCGGGATGTGGGAGTCGTCTGGCCGGAGCGTCTTGTAGCTGTAAATGGTGAGGAACTTTCATCGACCGAACGGGTAGACCACCTGTTGGCCGGTTGGCAGGGTCTGCCGCTCAAGTTGTCATTCGAGCAACCGGATGGAGAACAGGTTACGCTGTCAGTCACACCTGTCCAGATGCCGCTGGCGGACCTGATCACCCTCTTCGTCATCCCCTACCTTGTTGGTTTGACTTTTCTGCTCATCGGGTTATGGGCCTACCGTCTGCGTGGTGAGTTGAGAGCCAGCCGGGCGCTCCTTGTCTTTGCCTCTGCGGTCAGCATCACTGCGATGACTTTCTTTGACATGAACACCACCCGTCATGTTGTCCTGCTCTGGTCACTGAGCCTCTTCGCTGCCGCGGGGGCGTTGATCCATCTGGCGCTGGTGTTCCCGAAACAGGTGCGTTACGTCGATCGCTGGCCAGCGGCGCGTTTTATCCCCTGGGTGCTATCGATTGTGCTGGCAATCCCGACAACCCGTGAGATCCTGGTTCCGTCCTCGCCACTAGGCTATATTCTGACCTGGCAGGTGGGCTATGCTTATATCGCCCTCTCAATGGGTTTTTTCCTTGCCATGTTGACCTGGAGGATATTCCGGGGAGCCTCAGCGATGATCCGTCAGCAGAGTCGCGTCATTGTATTCGGGGCAGTAGTGGCGTTCTTGCCGATGATGCTCTTTTACCTGGTGCCGACGGCCTTCACACAGACGCCACAGGAGTTCCGGGCCTCGATCTATTTTCCCTTGCTCGTCATTCTGCCTCTCTCGATCACATATGCGATCTTGCGCTATCGACTCCTGGATGTCGACCGTTTCTTCGCTAGCGTTCTGACCTATATGCTGATGACAGCCTCCGCACTGGCGGTTTTTTATGGCCTGGTCACCGGGTTATCCCTGGTCATCCAACGGACGGTCGCAGCGGATGACCCCCTGCTGATCGCGATGTACCTGTTGCTCCTGGTGCTGGGCTTGTCCCCATTGAAGAACCTGGTCCAACGGGCAATTGACCGTCTCTTCTACCGCGCTCCAGCAGATTACCGCCGGGTCCTGAATGATATCTCCACCAGCCTGGTCGTGACCCCGAATATCGGGCAGACACTCTCTCTTCTCGATGAACAACTGCAACTGGCGTTGGCCCCCGACCGGTTCATCATCTACCTGTACAATGACAACCAGGAGTTGTTCCTGCCCCACGCAAGCGGTGAAGTGGTCTATCCTTCGATCCGCTCGGACGATGCCTTACCCCGAATGTTGCGGGATCTAAAGAAACCTTTCTGGTACCCGCCGAATCGTGCCTTGCCGGAGGAGTTATCGGCATCTGAGACCTATCTTTCCCTTGGATGCTCGGCATTTGTCCCATTGCAATATGAGGGCAACCTGATCGGGTTCATGGCATTCGGGCTGAAGCGCTCCGGGGAGCCATATACCAGCGACGACTTTGACTTCCTGACTACCGCCGCAGGGCAATCCTCTCTGGCGTTGGAAAATGCGCGCCTCTTCCAAAACATCCAGCGCATGTTGGACCAAACCCTCGAGATGAAGAATCTAATGGATGACATCTTCGCGTCGATTGCGACCGGGGTGATCACTACTGACCTTCAGCGCAAAGTGACGCTTTTCAACCAGGCAGCTGAACGGATCCTGGGAGTCTCAGGCTTGGAGGTGATCGGTAAACCCCTACCAGATGCGCTGCCGGAGCTGTGCCCTGATTTCGATGCCGTCGCCGTGGACGCCCTTGAGCGCGGCACGATCACCCTCAGCAAGGAGGTATCCCGGAAAGGGACGCCCCGCGGGGACGTTTTCCTCTCCCTTTCCTGTGCCCCGTTGCGTGATGCCTACCTGGGGACCAAGGGGGCGACTATCGTCTTTGAAGACTTGACCGAACGCAGAAAATTGGAGGCGGAGCAGGAACGCATCCGCCAGACTTTCGGCCGCGTGGTCGCGCCGCGGGTGAGAGACCGTCTGCTGGCCGACCGCAACAACTTGCGCCTCGACGGGATTCGCCAACCGGTGACGATCTTGTTTGCCGACATCAGCGGATTCACCTCTTTCAGCGAGGTGACAGAGACCGGGTTGTTATTCAAGGTGCTCAACGATTACCTCTCGCTGGCCGCGCAGGCGATCCTAGGAGAAGAGGGCACCTTGGACAAGTTCATGGGGGATGCAGTTATGGCCCTGTGGAACGCTCCCGACCCACAACCCGACCATGCCCTGCGTGCCGTCCGGGCTGCAGTCACCATCTTGGAACAGGCCAACCAGGCACACCAGCGCTTGAAGGATCCAACCCAGCATCTCCAATTCTGTATTGGTGTCTCGACCGGTGAGGCTATGGTAGGCAATGTCGGCACACGCCAACTCTTCAATTACACCGCGATCGGTGATACTGTGAACCTCGCCCAGCGGTTGGAAACCACTGCGAAACCGGGCCAGATCTTGATCGACCAGGGAACTTATGCGATTGTATGCGAGCATGTCATCGCGAAGCCTCTGGCTGTGATCCAGGTAAAGGGACGCAGTCAGCCAGTCGAGATATATGACCTATTGGGCACACGCTAAGAGGGGATGATGTTAAAGTGGAGTCATCGCAGTATTACAGAACAGGCGCTGGGGAGGGCGTTCAGCGCTCCGGCGCTTGAGATGGTGATCGCGGCCAATCTCGGTCAAGACAACCTGCTCACTGGGCAGGTTGGTCACCCGGAATACCATTTCGATGATAATGCCTTCACGGAAAGCAGGGCATATATGGGTTCTCAGCGCGCCCTCGTGGTCGCAGCCCTAAAAGCAGCGGACAGCGCCTCTGCCCGGCGGGCTTTTGGCCGTCTGACCCATGCCGCTCAAGATTTCTATGCTCACTCCAATTACGTCCGTCTCTGGCTGGATCGCTTCTCGCAGGCTGCCTGGCCTGAACCGGAGGAGATTGATCCTTTTGATGATACCCTGCTCGACAACCCTGAACTTCGGTCTGGAAAACTGTATTATCCTCTGGAAGTGTTGAGTTTTATCCCTGGGATCAAGGATTGGATCATTCCCCGTCTGCCAGTGGACTCTCACGCCCGTATGAATCTGGATGCCCCCGACCGTGGCCCGGAATACGCTTACGCGTTCACAGCGGCGGTTAAACGCACCCGCTTGGAGTACGACGACCTGACCCGGCATCTCCCCCCGCAATCGGTTTTTCTGCTTAGTGGGCTTTCGACAGACCAGGTAAAGGTATAATGAAACCATGGAAACCAAAAACAAACTCGAACAAGCCGTAAAAGATGCTCTGAAAGCCGGTGACGAGTTACGCAAGCGCACGGTACGCCATACATTGGCAGCCATCAAACAAGTCGAGATTGACCTTCAGTCGCCTCTGGACGAAACAGCCGTGCTTGGAATTATCCAGAAGGAAATCAAGAACCGCAGAGAAGCTCTCGAAGAAGCGCAAAGGGCGAACCGCCAAGACCTCATCGCCTCCGCGGAAGCCGAAATTGGCGTCCTGAACGATTTCCTTCCCAAGGCGATGGACCCGGAGGAGTTGAAGGAGCTGGTGGAGGCAGCGATCGCTGAAGCGGGGGCGGCATCTCTTAAGGATATGGGCAAGGTGATGAAACTGGTTCTGCCCCAGGTTGCTGGTCGTGCTCCAGGCGATCAGATAAGCGCACTCGTTCAGCAATTGTTGTCCGGGTGAGTCTGGCGTAGCGATGGCGATATTCCGGACACCGTTCCTAAAAGTTGCCCGCCAGAGATTGCTTCTGGGGATATTACTGGTTTCTGCCAGCATCCTCGCTTATCTGGCATTGATCCAGCCTTGGTCTCTACGCCAGGAACAACTTCCTATTTTGGTGGGCGATGTTGCTCCACAAGATTTGAGTGCTCCCCGGGATATCCAGTATGTCAGCCAGGTACGGACAGACGAAGCGCGCGCTGCCGCAGAGCGGGCGGTCGAACCGGTTTATGGTCCGGCAGACCCGGCTGTTGCCCGGACCCAGGTCGATGGGCTGACCTCGATCCTGCTGTATATCAGTGGCGTACGCATTGATGAATTCGCTTCACTTGACCAGAAGCGCGATGACCTCAGCCTCGTCCAAGGGATCCAGCTTGACCAGGAGACCAGCGATGCTCTCCTTGCACTTTCCCAGAATCGTTGGGAGGCAATCCGGGTTGAAGCGCTCAATCTACTTGCCAGGGTGATGCAGAGCGCGATCCGGAGCGAAGACCTGGAGTCTGTTCGCCAATCGCTGCCGTCGCGCGTCACCCTGAGCCTGACCGAGGGCGATGCCGAGATCGTTGTCGCCCTGGTCTCCCCGCTGGTTACCGCGAACAGTTTCTATAGTCCGGATCTGACCGACACAACTCGCCAGGAGGCGCGGGCGTACGTCGAACCAGTGATCCAATCGTATGTTGAAGGTCAGACGATCGTTGCTAGAGGACAGATCATCAAGGCAGCCGATTTCGAGGCCTTGACCCAGCTTGGATTGGTCAGCCCTGAAGATCCCGGCCTGTATTTTGCCGGCGCAGCCGCTCTGGTGGCGATCAGTGCTGTCTTTAATGTGCTTTATTTCCTTCGCCAGCGTTCGCCGCTCTTGAATGACCTGCGCCGGTTGATCATGCTGGCGATCCTCTTTCTGATATTCTTATACGCTGCCCGGATCAGCCTGCCGAACCGGACAGTCATCCCCTATTTGTTCCCCATTCCTGCATTTGGCCTGTTAATGTCAGCTCTATTCGGCATCGAGAGCGGGATCGTCTACTCTCTGCTTTTGAGTGTCCTGGCGACCTATGGCATGCCGGATGGGTTGGGATTGCTGCCCTATTACCTTTTACCGAGCCTATGCGGAGTTCTTGCCCTGGGCCGGGCGCGCCGCCTTGGACAGTTCCTGTACGCTGGGGTAGCCATTTCTGCTGTCGGGATGGCGGTCTTGGTTGCCTACCGCTTGCCCTTTGGGGAGCTCGATGTGGTCGGGATGGCCACGCTAGCTGGTGCGGCGATTTTTGCCGGTGTTGCTGCTGCTAGTATCGCCTTGCCGTTGCAATATGTGCTAGCCCAATTCCTGGGCTTGACGACAGCCCTACAGTTGCTTGAGATTTCCCGCCCTGATTCGGCGCTGTTGAAATATTTTCTCCAGCGTGCCCCAGGCACCTATCAACACAGTTTACAGGTTGCTAACCTGGCCGAGCAGGCCGCTGAGGCGATCGGCGCCGACGGCTTGTTGGCCCGGGTCGGCGCATTGTTCCATGATGTTGGCAAGTCGGTAGACCCATTGTTCTTTGTTGAGAACCAGCCGACCGACCAGATTGACTCTCATGATGACCTGGATCCCGGCGAAAGCGCGGCGACCATCATCCGGCACGTCACAGACGGCCTGACACTAGCGCGAAAATACCGCTTGCCGCAACGTGTCATCGACTTTATCAGCGAGCACCATGGGACCTTGATCACCAGCTACCAGTACAACCATGCCCTGGAACGGGTCGGCGGTGTGAAGGATGCCGTGAACAAGCAGGACTTCCGTTATCCAGGACCGAACCCCAGGTCACGTGAAACGGCAATCCTGATGTTCTCCGACGGCGTCGAAGCGCGTGCCCGGGCGAACCGGCCCAAGAACGATGATGAGATGCGTGCCATCGTCCGTGATGTGATCGACCGGTGTCAGCGGGAAGGGCAACTGGATGACACGCCGCTCACCCAGCGGGAATTAACCCGGATCACCGAATCCTTTGTGACCACCCTTCGAGTAACCTACCACCCCCGGCTGGAGTATCCCCGGGACGAGCGTACCTCCGGCACCGACCCGGATGCGCCAACCCACCCGATCTTTACGTTACCGAAGAGACAATGATTTTCCTAAAGATTGATTCCGGACTTAAGGGTGCCCCGGATCAGGATCTATTGGAACGGGCAGCACGCCTGACCTTGGACTCACAGGCCGCGCCGGATGCCGACCTGACCCTGGTCCTCAGCGATGATGAGCGCTTGCGCGCCCTTAACCGGGATTTCCTTGATCAAGACCATCCCACTGACGTGCTTTCATTCCATGCAGGCGAAGAAGACCCGGAAACCGGGCGTATGTATCTTGGAGATGTGATTATCTCCCTGGCGCGGGCCGAAGCTCAATCCAGCGAGCGTGGTCATCCGCTCGAGGCAGAATTGCAATTACTGGTCGTCCACGGTGTGCTGCATCTGCTCGGGTTCGATCATGCCGAGGATGATGAGAAGGCCAGGATGTGGGCTGCCCAGGCTACAGCCCTGGAGCAGCTCGGCCTGTCACCGGAGGATTTGCATGCGTAAGTTCTGGAGAAGGGTGATGAATTTCACCTCCAGCCGGGTGAAGGCGTTCGGCTATGCTTTCCGGGGCTGGGGATATGTCATCCGCACGCAACGCAATGCCTGGATCCATACGCTGGTCACCGCCCTGGTCATCCTGCTTGCCGCCTGGCTCCGCCTGCCGGCGAGGGATTGGGCGGTACTCCTGCTTACAATCGCTCTGGTCTGGACGGCAGAGTTAATTAACACAGCTCTGGAGGCGGTCGTCGACCTGGCCAGCCCGGAGGCGCACCCCCTGGCCGCCCGGGGAAAAGATATCGGCGCGGCGGCAGTTTTGATTGCTGCGCTCACATCCATCCTTGTCGGCTTGCTCATCCTTGGTCCACCCTTGTGGGAAAAGATCCTTTGATGCACCCGGAGGCTGAATGGCTTTATCGTTTCGTTTTGGCACGGTAGGTTCTCCGGCCGCGACGCCCCCCAAGCCCGGCGGCACAGTGGGAGGCATCCAGTATTCCCGGTCAGTCGGCCTGGATGCGCTCGAGCTTGCCTGGGTGCAGGGTGTCCGGGTCGGGGAGGCGGCCTGCGCAGCCATCCAGCAGGCCTCGCAAGAGACGGGCGTCTCTTTATCGGTCCATGCCCCCTATTACTTCAATTTAAATGCGGATGATGAGAAATGGCCTCGCCTGCGGCGCTACTTGATCAGCGCAGCTCATTACGGCAACCTCGCCGGTGCGACCGATATCGTCTTCCATCCTGGGACTTACTTTGGCAGGCCGCCGGACGAGGTCTTGAAAAAAGTAATCCCGCGCCTGGAAGATTGCCTTGATGAGATCCGGACGACCGGCAACCCGGTCACGCTCCGTCCTGAAACGATGGGCAAAGTCGCGGTGATTGGTTCCCTGGCGGATACACTGGAGTTGGCCAGACTTCCCGGCGTTGTCCCATGCGTCGATTTTGCCCATTTGCATGCCCGCGCTGGGGATGGCTCGATGAACTCGTACGATGAGTGGATGGGCGCACTGGAGACATACCGAAAGGTTCTGGGCGATAAAGCCCTGAGACAACTACATATCCATCTCTCCGGGATCGCGTATGGCCCCAGGGGGGAAAAAAATCACCTTGTCATGGAGGCTGCGGATTTCGATTTCCCGGCATTGTTCCGGGCATTGCATGCTGTGGGGGCGGGCGGCCGCTTGCTCTGCGAGAGCCCGGTCCTGGAAGTGGATGCCCTCAAATTCAAGGCGATGTGGATGGAGGTCAGCGGGGAGACGGAGCAGGGATAAAAATAGAAGGGTGCGGAGAAACTTCTCCGCACCCTGATTCGATTGCAAAGAGAAGTGAATTAACGAAAGACCGGCCTGAACTTATACCCATAGATCAACATGCCGCGCTCGTCGCCATCTTGGCGCAGCCGGCGGGTGACCATTTCGACCGGCATGCCAATCTCAACCAGTTGCTCACCCAAGTCGGTAAGTTGTGCGGTGACCAGTGGCCCCTCTTCTAGCTTGACAAGAGCGACCGTGTAGGGCGCCGTCTCATCGAAACCGGCAGGGGCTTCGTAGATGGTCGTGTAAGAATAGACTTCTCCCCGACCAGAGAAGGTATAGGTCGTCTTGGCTTCGCCTCCGCAGGAGGGGCAAATATCCCGGGGGGGGAATATCTTCACCGAGCAGTGCGGGCACACCTCTCCCACCAGGCCGTAGCGTTGATGCCTCAGTCTCCAATGACGCGGTATTTCCATAATGATCAATCACTCCTGTAGTTCAAATCAAATCCAACTTTAATCGCCCCGGACTCTCAAGAACTATCAGGTTTATGTTCTGCTTCCAGCCAGTGGGTGACTTTTACGGATGCTGGCCCGCCCGGCGATGTCTGCCACATCAAAAAGATCCACCCGAATGCTGGCATCCGCGTGGACCCGAACTTGGAAAATACTGCTCTGGTGAATGTTATTGGTGGAGCGACAGAATTCTATAATACGCAAATCAGGTTAGTAAAAGTATAATGCAGAATATTTTATTGTTGATAGGAGTTACCCAAATTGTATTTAGACCTTACAGAACTAAGCAACATCTTGCTAATCGTGATTCTGCGCACTCCCTGCGAAGAAATCGCCCTGTTCCGTTCTGTCAGCGGAGGCTTGCCATGCCCCCCATGCTGTTGACTCTCGTTATTTCAGCCATCGCTTTCCTGTATTCCTCTGTCGGTTTTGGCGGTGCTACCGGCTACCTGGCCGCGATGAGCTTTTTCGGAATTCCACCACAGGTCATGGCCAGCACCGCCCTTGTCCTGAATGTGCTGGTTGCCGGAATTTCCTTCTCATCATACTTTCGCGCCGGGCATTTAAAGTTCCGCCTGCTTTGGCCCTTCCTGGTGACCTCCATCCCCGGGGCTTTTCTCGGCGGTTATCTCAAATTGACGGACCAGATTTACTTCATCCTGCTGTATACTGTTCTGACCTTCGTTGCCATCCGCTTGCTGTTCTTCTCCAAACGTCTCAAAACCAGGACCCTGCGCCTACCCCCGTTATGGATGGCACTCCTTGTCGGTTTGGGAATCGGCTTGCTATCCGGCATGGTCGGCATTGGAGGCGGGATATTCCTCTCGCCAGTGATTATCTTTGCTGGCTGGGGAACACCCAAACAATCATCCGCAGTAGCGGCGGCATTTATTGTGCTTAATTCCCTCAGCGGGCTGGTGGGACGTGTCACCGGTGGCAATTTCGTCTTTGGCAACTTTGGTCTGTTGCTGATTCCTTTCGGCCTGGTTGGGACGCTGGCTGGCAGTTACCTGGGTGCGCGGAGACTCAGCAGCCTGGCCTTGCGCCGCGCTCTGGGCATCGTGATGACCTTTGCGGTCACGAATTTCTGGGTCAAATTCCTGTGAAATCGAAAACCCTCGCGAGGGTTTAAGTATACGGTAGGAAAGGAAATCAACATGGCGGACTTACCAACCATTTACGAAATCACCGAAGATGATATTGACCTGAACATCCTGCTCGATAGAATTACGCTAACTTCCACTGGAGCGGCGGCCATTTTTACCGGTATGGTGCGCGGCGAAACGGCGCGCGGCGCTTTCCATCAGACTGAGTATCTGGAGTACGAATCGTACAAACCGATGGCGGAGTCCAAAATGAAACAAGTCGCCGATGAAATTCGCTCCCGTTGGGAATCGATAGAAGGTATCGCCATCGTGCAGCGCATCGGGCGTCTTTACCCTCGCACGCCGACGGTTCTTGTCGCCTGCACTGCAGCCCACCGTGATACAGGTGTATTCGAAGCGGCTCGTTTTGGGATCGACCGCCTTAAAGAGATCGTTCCGGTCTGGAAAAAGGAAGTTGGGCCGGACGGGGAAGAATGGGTGGAGGGAAATTACATTCCAGGGGGCGGTGAGTGAGCATGATCAGGAAGATTATTTTGCCACTGGACAAGCAGGAGGGACGATGTAAATAATGAGCAAGTGGAGAAAATTGGAGCTGGTTCTTATATCTAAAGACGAGCTAATCCAATCCGATCGAATAAACCCTTGGAGCAGGATATAGGAGGTCAAAACAAATGAATAACTCGGATTCAAAAAAAATGAGTTGGTTTCTATATCTATTTATTGGCGCGGTCCTTGTAGGTGGTTACCTTCTGGTGCAATTGGTCCGCAATACTGCAGCGGATGCCCTAGATCCACTTCGACAAGCGAATGATGCCCTGAGCACGCAGGTATCCGAATTGCTCCACCCCACCCCCACCGTCATCCCGGACCCGGTAACGATCATCCACGAGGTCCGGGCGTTGGCGCGGCTGGAGACCATCCAGTACAGCGTTGAGAAGATCATCACCGCTGAGGTCAACCAGGGCGTCCTGGGACCGCTTTTCGGGGACCGCCTGCTTTTCGTTGCCCATGGAAACGTCATCGCCGGGATCGACCTGGCAAAGCTGGATGCGCAGGATCTTTGGCTCGAAGCCGGTATCCTGCGTATCCGCCTCCCGGCAGCGGAGGTCCTGGTCGTCACGCTTGACAATGAGCAGTCGTATGTTTATGACCGGGATACCGGCCTGTTCACCCACGGGGACCCCAACCTGGAAACCCTGGCCCGCCAGGTTGCCGAGCAGGAGATCCTCGCCGCAGCGCTCGAAGATGGCATCCTCAGGACTGCCCAGTTGAACGCCGAGCTCTACCTGGAACAATTCATCCGCGCCCTGGGTTATCCGGAGATTGTCTTCGTTCAAGACACGCCGTGAAGAAAATCGGGCGGATGCTATCCACCCGGCGGCTGATTCCCCTTGCTTCCTCTGCAAGTCCAATCCGGGTGGGTATATTTTTTTGCCGCCAACTCCCCGGCTCGATCGCGTTCCCGGGAGGTCAGATCCTCGGTCTGCAGGTCCAGGGAGAGGATCTCCTCGAATGCCGCCTGGAAAGCATTGGCGGCCTGTTCCCAGGCCACTGGCTGGCCCATGATGGACTCGACCGTCGTCGCCCGCTCAAGCAGGCGAATGGCCGCTCGGGCGCGGGCGTCTTCATCCGGGAAAGCCAGGCAAGCGATAATCCGGGACAGGTCACCGGTCAGCGGCAGAGAACCGTGCTGGAGCACGCCGTCCTTCCTGCGGGCCTGGGCTGAACCGATCAGCTTCTTACCTCCCGCAGTGATCTCATAGGTCGATGGAACCTCGAAACAGACCGGGTTTGGATTTTGGTTCTCCTGGGTTGCGGGCTGTTCCTGGACCTCGACCGGTAAGCCCAATCGGCGCAGGCCTCCGACCAGCGCTCTCGCCAGCCGGTTATAACTAGGAAGGACGCCGCCAGCGAGAAGTGCTTCATCAGGTGGAGCGATGACTGAGTAAGTCAGTTCATCCGTGTGCAGCACGGCGCGGCCGCCGGTCAGGCGGCGGACGAGATCCCAGCCACGCGATTCCAATCGGGCAATGTCGACATCGCTCAACGGCTGGGCATAGCCCAGGGACAGGCAGGGTGGTTCCCAGGAATACAGGCGCAACGTGGGCAGGGACTCGCCCCGAGCGCACATTTCCAGGAGGACCTCATCCACGGCCATATTCCATGCGCCGGGGGCAGGAGGGGTGATCAGGAGACGCCAGGGATCAGCCATCCCCATTCCCTTCGGTGAGGAAATTCGCAAGCTCCTGGACAACGGGGGCAATTTTCGTCTGCGAGACATCGACCAGAGGCGGCCTGACCGGCCAGTGCGGGAATCCGAATATGCTGTAGAGCAGCGCTTTCAAGGTGGGTGGAAAGGGAAGTTGGTTTTCCAAAATCCGTCGTTGACCCGTCACACGCGTTTGCAACAGGGATGTGTCCAGCCCATCCCGGCAGGCATCCCACAAGCGGCGCAGATCCGGGGAGATCAAATTCGCCGGCGCGGTGATGCACCCCCCGGCTTGAGCATCCATGGCCAGTGCAAGATAGGAATCCGTACCGGTAAAGACCAGCAGGTCGGCCCCGAAATGTTCTCCCAGGCTGTGGGCGAAATTGGGGTCATGGGAGGAATCCTTGATGCCTGCAAACTGGTTCGGAAAAGCCGCTTTTAAACGGGTCAGCAATTCGATGGAGAACCCAACCCCGGCAACACCCGGGAAATGATATCCGAACAAGCTGCCATCCCCCGGTACCGACTTGCGGATCACATCGCTGAAAAAGGCAAACAGACCGTCGTCTGTGGCAGCGCGGAAGTAATACGGCGGTAATGTGACCACAGCGTCCATCCCCAGATCAAAAGCCGTCTTGGTAAGCATGGCTGTATCGCTCAGGCTGGGCGTACCGGTACCGGCCATGAGGCGGAAGTCCGGGTGAGTTTCCCGAACCTGCAGGCCAGCGCGGAATATCTGGACGCGTTCCTGGGAGGAGAATGACGGGCCTTCGCCAGTCGTCCCGAGCAAAAGGGCGCCATGACAACCACGCCTGGCGAGGAAATCCAGCAGTTCGGGGATCGCCTCAAGGTCCGGGGATAGATCCGGCTTTAATGGAGTCACGACTGCAGCGTATACACCTGCCAGGGGATGGTTCATTTGACCTCGTCGACGAAATCTTCTGCCGCATCTTCAGGCGGTTGGAGTGCATGCCCTTCAAAGCTGAGGTAGTGCTGGCGGTCGAGCACCCACAGGTACAGGTCACCTTCCGTCTTCTTTGGAAATTGTTTCAGGATGCTGCTCTTGCGGATGATCGCCACAATCGGCAGATAGACCGTCTCGTACCAGTGCCGGACAGCTTCTTCTTCAGAGATATCCCGCTGCATTTCG
>Ga0180007_10002741_pt1 | contig 20478 bp, 17 predicted proteins | sample MM_PC_MetaG_FD_121122 | JGI IMG/M metagenome (GOLD analysis project Ga0180007, IMG submission 121122) | Groundwater microbial communities from the Aspo Hard Rock Laboratory (HRL) deep subsurface site, Sweden - MM_PC_MetaG | ecosystem: Environmental > Aquatic > Deep subsurface > Groundwater... | reverse complement strand
TTTTTATATTTGAGCACTTCAATTGATAATTACTTTCTTTCCAATGTGGTCGGGCTTTTATTATTATTGGCTTTTGGAATAGGAATAATAAATATGAAGGGAGTTTTTTATCCAAAAATTCCTTCGATTCAGCAATTAAAAAACATTTTGACTTATGGACTTCCAATTACTATTGTTATACTATTAGGTGATATGCATAACAGCGTAAATAGGTATATTATTGGGTATTATTTAAGCAATTCTATCGTCAGTAAATATGTAATATCCATCATGATTACATTAATGATTATGCAGTTATTATATGAACCAATGTCAATCTATATTCATCAATTATTAATCAATATGTTTCAAAGAAAGGAATTTAAAAAGAGGAAACTATTTTCAAATTATTTGAATATTTATACATCAATTGCAATAATAACAATTACATTGGCCTTACGCTATCAAGAAAGTTTGTATAAAATAATATCAAATGAAAATTATATTATAGACAAAGTCGTTTTTTTTATTTTTCTTCTTGCAGCTTTTACAATGGGCATTTACAGATTATCATCAGTATATTTTTATATACAAAAGGAGACTTTAAAACTATCAATGATTTTTTTAGTTAGTATTTTAATCAATATATTTTTTTCACTTATTTTAGTTGAATCATACGGATTATTAGGGATAGCAATTTCTCTTCTATTTTCTTCATTAATACTCGCTAGTTTTACTTTATACTATACAAGTAAAATTTTAGTATTAAGTATTAACTTTATTAGCCTATTGTTAAGTATATTATTTGGCATTATTATTTTCATCCTACCTGATTTTACCATACTCTTTGGAATTAATATAAAGTTTTTTCTTTTGCAAAATATTATTGACTTTATAATAATCGCTCCATTTTTGGCTATTTTTCTAAAATGGTCAATCAAAGCAAATCAGAGGAATGCTAATGGTTAGTATTCTACTTTATTTATCTTTCTTGGTTCCAATATCATTAATTATTAGGTATTTTATTAAAAGAACAGGTAGAAAATTACTTCTTGTTTCATTTTTATTAATAGGTCTTTTTTTATATATTTTTGTTGGTTCGTATAAGGTAATAGTACTTAATGAATTTTATACTTCAAAATATATTCTATCATTATTTTTTTTGTTTCTTTTTATCATAATAATTTCTTTTTACGGCTTAAAATTTGAAAAATTTTATTCCGTTTCGTTTCAAGAAAAAGATTACTACGGCATATCTTTTAAAAAATATTTTGTACTATCAATGTTACTCCTTTTGGGAAGTCTCTACTTATTCTTATTATATACCTCTAGACATGGTTTACCAATTTTATTTAACCCTGAATTGTTGTTCTTTCAAGATGTTTATAAGCTTCGTGCAGAGAAATGGACAAATTTACATGAAGGTACATCATGGTATAAATTAGGATTTGAATCAATTCCTAGAATTATTATTGTTTTTAGTGTAATTGTTTTCCCACAAATAAAGGGTATTCGAAGGTGGTTTATCTTTATACTGATATTAAGTGTATCATTTATTCTTTTATTATGTAGTTTAACTAAGTCACCGATTGTGCTTTCTTTTTTTTTAGCATTCCTTACATATTGGTATATCTATAATACTAAAATAAAAATATCTACAACATTATTATCAGGAGCAATCTTTATTCTATTATTATTTCTATTAATAAAAGTATATCATTTAGATAGAACTAATAGTGAAATAATTTCATTTCTGCCAGAAATTGTTTGGGATAGGATTACAGGCTCGTATACCATTGCATTAGCTAAAATTCTGTACATTTTTCCAAATTATCATGATTTCCATTATGGAGCGTCTTTCTCAAACCCTTTTGGAATTTTTCCTTATAATCCAATTAACATTTCACAATTTTTGGGTGATTGGACAAATAGAAGATTAGAAAATGATTCCCCACCTTCCTTTGCAATTGGTTATGCGAACTTTGATTTTATAGGTATGATTATTGTTTTAATCGCAATATTTTTTATAGTATTTTATCTTCAAAAAAAGATTGCAAGGGTTAAAAACAGCACATATATATATATAACATTTTATATAATGTATTGTGAAAGGATGATGCATTTTTCAATTGAGTCACTTCTATCAACAATAAATCTTGGTTTACTGTTTGTCTTTTTTATAGTCTATTTAATTGATATTACCTATAATCATTTTTTCATTTTAAAAAATAGGACATAAAGTGTTGTTATCTAAAAATGTTAAAGTACTATTTATTGCGTTTCGTCATTCTATTGATGATGCAAGAGTTTTTCATAAAGAAGCAATGAGTTTGTTTAATAAGGGTTTTGATATTTCATTATTATCACGAATGAACAATGAAGGAGAATTTACTTCATTTACGGGTAAAATTTACGCAAAATCTGATTCTAAAAATAGTTTTATTGATTTTAATGGTATAAAATTATGGGGGATAAAGCAAAACCATAGAAAGTTTTTAAAAAGTTTATTAAGACTGATTTTTTTATTTAAAGCAGTGAAAAAAATTGCTCAAATAAAACCGCAAATAATTCACGTTCATGAATTTGATTTGGCTTTATTATCATCAATTTTATATAAAATATTCTATTCAAGAAGCAATAGGATAATTCTTATCCACGATATGCACGAATTCCCAGGCGCTGAATCATACGATAATATAGTAAAAAGTAAGATAAATTTTGTAGCTCCAATAAGTAAATTAATTAATTTTCTTTGGTGTAAATATTCTTTGCTCTTTATAGACCATGTTTTTACAGCCAATACCATAGTTAGAGGGTATGTTTTATCTCTAAACTATAATATTTCAGTCGATGTTTTGTTTAATGTCCCCAAACTAGAATATGTTAAAAGAAAAGCAATTTCTTTAAAAAAACTAAATGTTAAAAGGAAATTAGTAATTTGTCACGAAGGTTCACTTGGAAAAGAAAGAGGGTTAGGACAGTTATTAGAAATTATGTCGAAAGTAAAGGATATTGCCTTCTTAAAAATAATTGGTGATATTTATTTAAATGAAAAACATTTTTTCGAAAAAAAAATAGAAGAATTTAATCTTGAAGGGAATGTAATAGTTACCGGATGGTTGAAATATGAAAAAGTATTTGAAGAAATGGAAAACTGTGATATTGGTTTAGTGTTGTTCCTACCAACAAAGAACAATAGACTAGCTGGTCCACCAAATAAATTATTTAATTATATGTTAATGAAGTTATACATTATAAGTACGGACTTACCTGAAACAAGGTTAGTTTTGAATAATTATAAGACGGGTTCCATAATTGACATATCACAGATAGATAAAATTGTTACTTTAATTCGTAATTTAAATGAAAACCCTGAAGTCATGCAAAATAGTATAAATAATGCTTCGATGGCGATTTCACAATATCTGAATTGGAGTAATATGGAAAAAATAATGTTAAATAGATATGAGGAATTTAGTAAATGTGTGGATTAGCCGGGATAACATTTTCAACTGATAAAAAACGAATAAGACAAATGGTTGATTTAATGGCTCATCGAGGACCAGATGGAAAATCTTACTATGAAGATGATTTCTTATCATTGGGACATACTCGGTTATCAATTATAGATTTAAGTGAAGCTGGAATTCAACCGATGTTCAGAGAAGATTTTGTGATAGTTTTTAACGGTGAAATTTATAATTATATAGAAATTAGAAAGGAATTAAAAGATTATGGAGTAAAGTTTTATACAGATACAGATACTGAAGTAATACTTGCAGCATACCAGTTTTGGGGGGATGAATTTATTCATAAACTCAACGGCATGTTTGCGTTTTCTATTTATAATAAAAAAACAAAAAAAATAACTTTATACCGTGATCCATTTGGAATAAAACCATTATACTATTACAAAGACAATGTCAATAACCTATTTTTTGCTTCTGAAATAAAACCACTTTTAAACGATTCTTTTGTTCGTAACGTTAATGTTAAAGTGCTTTTAGATTTTCTAATTTTAGGAATAGATGATTATTCGGAAGATACCTTTTTTGAAAATATTAAACAGTTGCTACCTGGGCATAAATTAATTTATGATTTCTCGACAAAAGGATTATATATTGAGTCCTATTATAATCTTGACAAATCATCAAGAGACTTAAAGCTGAAAGTTCATTCGGATGAAATTGAATCTCTTTTGGTTAAATCGATTAAATTACATTTGCGTAGTGATGTGAAAATTGGAACTTGTCTATCTGGTGGATTAGATTCTTCAATAATTGCTATGATTTCTGCAAAAATACTTAAGGAATCTAGTAAACAGGAAGAGGATAATTTGTATCAAGCTATTCATGCCCGTTCTATAATTGCTTCAAAAGATGAAAGTGCGTACGCAATGAAAGTCTCTGAGTTAGCAAAAATAGAGTTGGTAATAATTGAACCTTCATATAAAGAGTTTGATCGTGATATCGAAAAATGTCAGTACTATCAAGAACAACCTTTTAATAGTCCTTCCGTTTATATGCAATATGCTGTAATGAAAAAAGCAAAAGAAGAAAAAATAAAAGTTATGCTTGATGGACAAGGAGCAGATGAAGTGTTTTTGGGTTATGAACGCTATTATGTACCATTTTTTATTGAATCAATTAAATCTCAAGGGATTAAGAATTTTATTAAAACAGTTAGGTTAGCAAGAGATAATTCTAGATACTCATTTTTAAAATTATTGGCCTTTATTGGTTACTTTTACTTTTATCCAATTAGAAGGTTTATTCTTTTTAATAGATTTAGTTTCGTTAAATCAAAGTATAGAAAAATTGTCATTCATGAGATGAAAAAGTTATTATTCAATACTTCTTCAACCAGAGGGGTTCAATTAAAAGAAATCTCAAAATATCAACTCCCCCATTTATTACGATATGAAGACCGCAATTCCATGGCAAATTCAGTTGAAGCTAGAGTACCTTTTCTTGAAAAAGAATTAGTGCAAAGAGCATTATCTCTTAACTATTATGATAAAATTAAAGATGGTTTTACAAAACACTCCTTACGTATATTTGCAACAAAAATATTACCAGAATCAATTGCCTGGAGGAAAATAAAATTTGGTTTTGAATCACCTGATGAAATATGGTTAAAAACTCATTCTGAGAAAATGAAAAATGAAATAAGTAATTCAATTATTTTAAAAAAAATATTAAAGAAAACATCGATGGTGGAAAACATAAGTAATCAAGTAAAGTGGCGACTATATTCAATTGCACTTTGGGAAAGACTTTATGAAATGAAAATCAAAGAATAATAAAACATTATTGCTTTTTACTTTATTAAAACAAACCATCAATAGCATGTTGGAGTAATTCTAAAAATAAGTATTTTGTATATAAAATTTTTCATTCAAAAAAAACATTCAAGAAAGGTTATATAATAACAACTATGAGAAAACATACAAATATAGAACACAAAAATGCCAAACAAGAAAAAGAAATTCTTTTTGTTACTACAGCGCATAAAAGATATGATACAAGAATTTTTTCTAAGGAGTGTAGTTATTTAAAAAATAAATTTGGATATAATATATCTCTTCTTGTTGCAGATGGAAATGGTAATGAAGTAACAAATAATATTAGAATTTATGATATCGGTGCTTCTGCAAACAAGTTTAAAAGATATTCTACTACGTTATTTAAAACCTTTCTTTTTATTCGCAAACTAGATATTAGTGTTATTCATATCCATGATCCAGAATTAATTTTTATTTCTTATTTTTTAAAAAAAATTGGAAAAATAAAAGTTATTTATGATGTTCATGAAGATTTTCATTTAGCTATGATAGATAGACCCTATTTAAATAAATTTTTAAGAAATATTATTGCCACAACATTTATGGTTTTTGAAAATTACATTAGCAAGCAATTTGACTTTATAATAACAGCAACACCAAGTATAAATAAGAGATTTAAAAAGTTAAATAGATCTGCGACTATTAACAATTATCCAATTATCAACGAACTTAATAGTAGTAAAATAAGGAAAAAACAACAACAAATTTGCTATTTAGGTTCTATTGACCTCAATCGAGGTATTGCTGAAGTTGTTGATTCATTAACGATGGTGAATGGGCAATTAAAACTTGCAGGGTTTTTCGATCCAATTTCGGTACGTAATAAATTAATTGAAAGGAAAGGGTGGGAGAAAGTTCATGAATTGGGAATAATAAATAGAGATGAAGCTGCAAGCTTGTTCTCAGAATCAATAGCTGGAATATGTACATTTCATCCACTCAGCAATCACATAAATTCTCAACCAAATAAAATATTTGAGTATATGTCATCTGGATTACCAGTAATTATTTCAAATTTCCCAATATGGGAAAAGATAATTGAAAAATATAATTGTGGTATTTCGGTTAATCCATTAGATCCCAAATCAATTTCAGACGGTATAAATTATTTACTTAACAATCATGAGATTGCATATAATTTAGGTCAAAACGGTTTGAAAGCCATTAAAAATGAATTAAACTGGGATAAAGAAGTAGAAAAATTAAATACTATTTATAAAAAATTATTGTGTGAGATTATATAATAGTCTTTGATATAGAGAGATACGCTAGTGTTGATTTTTACTCAATTTTTTGTATTGCAAACGTATTTTGGTAATAATAAAGGATAAAAATCAACCGAACTTTTCTATTATGGAAAATAATAAATGTTAAATAAATAAAAGGAATTTATAATGTCACAAATGATTTCAATATTACTGCCAACACATAATGAAGAATTATTTATAGAGAAGTCACTAAACTCACTATTAAAAAATGATTATGATAAAAACATGTTTGAAATTTTGGTAATTGATGGAATGAGTACAGATAAAACGCTTGAAATTACAAATCGAAAGCACATAAATGATAGTAGAATAAAAATAATTAGTAATGATAAAATTATTTTTCCTGCTGCTATTAATCTTGGTATAAAACATGCGAAGGGTGATATTATAGTTATTGTAGGAGCACATGCAAAATACCCTAAAAATTATTTAACAGAATGTGTTAATGGATTAAATAAATATAAAGCTGATAATGTTGGCGGGATACTTGAAACAAGAAGTTTAAAAACGACAACTCTTTCCAAACTAATTATTGCTTCTTTATCAAGTTCATTTGGTGTGGGAAATTCCACATTTCGGGTTGGTAGTGCAGAAGCAATAGAGGTAGATACTGTTTTTGGGGGATGTTATCGAAAAGAAGTTTTTGATAAATATGGTAATTTTAATGAAAATTTAATAAGTTCATCAGATATGGAATTTAATAAACGAATTACTAAGGCTGGAGCAAAAATAATATTATTACCTTGGATAAAAGTTATTTATTACACTAGAACCAAATTTATTAATTTTATAAAAAATAATATTAGAAATGGTTTTTGGGCAATTACACCATTTAAATATACTAATCATATGCCCATTTCAATTAGACATCTAATTCCATTATTATTTTTTTTGTTTTTAATTTTGTCATCTATTTCATTTGTTTTTATTCCCTGGAGCCTTTGGTTTAGTATTCCAATTTTGTTGCTTTATTTTATATTAGCAAATTATTTTGCTATTAAAAAATTTAAAGAACTTAGGTATTTGTCGTTCTTTCTTCCACTTTTCTTTTTTCTACTTCACTTTACGTATGGCTTAGGATCATTATTCGGTCTTTTTAATATTTTTATACCAATAAAGAAAGGGGAAATAAAATAAATTATGAGTTATAAAAATGAGGAAAAATACCACTATAACAACAAAGTAGAGTTTAAAAAAAATTTTACCAATGATGTATTTCTTTCATTAAGTGATCTGCTGGTTTTCCACTCACATTTATTTTTTGAAGAATTAGTATTAGCTTTAACACAAATCTCAATTAATAAAATAACTTTAGATTATGGCTGTGGTATTGGCACTAAATCAGCGAAATTTGCTTCACTAACTAACAAAATAATTGGAATTGATATTTCTGAAAAGTCAATTGAAGTTGCAAAAGAACGAAAAATCAAAAATGCTGAATACTTTGTTATGGATTGTGAAAAAACAGAATTTGAAAATAATAAATTTGACTTAGTTTTTGATTATGGCACTTTCTCGAGTATTGATATAAGCAAAGCAGTACCAGAAATTATTAGGATTATGAAACCAAATGGTTCATTGATTGCAATAGAAACTTATGGACATAATCCATTAATGAATATTAAAAGAAAAATAAATGTTTTATTAGGGAAAAGAACAGCTTGGTCTGCCCAGCATATTATGAGAAAGAAAGATTGGGAATTTGTATCCCAACATTTTGAATCGTGCAAAATTAAATATTTTGGCACCATTAGTTATTTATTTCTTCCAGTAGTAAAAATATGTCCAGAAAAATTTAGAGATAAACTATTAAATAATATTTACACATTTGATGAATACATTTCAAATATCATGCTATTTAAGAAATTTTCATTTAAAACAGTTGTTATTTTATCTAATCCAATAATTAATTCAAAGGAGACGTAATTTATGTCAACAAGTAAAAGAGTAGTTCCATTTTTTAATTATCCTCATGTATATAAACAATACGAGAACGAAATAAATAAAGCAATAAATAATGTTTGTAATAGGGGTGCTTTTATCCTTCAAAAAGATTTAGAAGAGTTTGAAGAAAATTTAGCCAATTATACTGGGGCAAAATATGCAATTGGTGTTGCAAACGGAACAGATGCGTTGATAATAGCAAATAGAGCTGCTGGAATTAGTGAAGGCGATGAAGTTATTTTTTCATCTCATACATATATTGCTACTGCGGCATCAATATATTTTGCTGGCGGGATACCTGTACCTGTTGAGTGTCAGGAAGATCATATGATAAGTCCAGAATCTGTTAGGAAGGCAATTACTTCTAAAACTAAAGCTATTATGCCAACTCAGCTTAATGGGCGTACTTGTGATATGGATAGCTTAAATAAAATTGCTGAAGAAAATGGTTTACATATTATTGAGGACGCTGCACAAGGACTTGGATCAAAATTTAATGGAAAACAAGCTGGCACTTTTGGTTTGGCTGGCACAATTAGTTTCTATCCAGCAAAAAATTTAGGAAGTTTTGGCGACGGTGGTGCAATTTTAACAAGTGATTTGGCTATGTATGAAAAAATGATGCAGCTAAGAGATCATGGTAGAAACAAAGATGGTTTAGTAGTAACTTGGGGATTAAACTCAAGACTCGATAACTTGCAAGCAGCAATTCTAAATTTAAAATTAGCATATTACAAAAATGAAATTGAAAGAAGAAGAGAAATAGCTTCTATTTATCAAACTAATTTAGGCAGCATAACAGAAATTAAATTACCACCTTCACCTAACAGCGATACTATTCATTTTGATGTATTTCAAAATTATGAAATAGAAGCTGAAAGAAGAGATGAGTTGAAAAAATATTTATTTGAAAGAGGAATTGGAACTATTATACAGTGGGCAGGCAAAACTGTTCATCAATTCAAGGATCTTAAATTTAATGTAAGTCTTCCATTTACTGAAAATATGATTGCTAAAAGCCTTATGCTGCCAATGAATACTTCATTAACTGATGAAGATGTTTTATATGTATGTGAAATAGTAAATAGTTTTTATAATAATTAGAAAGAGAATTTCATGAATAAAAATCTATTAAGTGAAAATGATATTACACAAATTTTTGATTCAAATCTTTTGCATGAACCGATTGAAATTTCAAATATTTCTAACAAGGGAAGATTAGTAGAGCTAATGAAAAAGATGATTTCTATTCGTTTTGTAGAAAATAAAATATCAGATAATGTTGCAGATGGTACTGTGAAATGCCCAGCTCATTTAGGAGTTGGTCAAGAAGCTATAGCCGTTGGGCTTGCAGAACATTTATGTAAAGATGACCGAGTCTTTGGCACCCACAGAGGTCATGCACCATATTTGGCTATGGGTGGCGGCATTTACGAATTGTTTGCAGAAGTACTTGGCAAAGAAGATGGCTGCTCAAAAGGAATGGGTGGTTCTCAACATCTCTTTTTTAATAAAAACGGTTATTATTTTTCTGTACCCATTGTTTCAGGTACAGTTCCCATTGCTGTTGGTGCAGCATTGGCGGCAAAAATGGATAATAAAAATGGTGTATCTATTTGTTTCTTTGGTGATGGAGCAATGGAAGAGGGTACTGTACAAGAATCACTAAATTTTGCTAAAAGTCATAATTTGCCTGTAGTTTTTGTATGTGAAAACAATTTTTTTGCTAGCCATATGCATATACTTGAACGGCAACCTAATCAGTCAGTAGCAAGGTTTGCTGAAGCCCATAGTATAAAAAATTTAATTGTTGATGGTAATGATGTTGTAAAAGTAAGTAACATAAGTAAAATGGCTATTGAACAGGCAAGAAGGACTAATGAACCATTTTTTATTGAAGCAGTAACATATAGATGGAAAGGTCATGTTGGTCACAGAGATGATATGGATGTTGGTGTTATGCGTAGCAAAGATTTAGGTATATGGAAGGAAAGGGATCCAATTGCACGTTTGGAGACAGCTCTAATAGAAAACAACATTATTACAAATGTTGAAAAGGAAAGTCTCTATAATGAAATAGGAGATTTGATTAATTATGAATGGGAAAGAGCCAAGAAAGCAACTTTCCCACAATTAGATGTATTAGAAAAATTAGTTTACTTCAGTAACAAAAGTATGAGATAAAGATGAATAATAAAATTACGTATGCAAAAGGAATATTAACGGCTCATCAATATTTACTTACAAAATATAAAGATGTATTTGTTATAGGGCAGGGGTTATGGTCTCCTTGGTATGTAGGTCAAACAATGGCAAATTTAGATAAAGATTTTGGTAGAGATAGAGTGATTGATTCTCCAGTTTCTGAAAATGCTGTAACCGGAGCTGCAATAGGAGCATCAATTTTTGGATACCGTCCAATAGTAGTTCACCCTAGATTAGATTTTATGGTATTGGCTTCTGATCAAATTGTGAACGAAGCTGCTAAATGGACACATATGTTTGGTGGCCAAACTAAAGCTGCTGTAACAATTAGGGGTATAATAAATAGAGGTGGTGAACAAGGGGCTCAGCATTCGCAAGCATTGCATTCTTGGTATGCTCACATTCCGGGTCTAAAAGTGGTTATGCCTGCAACTGCTAACGATGCTAGAGATTTATTAATATCTAGTGTTCTTTCTGATGATCCTGTATTATATATTGATGATCGCTGGGCATATGATGATGAAGAAGAGGAAACGGAAATTGTTGAAATTGATCTTGCTGCACAAGGTCCGAAAGTAAAGCGGATTGGAAGTGATATAACATTAATTGGTGCGGGTTATTCAGCTTTTCAATGTTTACATGTTGCCGATGTTTTAAAAAAAGAAGGAATATCTGTTGAAGTTATTGATTTAAGAGTAATCAATCCAATTAAACATGCTGTAATGATTGAATCTGTTAAAAAGACAGGACGTGTTCTTGCTGTAGATGGTGGGTGGTCAAATTGTGGTTTGGCTTCTGAAATTTTAGCTGGGGTAGTTGAGGCAATAAATCCTAACCAACTTAAATCAAAACCTCAAAGATTAACCTTAACAGATGCTCCAGCACCAACTAGCAAGGTTTTAGAAGAAATTTATTATACAACAGAAGAGCAAATAATTAGTAGAGTAAAAAACATATTAAAAAATTTATAAACCCCAGTAAAGGACAAGTATGAAAAGAATTTTTGACGTACTATTTTCATTAACAATTCTATTGTTATTCATGCCAATTTGGTTTCCTGTAATGGTATTAATTTGGCTTTACGATTTTCACAACCCTTTTTATATAGCATCTCGGATGGCTAAAAATCAAGGTAAGTTTAAAATGATTAAATTTCGATCCATGAGAATTAATGCAGATAAGAGTGGTGTTAATTCAACTTCTGGTAATGATAATAGAATTACACCCATTGGTAAATATGTAAGAAAATTCAAACTGGATGAGATTTCGCAATTCTTTAATGTTCTTCTTGGTGATATGAGTGTGGTTGGTCCTCGCCCTCAAGTTGAAACAGATGCAAAAATGTATACATCTGTAGAAAATAAAATGTTGGAAGTAAGACCTGGTATCACAGATTTGGCATCAATTGTTTTTGCTGATGAAGGTGATATTCTTGCAGGTAGCGATAATCCAGATTTGTTATATAACCAAATAATTAGACCTTTTAAAAGTAGATTAGCACTTCTTACAATTGAAAAATCTAATTTAATATTAGATATAAAAATAATTTTATTAACAGCTATTAATATTTTCAACAGAAAAAAGTCACTTCAAGCAATTCACACTTTATTAGTTAATTGGAATTCTGATGAAATATTGATAGAAATTGTTAAAAGAGAAAAAAAACTCTATCCTTTTCCACCTCCTGGCTCCGATAGTATTGTTAGCTCTTACCCAATGAATAGCTAAGCAAGAATTGTTTTATCAACAATTTAGATGTATGCGAAATTCTTGTTAAAAATAATCATTTGGCCCAGCAAGATAGGGGCAAATATATTTAAATGAGAACCTCAATGTTTTCCAACGAAAAATGAAAAACCAAAGTAAATGAAATTATTGGAAACACTTTTTTTAAAAATATCTTATTACAAACATTTTTGTAAAAATCAGCAAAATTGCAAGGATATACTTGTCTCGACGTTAGCAATTGTATATGTTTTTTTTGTTCATATTCCAGCATCTGAAATATTGTTCTTTGATTTTAGAGCAATAATAGCTCTAATTTTATTTTTTCTTCTTTACTCAGATTTGAAAAATATTAGTTTTGCTAATCTGTCTATTCCTATTCTATGTATGATTTCCCTATTTTTTATTTATATGCTCATTTCAATATCTTGGTCATTAAATATGGACTATGGTTATTATAAGGCATTCGGTATATTACTTGACATTGTTCCAACTATCGCAATTTCAATTGTCTTGTTTGCTAATTCAAAGTATCTAAAAAATGAAGGAATTGTTTTTATAACTCAAATATTGGGGCTAATTTTAACTGCTTTAATAATACTACAAGGTGGCTTGAATTACGCCGATATATCTAAAAACATTTTTAGTTTCGGTCATATTGGTTATGGAAGGTTCCTTGGTTTTGCATTTATAGTGGGTATGTATGCTTTCTTAAAATCAAAGGAAAAGTATTCAATTCTTTTGTTTACCAATAGTATTGTTTTTTTTGGACTGTTTCTTAGTGGTCATAGATCATCGCTATTCGGGGCATTCTTTTTTTCATTTGTTTTATTTATTGCCAATTTATTTATTTCAAGACCATTTTATAAAGAAACGCTCATTAAATACTTCACTTTAATTGCAGTATCAATAATTTTAGTTCTTTTATTTACAAACAAATTCACTGACTCTTTAACGAGAAACAAATCACTTTTGATTAGTAGTTATAACGATATTAAATCTGATGGTTCTTTTAATGCCCGTTTAATTCTTTATGATTTTTCAATCATGTCAATAAAAGAGAATCCATTTTGTGGAGTTGGCTTAGGTGGTTTTAATTCCAATGACGTAAGAAAAGAATATTTCTATCTAAAATACCCTCATAATATATTCTTAGACATCTTGACTGAAGAAGGTGCAATCGGGTTCCTTTTGTTCGTTTCTATATTGTTTTTACTTATGGTAAAGTTGCCTCCTGTGATTATATATTGGGTTGTTTTGCTTTATGGTTTATGGCTATCGCTGTTTTATGGTGTTTTACATGACCATAAGTTAATATTTGTTTTCTTTTATTTTTTAATTGCAAAAAAATCTTATTTAGATGAAATTAATCAAAAAAAAATTACTGAGTAAAATGAAACTAGTCTTAATAGTGTTTTTTGTCATGCTATTTTGTTTTGACATCGTTCTGCCCCAAACAGTATATGAACCTGTAAATAGTAATGTGTACGAATATTTGGATAACTTGAGCACAAAAGGCATTGTTGTCTTTTATAATAATATTTGTCCACTTTCTCGTAGTTATATTGCCTTAAAACTGCTTGAAGTAAAAAACAATTCAGTTCTATTAAACGATTTAGAATTTGAACAACTTAAGTTTTACATTAAAGATTATGGTTTTGAATTAGAGTCCAAAGATTCATCCGATAGTGTGAGTTTTAATTGGGGGAAAGATAAATATGACAGATATAGGTTGTTTTCTTACAACAGCAGCCTTTTTAAACTAAACCTTAGTCCCATTTTGGGATATTCATTAGGTGATTATGATAATGAAAATTATTTGCATCGATGGAATGGTGCATCAATTTATGGGTATATTGGATCGAATATAGGATTCAGTTTTAATTTTCGTGACAATTTGGAGTCAAATAATGTTTATGCCGATGGAAACATATTATCGTCATGCACAGGTATAATTCCTACATCAACGAATGGTAACTCAGTTGAATATAGTGAGATTAGAGTTGGGTTAACATATTCTTGGGATTGGGGAGATCTTTCAATTGGAAAGGATTTTTTTAATTGGGGATACGGTCAAAATGGTAAAATTGTAAGTTCAACTAAACCACCATCGTTTCCATATATAAGACTAGATATACATCCCGTTGAATGGTTTAGATTTAACTATATACATGGGTGGTTAAAGTCCAATTTAACTGATTCGACCAGAATTTATGAAAGCAAAAAATTATACCGAAATAAGTATATCGCATCACATTCCATTTCAATTATTCCTTTCAAGGGTATTGAGTTTTCACTAGGTGAATCAATAATATATTCTGACAAAATTGAATTTAGTTATCTTATCCCTATTATGTTTTTTCGCTTAGCGGATCATTATCTTGCAAATTCAACTGATGAATTTGGCGGTAATGCGCAATTCTTTTTTAGTTTGAGTGCAAAAAACATTATTCCAACTGTTAACTTTTATACAGAGTTAATAATGGACGATTTTTCTTTGCGTGATATATTTATAAATAGAAATAAAGTTGGTTATACTATTGGTGTGTCAATTCTTGATTTCCCAGTAAAAAAGTTAAAGCTAATGTTAGAGTATTCTAAAATTGCACCTTTTGTTTATGAACATAATATCCCAGGTCAGGATTATAAAAATAGTGATTACGTTCTAGGACATTGGATGGGTAATAATGCTGATTTGTTTTATCTTGGAGCTAAATATTATATAATTAGAGGTTTATCGATTAAATCTTGGTTTGCACAAGTTCGAAAAGGGGCTGGATTATCATTGGATAATCTGCAAACTAGAGAGGTCCCGTTATTTTTAGCTGGATATCTTTATAGATCGAATGAGTTTGGAATAAATTTAAGCTACGAAATAGTACACGACTTATTTGCATCAATTGATTACAAAATTTTAGCTTTTACTAATGAACTATCAGAAGGTGCAATAGAAAGGGGATACAGAAATATATATTTCTTTTCATTTAATTATGGATTCTGAGTAATTATATTGCAGTTTACCCTCACCAATTTATTTTTTTAGCATTTTAGGTGGATAATATAGAAGCAGGACCTTTGTGGAAGCCAATGCACCTACAGCCAGTTTTTAAGGACTGCCCTTTTTCTGGAAATGGTGTTAGTGAAAAACTTTTTAATGATGGACTTTGTTTGCCTTCTGGTTCTAATTTAACAAAAGAAGATTTGGAAAGAGTTGTGAAAAATGTAAAAGCAACATTTAAGTAGAGGCAAAAATAGCACACTTCAACGCCGCTCAGTGCAGGCGAGGAACCTCCAATCAAGACGGCGGACAGGTTGAACAGATAAGAACAGATTTATTTTTAAAGATTGTTATTTCTTTTGAAAAACAAGTCCCTCTATTTTTAAGAGAGGGATTTAGGTTGAGTTGGTTTTGTTTCTGTGTTATTTTTCTAATTTAAATACAATAAAAAACAATACAGATTTTTTGTATATTAAGCTATTCAAATGGAAGGAATTAAAATGTTAACAAAGAACAAAAAGCAAGTACAAATTCCAAGAAAGGATTGGGATAACATGAAACAAAACCCAACTTTTTCTGAAGTAATTGAGCTACTTGAAGATATATCAGATCTTGAAGAAGCTATAAAGGTAAAAGGTAAAGAACTAACTTTAGAACAATATTTATCTAAACGTGAATTATCAAATAATAATTAAGCCGTCTGCTCAGAAAGATCTTGATAAATTACCCAATAAAGAATTAGTGAAAATAGCGTCTAAATTGAAGCTATTAGAACAAAATCCTCGTCCAATAGGTATTCAAAAATTAAGCAATGAAGATGGCTATAGGATTAGAAGCGGCAGCTATCGTTTCTTATTTCTAATCGATGACCAAAACAATAAAATATTTATTTATAGAATAAAACATCGTAAGGATGTGTATAAATAAATTAAACTTCTTTATTATTTCTAAATATTAAAAATTAATCATTGAATGAACAATAAAATTGTTGAAAGCGAAATTAATGAAGAGACTGGATTGATTGTTGATTATGATGAAGAAAACAAAATGGTTGGAATAGAAATCCTAATATTTCCCAAAAAGACAAGTTATAATCCAGAATTAAAAGTAATAGCCATATAAAAAAACACCACACTTCGCCTCCGCTCAGTGCAGGCGCAGATACTCCAAACAAAACGGTGGACAGGTTGAACAGATATAAATTAAATATTTAAAGAGCTGTCATTGCGAATCCAACGTTTTTTGTTGGATGTGGCAATCTACTGCAGATTACTTCGTCATCAAAAAAACAGATTTTTCGTAATAACACTAACAAAATTAAACCATATACAAAAAGAGTTTGATTAAGAAAATGAAAACAGCACACTTCGACTCCGCTCAGTGCAGGCGAGGAACCTCCAAACAAAACGGTGGACAGGTTGAACTGATATAACAGATAAGAACGGATATATTTTTAAAGATTGTTATTTCTTTTGAAAAACAAGTCCCTCTTTTTTTAAGAGAGGGATATAGGGTGAGTTGCCCTTTGTTTTTATGTCTTGCTAGTGCCATTCCACAAACAGTATCGCTCCTAAGGAGCTTTTAGTTTTGTGGTTGGTTGTTAAGTTACCATAATATCACTCCTGACGGAGTTGAAAAGATTTATAAAGTGCCATTCCGCAAAAAAAGAGACGGAACATGTTGGCACAACATTAAGTTATGCTTTGTTTAGTGCCATAGGCACGAAACTAAGGTAACCCACGAAGAAACCGATATTCTTTCAAAGCTCCTACTGAGCGGAATAATGGTAATCACAAAAACAGTATCGCTCCTATGGAGCTTTTAGGCTTGTGATAGGTCTTCTAGTTACCATAATATCACTCCTACGGAGTTGAAAAAAGTTATAAAACATATTTGTTAAACACAGTCACTAACCAAGTGCCATAGGCACAGCTTGCCCCTATGGGGACACTATGGTAACCCACGAAGAAACCGATGCTCTTTCAAAGCTCCAGCTGAGCGGAATAATGGTAATCTCAAAAACAGTATCGCTCCTAAGGAGCTTGTAGTCTTGTGGTTGGTCGTTTAGTTACCATAATATCACTCCTACGGAGTTGAAAAAAGTTATAAAACATATTTGTTAAACACAGTCACTAACCAAGTGCCATTCCGCAAAAAGAAACGGAACATGTTGGCACAACATTAAGTTATGCTTTGTTTAGTGCCATAGGCACGAAACTAAGGTAACCCACGAAGAAACCGATATTCTTTCAAAGCTCCAGCGGAGCGGAATTATGGTAATCTCAAAAACAGTATTGCTCCTCTGGAGCTCTTATGCTTGTGGTTGGTTGTTAAGTTACCATAATATCCCTATAGGGGCAAGCTACCCCTACGGAGTTGAAAAGATTAATAAAGTGCCAGTAAGCTCGACATTATTTTATGAAATTATAAATAAATAAACCGGTTAATAAAAATTATGCGAACAAGTCAGTTTTTCAATTACGTTAGCAATTTAAAGAATAGACATTTTCTTATTCATGATATTATAATTCTTTTAGTTTCGCCAACAATAGCTCTATTTTTAAGATTAGAAGGTGATTTAGATTTAGTTGTTGGTTGGCAAAAGTTTTTTATTTTAACGTTAGTTTTATTGGTGCTAAAAATAGGTGTATTTTACTTTTTTGGACTATACAATAGAATTTGGAGCAAAGCAAGCGTTGATGAGTTGGCAAGAATTATCTTTTCTGCGTTCTTTATACTACTATTAGAAATATTTGTTTTTGTTTTAATTAAGTTTTTAGGAATAAGAATTGCGGGACAGTTTCCTTATACACTTCCAATACTTGATACAATTGTTAGTGTTTCTTTTGTTTCCATTTCACGCTTTAGTTCGCGGCTTTTTGAAGCTATGGGTTATAGAATGGAAAACAAAGAAGGAACTACAAACATATTGATAGTTGGTGCTGGTCAAACTGGGTTAATTGTATTAACTGAATTATTGCGTTCCCCTTCTTTTGGACGAATTGTTGGGTTTTTGGATGATGATATCAATAAAATTAAATTACGTATAAAGGGAATTCCAATACTTGGTGGAATATCCGAGCTAAAGAAAACAGCTTCAAAATTAAAAATAAAAAAAGTAATTATTGCCATGCCCACTGCTCCAGGCAGTAAAATTAGAGAAGTCTTTGAAGATTGCCGTGCTTTGGGAATAGATGCTTTAACAGTTCCTTCCCTGCAGAATATTATTAATGGAACAGTAAATGTTAGCTCTATTAGAAAAATAAAGCTTGAGGATTTGTTAAGACGTGAACAAATAGAAACCAATACTGATGATATAAGATTATTAATTGCTAATAATATAGTTCTCATTTCGGGAGCTGGTGGCTCTATAGGTAGTGAGTTGGTAAGACAAGTGCTTTCGTTTAATCCTAAACAAATTGTTTTATTGGGTCATGGAGAAAATTCGGTTTTTGAAATTGAACAAGAAGTATTAGGAAGCGTTTCGCATAACAATAAAAATATTATTTCTGTAATTGCTGATATAAGAAACAAGAAGCGATTGGAGCAGATTTTTGAAATGTATAAGCCAAAATTGGTTTTTCATGCTGCTGCTCATAAACATGTTCCTTTAATGGAGGGAAATGTAGAAGAAGCTGTTACAAATAACGTACTTGGGACTAAGAATTTAGTTAGTATGGCAGTAAAGTATGATGTTGATAAATTTGTGCTTATTTCTTCGGATAAAGCAGTTAACCCAACCAATATTATGGGTGCAAGTAAAAGAATGGCAGAAATGGTTGTTCTTAATGCAGCAATTAAGCATAAAAGAGCTTTTTGTGCAGTTCGTTTTGGAAATGTACTAGGCAGTAGAGGCAGTGTTGTTGGAATATTTAATAAGCAGATAGAAATGGGCGGACCAATAAAAATAACACATCCAGAAATTAAAAGATATTTTATGACTATTCCAGAAGCTGTACAGTTGGTTCTTCAATCTTCCACTTTAAGCAACGGGGGCGAAATTTTTGTTCTGGATATGGGAGAACCAGTTAAAATTATTGACTTGGCTAAGGATATGATTAAATTTTCTGGATTAAAATTTGGCGAAGATATAGATATTGAAATTACTGGACTTAGACCTGGCGAAAAACTATTTGAAGAGTTGTTTTTGGAAACAGAACAATATGTAAGAACTAAGCATATTAAAATATATTTGGCAATGAATGCCGCTAAATATGTGCACCCAAACTTTGAAGACTTAAGTTGTAACCTAGTAGAAATGGCAACCAAAAATAATAGTGAAAAGACTGAAATGCTTAGACTGTTTAAAGAGATAGTTCCAGAATTTAATCACATGGAAAACTAAACATAGCACACTTCGGTAAGCTCAGTGAAAGTGCAGATTGAAAAGCTTGTCCCGCTCTTAAATCGGGAGATATAACTGATAAGAACGGATTGTTTTGGACGGTCAACCAGCAAAAAAGCTCTGATCTTCCAAAGCTCCATCGGAGCAGCTTGCCCCTATGAGGACATCATGGTAACCCATCAAAAAAGATATATTCCAAAGCTCCAGAGGAGCGGAATCATGGTAATCTCAAAAACAGTATCGCTCCTATGGAGCTTGTAGTCTTGTGGTTGGTCGTATAGTTACCATAATATCACTCCTAACGGAGTTAAAAAGATTTAAAAGCCTATTAAGTTAAACATGGTTATCTCTAATCAAGTACCATAGGCACAGCTTGCCCCTATTGGGACATTATGGTAAACAGTATCGCTCCTATGGAGCTTGTAGTTTTGTGGTTGGTTGTTAAGTTACCATAATATCACTCCTAACGGAGTTAAAAAGATTTAAAAAGCCTATTAAGTTAAACATGGTTATCTCTAATCAAGTGCCATAGGCACAGCTTGCCCCTATTGGGACATTATGGTAAGCAACGAGTATCGCTAAGCATCCGACATTATGGTAACACAACAAAAAAATGCATTTTTAAAAGCTCCATAGGAGCGACATTATGATGAGGGGGGAAAATATGGCA
>Ga0180007_10002740_pt1 | contig 20486 bp, 24 predicted proteins | sample MM_PC_MetaG_FD_121122 | JGI IMG/M metagenome (GOLD analysis project Ga0180007, IMG submission 121122) | Groundwater microbial communities from the Aspo Hard Rock Laboratory (HRL) deep subsurface site, Sweden - MM_PC_MetaG | ecosystem: Environmental > Aquatic > Deep subsurface > Groundwater... | reverse complement strand
GCTACTCGCATCAAATTTTAAAATCTCCTCGCGCGTTGAAATTTTAACAATTCCTAACCTTGGCAGCCACGAGAGACTGGCACGGCGTTTCTATTTCGAACGCCAAAAATCCTAAAAACACAATTACGCAGAATTTGCCGATAGGAGAAATTTATGGCAATGGATGTTCAAAAAAATTCATTAATCTTAAATAATATATTTTTTAAGATTTTTTCTTTTCCAGGAAACCCTGCATGGAGGCCAACAAATCACGAGTAGTTGTTAGTAAGAAGCCGGAATGCGGGGATGAATGGCCGACGAGCAAAACGAGTCTGCGCGAAGCGAAATTTAATGAATGGAAACCCAGGGTGAAGCGGAGCGGAACCCGGGGAGGAGGTCATTTGAGTTTATTATAAGGATTAGTATTCTTTAATGTTCGATTTTGCTGTTATGTATCCTTCTGCTGTTAACAAAAATGCAAAGCCGAGAGGATGATTCAAATATGGCGTGAAGATGTGAAGCGCTGCTAATGCGGTTAATGAAGAAATGAAACCGGCTCGGATCCACCAGTCGGTTTTTAATTTCCACAAACGCATCATGAGTGACAAAAGAAGCCACGCAACAACAGGAATCCCTAAAATCCCAAACTTAATCCAGTGCTCCAACCAACCCCATTCAAATGCGTGCGTGGTGTACCAGCCATCCGAATTTTGCGCTCGAATACGCGGATCCATTGTTTGATATGTCACGGTTGCGCCAAAACCAGATCCGAGAACTGGTGCGTCCTTTATCTTTTCTACAAGAACCGGCAACAAGTTCCATCTACTTTCTGCAGCAACATCTGTAACTGAACCCCGCGAACCAAACAAGGTTTTCAGCGATCCAACATCAACATACGGATATGGGAATGCTACAACGGCAAAAATCAAACCCGCTCCAATTACAACAGCGGAAAAAATTGTCCAAACCGAATTCCAGCTCACCAAAGATCGTAAATAGATTATTTTTAGAATCAACAACACCAGCAATCCGAAAAATAATCCTACCCAAAAGCTGCGCGATAAACTTATCAGAATTGAGACTGAGGAGGCGACAAGTATGATCCAGAAGATGTTCACATCACGGGATTCGGGTTTTAGGTTTTGGGTTTCGGATAACGCGTAAGAACTTCCAAACAAAAATCCGGCAAGCGCATAAACCTGAGATTGTATGAAAATGCGGAATAAATTACCGGTTACCAACGTGACTTCACCCACGCCCGTTCTTCTGACCCAAAGATATAAGGGATGCGATAAAGATTTGATACCATGAGAAAAAACGTATAACAGGCCTAACGTTTTAACAGGCAGCCAGATTAGCGATGCGATGATCACATTAACTGCGTGGCGTATTAAACTATCGGATTTACGTAATGCAACATCCAAAACAGGGATTAATATTAATAAAAATCCCCAGGCATTCGCATCTCTTAATAAAGCGCCATTCCCCAACCAAACTCCGCGCATAAAAGCCCAAACACACAAAATGGCAAGCGCGATCCACGCTCCTCTGCCGCGCACTAAATTCCGAACGAAATTTCTCCGCTCGGTCGAAATGACAGAAAAATTCGCGCGCCAATATGTGATTGCATTAAACAACCAACCGATTATAAAAGTAAAAAGCAACACCATGCGCAGAGATGTTCCATTATCAAAATCCCACCCGTTTGGAATTTTTAGCAGAGAGCCTTTTGCGCCAATTAATAACTCAAGAAGGATGATAGCCAACCCCAAATCCGGCCGGCGCCAAGCTAAAAACAACATGCCAATACCAACAAGCATTGTGATAGCGCCCCGTTCATACGGCCAAAAAACAAAAGACAGAGAAACCGCTTCAAGTAGAAAAATCGCAAAGATCCAAATAATCCAATCCTTCTTTATTATCTTATTGTCATCACGAGGAGCTCCGAAAGCTTTTGGGGCGACGTGGTGATCTTTTCGAAAAGATTGCTGCGTCACTCCGCTCCTCGCAATGACATTTGGATTTTGACTTTCAACTTTCTCCCGTCCGCTCATCATCCACGTCAAAAATATAGAATACGGCGCTGTTATCTTTAGTAACCAAAAACGCCAGCCCGGATGCCACTTCTTAAAATATTTAAGCAGACTGTCATTAAACATACGCTGCTTTTTCAATGAGTACACTTGCGCAAATGCTTGCCCACTATGGTGCACCACTTTCACGGATGGGACATAACGAACCATCCATCCCAGCTCATGAGCCCGCTTGCAATAGTCAACTTCCTCAAACCACACAAAATATCGCTCATCCAATCCGCCCGCCTGTTCAATCAACTCTCGACGAATAAGAAAACACGCGCCCATAACTTGGTCTACACTTTGCTCGCGCTCTAGTATCAAATCTTTTGCCAAATATCTTGTATAAGCTGGATGCCACGGCGCAATGTGGTGTATCTTTTTCAAAATCACAACCTGACTCCAAATCGTTGGAAAACGACGAACACTTTCCTGATAACTTCCGTCCGGATAGATGAGCTGTGGACCAAGTATTCCGGCGTCAGGACAAGCATTAGCAATATTTATAAATCTGAACAAAGATAAAGGCGGACATTCTGTATCTGGATTAAGGATTAAAACGTATCTTGCGTCAGCACCAGTGATTCCCTGATTGCACGCGCGCGCGAATCCGCGATTCTCAGAATTCGCAATAACTTTAACCACAGTCCTCGGACCATGCTCGCTTTCCTGCGCAGTTTTAATTCCCATGCGACGAGCAGCGCTTACACTGTCATCCTGAGATGCATTATCCACAACAACCACATCCCAGCTCAAACCTCGACATGCTTCTGGTAGCGATCTCAAACAACACTCGAGCAAATTCTCTACGTTCCAAGAGACAATCACAATCCGCAGGTCTTTCATAAAACTATTTTTGTATAACGACGAATTCCGAAATCCGAATGACGAATGTAGGAAAGGATCAAAAGATGACAACTATCATTCGTCATTCAAATACCATGTTTCTTCCGCACTATCTCCTCAGCTTGGCGGTATTTTGTCAATTCTTTTGGCATGAACCCAAATCGAGACCATGGTACGAGATATGCGATTCGCGGCATCCATCGGCTCATACCCTGACGACGCGGCTCAATGCGATATAATTCATGGTTTATCCAAACGCCGCGAGACCCTCTTTCTGCCATGTTCAACCACAAATCCCAATCTTGAAATTTCTTTAAACTTTCATCAAAGCCCGGAAAGCAACTCCGACGCATCAAACTTGATGTGTGAATATAATTTCTTTTCTTTAGCGCATCAAAATTAAAAGCACGAGCTTTAAAGCGTTTTATTCCCCAAAAGAAATTTGAATATACGAAGTCAGCGTCTGTATTAGACTCAAGTTCCAGCGCGAAAAACTCAAGCGCATTTGGTACTAACTCAGCATCTGCATCAAGAAAAATTATAAGAGGCGCTGTGGTCATGCGAGCGCCTAAATTGCGCACATATGGCGCCCCGTGATTTTTATAAAGTTTGTGAAACTTAATTGGCAAGCGATCAACAAAATCTCGCACAACTGTTTCAGGATTATCTTCTGATCCATCATCTATAACCACCACTTCAACCGGTTTCAGACTTTGAATAGATAAACCCTCTAGCGTGCGTCGCAAAATATCAGCGTGATTAAAACAGGGTATTATTACAGCTATATACATTATGTTAGGCTTTAGGCGTTAGCTTTTTAGGTTGTTAGACTAACAATGATTCAATGACCTATTAAGCTACAAGCTAATTTCCTCCATCTTTCTCCCCACCCAAATTCCTCCTCCACTCTCTTCTTAGCCTCCTCACCTAGCTTTTTACGCAATTCTTCGTCTTTTAGCAACTTTTCCACAGCCTCCTCAATATCATCTACATCATTAGGACGCACTAAAAACCCGGTTTTATTGTGTTTTACAGCTTCAGTCGCGCCACCGCTCTTGCCGGCCACAGATGGAATTCCCGCTTTTGCCGCCTCCAGATAAACAATCCCAAAACCTTCAACATCCTCACCCTCATCACGAACAGGCAAAAGAAAAACGTCAGCCGCAGCTAGCCACAACCACTTTTCCTCATCAGACGCATTGCGAATCCACTTAACTTGTGTACGATGCTCCAGGGCGAGTCGAATCAAACGATCGCGATCCGGCCCGTCCCCCAAAACCACATAAGGCACATCCATCTTTTTCTGCAGACGTGACATTGCATGAAGTGCATTATCAATTCCTTTACGTGGCACCAGTCGAGCTAAAGACACCACGATTTTTTCAAACTGCGTTATTTCTAAAAGTTCACGCGCTTTTTCACGAGATGGAATGTCTTGTTCATCAACACCGGGCGTTAAATCCAACGGGTCTGCGCTTGGAACAAGCGTGCGCAAATCACTTCTCGTGGACTCACTGTTAACAATCAATAATTTCGCATTAGCACAAATCTGCTTCAGCAGCCATTTCTTCCACAATCCTTTTACCAATCGCAAATCCAATCCATGAAATAAAACCGCATAATCAGGTCCACCTTTTCGCTTAGCAAGCCACGCCGCTGTTCCAACAGGAAAAACGTGACTCAGTAAAATAACGCGCTCCTTGTTCTTTAAACTCAGACAAATGTCGACGATCGGCTTCCAGCGAGGCCACTTATTCCTAAAAAAATTTCGATCTTCCGGAGTTATAACTTCCATTTCCCCATTTGATGCCTTAACAAGCTCACTTAAATAGCGAGCTATTCCACCTTTCAAAGGAGGATAATCAAGAGTAATTAGTGTGATTTTAGACATATCACGGTCCGGCGCCCGAGGTCCGAGGTCCGACGTTCTTTGTCTTGCGGAAGATATCCACAATCAGCTTCATATCATCCCAGCGTATGAATCTAACTACAAAACCCATGATTAGCGCAACTGCCGCACCAAATACCATGGATGCAAAAAGCGGCATATAAACAACACTTGTCTGCCATGCGTACCATGAAACTCCGGCAGCCGCTAATCCGCGAAGCGTGATGGAAACAAAACCGATAACTCCCCCGGCGTATTCTCGCGTAAAATATGCGCCAATAAGATACAAGCACCAAAAACTTGCAACACCTGCCCAAGCAGCGCCAACCGGACCGAATTTTGGAACTAGGATTGCGTTTAGCACTATGTTTACTATCATCGTAACAACCATCGCAATTGTTTTTAAGTGCGCGCGATTTGTGCCATTTAGCAAAGCACCGATTGGAAAATCTAAGAAAATCGGAAGTAACACCCATGGCAAAATCTGAAAAGCCGCGATCGCTCCCACAAAATCTTGCCCGTACAAAAGCGGAATAATGTCAGGCGCAAGTGCAGACAGGCCGGCGGAAATTGGGAACCCGATGGCAGCCATTAATCTCAAAGAGCCCAAGAATATGTTTCGCAGCTCATCTTTCTCCTTTTTTGCGTAAGCGGATGCAAGAGCCGGATAAAGTGCGGCTGTAAAAGTTATTGGGAGAAATTGAAGCGCGTAAGTTAATTTATATGCAACAGCATAAAGACCAACGGCCGCTGATCCGTGATAAACGTTTAAGAACAAACTGTCTACGTACGAATAAACTTTGACTGACAACCCGGCTATTCCGAATGGCAGCGCTTCTTTTGCCAATCGTTTGTAATCTTTGAGAAGCGGGGTTTCTATTGGAACTTTCAATTTTACAGTTTGACGAGCGCTCCAAAAGACATTCCAGGAGCTACCCACGAGGAGCGCAACAGCTAATCCAATTGGACCAAATCCAAGCACAGCTGCGCCAACGGAGAAAATAGCTGTTAAAATCTGACCCACAAACATGCCTAATGCTTCTGGACGTAGGTTCTGTCGCCCTCTGAGAGCCCCGTACAACACTAAATGCACTGTATCTGCTGTCATTACCAAACAAGCGATTGCCACTGTTATAAGCGTTGTTTTATCAGCTCCAAAGGCAAACGCATAAACAAGCGCTGCAATAATAGCAATTGGCGCTAGACAGAGCTTTGCGCGGATTGCTGCTCCAAACAGTCGCGCACCATCTGTCCTCCCTCCAGCAATAGCTCGAATCACGACTGGCGTCATTCCAAGATCCGAGAGTATTACAAAGATGGAAGTTACAGAAACTGCATAAAAGAAAACCCCGGTCAGTTCTTTGCCAAGCAAACGCGCTACTATAATGAACGCAAAAAATGCAACCAGTTTTTGTCCTGCCGTAGCAAACATGAGCCACGCTGCATTTTTCGCGATTTTAGCGCCGTAGGGCATAAAGTAATCCTCAATCCGAAACTCGTAACGCACAACTCGTAACCCGAATTGAATTCAATTTTTTCCTTTTGAGTTCCATGTTCCAAGTTACGAGCTACGAATCCGAAGTCTGCTTCATTGTAAATGGAATGTGCAAATAACCCAAGAGCTGAACAAATCAAAAACCGCCTTGAGTTAGGGCGGTTTTGAGAAAAGCAATGGAGCTAGAGCACAGAAACCCGGAACTGCTTAATACTACTGATAGTGGACGACCATTCTTTTTTACTTTGATCGAACATCAGCAATCCACAAGATTCGCCATCAAGCGTACCCACTAACAGTTTGCCGGGCCTAAAAATTATGCTGGTAATTTTTTCACCAACATAAATCTCATCTTCTCCTGTCAATATATACGGCCGACCGATGATATCTTTCAAGCCACCAAGTAAGTCTGCCGCCTCAAGGCGCTTTGCCAATTCAGGCTTTTGATGATATGCATCCATGATTACCTCCCGTTGTGAAAGTTCGTACAAACAACTTGGCACGAATTAACGTATTCGTCAATTAATCACAGCCTCATTTCCAGCATCTACACAATTTAAGCGATCGTGTTAATTGTGCGGATGGAGGTTCGATTTATGCGATGGTTGAGCTGGATTTTCAAGGTCGTGATTTTTAAAAAAACTGTGGATAAAATCAAAGGGACGGACAAAATGTCCGTCCCTTCCTTTTCAAACCTTGTTCTACATTCGATATTCGAAATTCGATTTTCGAACTTATCTCTTGCTCCACTGTGGGCTACGTCGAGCGCTTTTCTTTCCGAATTTCTTTCGTTCTCTTTTTCTTGCATCTCGAGTTAAGAGACCAAGTTTTTTTAAGGAAGTATGAAATGTTGGATTAAGTTTTTCCAAACATCTTGATATTCCATGACACACAGCATCAGCCTGTCCGTGTACGCCACCTCCCGTAACCTTAACACTGATATCAACCGCTTTCTCCTGTCCAACGGTTTTTAACGGCAGTACTACTTTTTCGCGCAAATTATATGAACCAAAATAATCATTCAGCTTGCGTCCGTTGATTGTGATTACACCTTTTCCGTTTTTTATTAAACGAACTCGTGCGATTCCACTCTTGCGTCGTCCGACAGCGGAAATGAACGAACCGCCCTTAGACGTTTCAGCTGCAGCAACCTCTTCGGATTCCAAAACAGCAGCTTTGGAAGTAGTCGGCTTTTTCGCAACTTTCTTGGCAGCCGGTTTCTTCGCAACAGACTTTTTCGCAGCAGGCTTTTTGGCAGTTGGCTTCTTAACAACGAGCTTCTTGTCTTCTGCTTTTGCGGAAGTTACTTCTTTTTCCGGCTCCTCATTTTTCTTGGTTGCATTAGGCATAAAATTCGAATTTATTATTTGAAATTTCGCACTTGGCTGTTCCTCGCGTGAAATTCAACATTCGGCATTAGTCTATAATAAGACGCTTCATTCTAACATCTTGTGTTTTATTTTTTGGTAGCATGTACTTTACCGCATTGCGTAAAATCTCATTCGGCTTTTCTTCTCTCATCTTTTTAACAGAAATAATCTTTAAGCCGCCTGGTCGGCCGGAGGTGCGATAGTAATTCTTTTGATCCCATTTTTTCCCGGAGAATACAACCTTGTCTGCGTTTTTCACTTTCACGAAGTCTCCGCCATCAATATTTGGAGTGTAATCAGTCTTACCTTTGCCTATCAAAAGACCGGCAATTTGAGTTGCTAAACGTCCAACAATCTTTCCCTCTGCATCAATTTCATGTGTTTTGCGTTCAATATTCATAGGTCTACAAAATTACTAATCTTATACGAATATACGAATTACGAATTCTTTTCTTTTTGTTCTTCAATTCTTGGGCCCTTTAGTCCTTCAGTTTCCTCGCGAACCAATTGAATTTGTGCGATTTCAGCTCCGTCGCCCTTTCTTCGTCCCAACTTAATAATGCGCGTATATCCACCTAATCTTGTGGCATAACGCGGCCCAATCTCTTCCAATACTTTATTTACAACTGATTCTATAGACAACACACGAGACAACCTTCTTCGTGTGTGAAGACTTTTTGTGCGACCAGTAGAAATTATTTTTTCCACTATTGGACGAACAGCCTTTGCTTTTGCCAATGTGGTATTCACATTTTCGTACAATAAAATCGACTGCGCCAAATTCCGCAGCATTGCTTCTCGCGGCGCCTTTTCTCTGCCTAAAACTTTTCCTTTATGCTTATGCTTCATATTCAATATCTTTCAAGAGGCTGAAGTGATCCAAGAGAATTGCAACCGCTTTTTGGCACGCATCCAGTGGGTCAATTGTTCCATCGGTTTCAATGTTAAGAACCAATTTGTCATAGTCCGTCTTCTCACCAACGCGAGTTGCTTGGACATTATAAGAAACATTTATTACCGGGCTAAACAATGCGTCGATTGAAATATTTCCAAGTTCCAACTTTTCTTTAATGCGCTCCTCGGTTGTTTGATATGTTCTACCCGGGCTTACGGTAATTTCCATTTCCATGGAAGCTGCTTTATCTGTAAGGTGTGCGATTACCAAATCCGGGTTAACAATCTCAACATCTGCATTCTTTTCAAAATCCTCACCTGTAACAATCTTTTCTCCTTTAACGGAAAGACTTAATTTAACCGGATCTTCTGAGTGAAGCTTCATGCGTAGAGTTTTGAGATTCAAAATAATTTCCAGCATGTCTTCCTTACAATAAGCCATTGTGGAAAATTCGTGATCCACACCTTTAATTTTCACTGCGGTTACTGCGGCGCCGGCCAATGAAGAGAGCAAAACGCGACGTAGGGCGTTGCCGATCGTTGTACCATAACCCTGCTCACATGGTTCAAATGTGAGTATGCCTTCGTTAGGCCTCTCGCCTTTAGTAAAACGAATTTTTGATGGGAGAAGTAATGACTCCATAGTATATAAAGAAGCTTAAGGGCTTTAGCGAGAATAAAATTCAATGATAAGTTTTGAACTGAACAGCGACTGCTGCAACTCCTCGTTCGAAGGCTGACCCGTAACCTTAGCTTCCAGATTACCGGTGTCCAGAATAACCCAAGATGGCACCTCAGCTTTTTGAGTTGCCTCTACCAGTGCTTTCCATGTGCTTTTTTCTTTCTTTGTCTCACGAACCTTAATAATATCGCCTGTCTTCACTTGATACGATGCGACATCTACTCTTTTCCCGTTCACTTCAATGTGCGCGTGTGATACGGCCTGTCTCGCAGCTGCGCGAGTCTTTGCCATTCCCGCACGAAAAACCGTGTTGTCCAAACGCATTTCCAGCAATCGAACCAAATTCTCACCTGAATCCCCCTTCATTTTCATGGCTTTTTGGTAATAATTGTTGAATTGTTTTTCTGAAACACCATAAATGCGTTTAGCTTTCTGCTTTTCTCGTAGCTGTTTTCCATAATCAGTCATACGTGTTCGAGATGTTGGGCCATGAACACCCGGTGGATAAGGGCGGCGTTTTTGCGCACAATTGTCCTTACCACAAAGAGACACGCCTTCGCGTCTACACATTTTACAAGTCAGCTTTGTAGTTTTCATATCAGGTCTACGAAATTACGAATGATGTTTGGAAGTTAAAAATCGGTAATTGAAAATTAGTGTTTAGACTCTACGTGGCCTTGGAGGACGGCATCCGTTATGCGGGATAGGGGTTACATCTTTAATGGTCAAAATATTTATACCCTGCGCGTTAAATGCGCGAATAGCTCCTTCACGACCTGATCCAACGCCGGAAATAAACATGTTAGCCTCGCGCAAACCGTAAGGTTCAACTTTTTCTGAAATCTTTTTCACAACAACAGTTGCCGCATATGGAGTTGCTTTTTTTGGACCTTTGAAACCGACTGATCCGGCGCTACCCCACGCAAGCACATTTCCATTCAAATCAGTAATCGAAATAATCGTGTTGTTATAAGTTGCTTGTATGTAAACTTTACCGTGAGAAACTTGCTTTTTGACCTTAGACTTTTTCTTAGATCGAGCTTTCGCGGATTTAGACTTACCGCCAGTCTCCGATTCCCCGCCCTTTTCAGCAGATGAAGAATCAACAACCTTTTCAGGCTGCTCATCGACTTGCGTCTCAGTAATTTCTTGTTGTTTCATTTCTTCTTCCATTTTTTTTGAATTTATGTTACGTGCTATGTGTTACGTGCTATGTGTTTATGTCTTCTCAAGCTTTCTCTTACCGGATCCCATTGTTCTACGAACATTTCCGCGAACTGTTCGCGAATTTGTCTTTGTTCGCTGGCCTCTGGCCGGCAAATTCCGGGTGTGTCGACTTCCTCTATAGGATCCCACTTCTTTCAAACGCTTAATGTTACTCATAACCTCGCGCTTAAGCTCACCTTCCACTCTAAAATTCTTCTCAACCACTTCACGCAATTTGTTGGCCTGTATTTCTGTTAGATCCTGCACGCGCACATCCGGAGATACACCGGCCTCAGCAATAATTTTTTTTGCGGTAATGTCGCCAATTCCGTAAATATAAGTAAGCGCTATGTCTGTGCGCTTTCTTGCCGGTAAAGTAACTCCTGCGATTCGTGCCATATTTTTTATTAGTTGATAATGACGAATTACCAATTACTAATGACTAATGTTGGTAGTTGTTCTCCGATCCATCCATTCATTCGTAATTCGTAATTCGTAATTCGTAATTCGTAATTCGGGTTTCGTCATTGATCATTACATTATCCTTGTCTCTGTTTATGTCTGGGGTTTTTTTTGCAAATCACAACAAGTCGTCCTTTGCGACGCACAACCTGACAATCTCGGCAAATTTTTTTAACTGAGGATCTAACTTTCATACATTATCCTTCTTACAATGACATTAACGACCCCGTATTGCATAAATAAATGGGGCCGTCAAACGGGCTATAATCTATAAGTAATACGCCCTTTTGTCAAATCGTAGGGCGATACCTCTAATTGCACCTCGTCGCCATGGGTTAAACGGATACGAAACTTTCTCATTTTACCTGATAAATGAGCCAAAATCTCTTGGCCATTTTCAAGCTTAACCTTGAACGTTCCGCCCGGTAAGCTCTCCTCGATTACAGCTTTTAATACAATAAATTCTTTATTTGGAGATGTGGGCTTAGCTGCCATAGAAACTTGGTGTTTTGATCATGATTTAAGATATATGTTATCCACAATAATAATGCCGGGATTATAGCTAAGTTGAGCAGATTAGTCAAAAAAAGCAACGTGCTTGACACATTGCTTAAAAGATTCTGTGGGCGTAAGCCCCTAGAAAGGACCTTGAAGATCGTTTATGACTGGGGCCTGGCTTGAAACTGGATGCATCAATTGTTGAAACAATGGATCGTCTTCAGACACGATCATCTCTCCAAATCCAATCATGAAACCACCAAGTAAAATGCTTTCGCTCTTTGGAGGCAGATTCTCAGACTGGAAAACAATTTCGTGCACTAGCGGCTGAGTCTGCTTCTTTTTGAACTCTGGCAGTTTCACTACCTCGGCCGGCGCTTGACCACCGTCCGGATCCACATCAGAAGAGTTGATAGGCACATTCACAGGTGCCACGATTTGCACGTAGGATTTGCATCCAAGCGTGAGTGAAAGAGCAATGAGAATGACTAACGTGAGTTTTTGAGTCACTATTTCCCCCTAGTTTGAAATTTGGAATTTGTACACGTGCGCCATATTTTAGCACTCCACTGTCATCCCGTACATCATTCTTTGTATAACAAAAAAGACGGAAAGGTCAATCATAAAGACTCGTAATCTGAAATCAGAAGTTTTAATTTGTTCTGGATCCCGTAACTGTAAGATATATGTACGGGATGACAGATGCGTTACGAGTTACGGGATATAGGTTCCAGGCTATGGGTTTTAGGACAAAGTAGCTTTTATCCTTCGTATCCCTGCAGATGCGGATTCTTCTTTTAAGATTTTAAACGAACCGAGCTCGCTCGTACGCGCCACGTGAGGGCCGCCGCAGATCTCGACTGAAAACGCATCCTTATCTTCGCCAACAAAATAAACTTTTACTTTATCTCCGTATTTTGATTCAAAAAGCCCAACCGCTCCTACGCCTTTAGCCTGTTCAACACTCATCTCTTCGAATCTCACAGGTAAATCTTTTTTAATCGCTTCATTCACCAGATTCTCAACTTCCTTAATCTGCTCGGGCGTCATTTTTTCTCCATAAGTAAAATCAAATCGCAAACGCTCAGCTGTGATGTTTGAACCTTTTTGCGCAACATCATCTCCCAAAACCTGCCGCAAAGCTTTATGCAAAAGATGTGTTGCTGTGTGCAAACGCGTTGTTTCCTCCGAATGATCTGCAAGCCCGCCCTTAAACATTCCTGCGCTCGCAGTTCTGGAAAGCTCCTGATGTTTTTCAAATTCTTTTTTAAACTCGGCAATATCCAAGTTACCGCCATTCTCCCCCACCAATTCCTGTGTAAGCTCGAGCGGAAATCCGTATGTGGAGAAAAGAATAAATGCCTCTTTGCCATCTATAACATGATCTTTCATCATCTTCTCAAATTCTTTAAGTCCCTTTTCTAATGTTGTGCCAAATTTCTCTTCCTCTTTTTTCAGTTCAGATATGACGCGATCTTTATTCGTCTCCAGCTCTTTATAGTGATATCCAAACTCGCCAATCACAACCAACGCCACTTTATCTGTAAACGCTTTGTCGATTCCCAAACGCCGTCCTTCGCGAATTGCACGGCGCACCAATCTTCGAACAATGTATCCCTGCCCTACATTAGACGGAACTGCGCCGTTTTCATCTCCAATGATAAACGTGGCAGCGCGCAGATGATCAGCGATTATTCGAAGAGATTTGTTCGCTTTTTGCACTTCGCTTTTCGCATTTGGCGTTTCCGGTTCGTATTTTATTCCGGATAGAGTTGCGAGCGCGTCAAAAATCCCCGCAAAAGTCTCGATTTCAAAAACCGTATCTTTGCCCTGCAACATGGCTGCTGTTCTTTCCAGCCCCATTCCAGTATCAACATTCTTTTGTTTGAGCGGCCCAAATGAACCATCGGCTTTCTTTTCATGTACCAAAAAGACGTCATTCCAAATCTCAACAAAACGACCGCAATCGCAATTGGGATGGCAAACTTTTCCAAAATCCGGATCGTGCTTGCGACCTGTGTCATAGAACATTTCCGAGTTTGGTCCGCATGGTCCAGTCTCTCCAATTGGCCCCCACCAATTTTCTTTTTTACCGTATGAATAGATACGCGCACCTTCTTTACCGTCCGTTGGCTCATCTTTACCTGGCTTGCCTATCTCAGCTGAAATCCCCTGCATTTGAAACTGCGCCTGCCAAATACCAATGGACTCCTCGTCTTTTGGCGCGTCCTTATCTCCTGCGAACACAGTGACAAATAACTTCTTCGGATCTAGGGCGAGCCACTTTTCATCAGTTAAAAATTCAAATGACCACGTAATTGCTTCTTGTTTAAAATAATCTCCCAAAGACCAGTTACCCAGCATCTCAAAAAATGTGAGATGACGATTGTCCCCCACTTCATCGATATCGACAGTTCGAATACACTTCTGAACATCGGTCAAGCGATTGCCCATAGGATGTGATTTACCTATAAAATATGGAACCAACTGCTGCATTCCAGCGGTTGTAAAAAGCACAGTTGGATCTTCTTTTGGAATCAAAGAAGCCGAGGGAATTATTGAGTGCCCCTTTTCCTTAAAAAAATCCAAGTATTTTTGGCGTAATTCTGATGTAAGCATTGGTCTAGATTAACACAAAAGAACAAAAGAACAAGAGAACATACTGTCATTTCGACCGTAGCGAATGCGAAGCGGAGAAATCCTTCTATCTGTCATTTCGACCGTAGCGAATGCGAAGCGGAGAAATCCTTCTATCTGTCATTTCGACCGTAGCGAATGCGAAGCGGAGAAATCCTTCTAAAAAGATCTCTCCGTTACGCTTCGGAACGTTAAATGATGTCCCTACGCTCCAGTCGAGATGACAATTCTATGATACCTCACCAGAAACCTGCTTCTCTGTCTGCTCTACTAGCTCAATAGGATCTGTTGTTTCATTTGACTGCTTATCTAACGCATGATGCAACAACTCAGCCTGATTAGCAAAAACTTTAAGCAAAGATATATCAATGCTCGCGCCCTTGTTGCGATCATAAGCAATCAAAATATAAGCCTTAATACATTTACTGTGCTGATCTGATGGAATTACCAAAATCTCACTCCCCTTTTCATCTTGCAAAAAAGAATGCGAAACTCCTTCTTCATGTATACGTCTCAATACTTTATTTGAAACTCTCATGACCTCAGCTTTTTCCAAAGTATGGAATACCTCGTTGTGAGTGCGCAAAGTTTTAAGATCTACATAACGTATGAGCGCAGTTTGAGCCCCGGCGCTCGCTGCTGCACTTGAGATCAACGATGTGAGCAGATCTTTGCTCAAGTAGTCGCTCTTTACGAGTTCTACTGATGTTTTATTTGCCAAACCTTTTAGCACATCAATCTGCCGATTTAACGATCCTATATATTTGTACGATTCTACCAATTCGCGCTTAGCACGATCATATTCATTTCTGGCATCCTGGTGCTCCTTCTCGCTTTTTTCCATGTAGCGTTGATAGATGGAAAAGGTTGCTAATCCCGTGATTCCAAACAGAAAAATAAGTATTTCTTCCACATGCCGCTCCTGAATCCCAAAAAGGTCTCGCGCGACCAGGGATGGAGATAAAACCGCAAGTACAAAAAGTGCTAAATAAACAATAGAAATCCACTCTAGGCGGATCCATGTTTTGCTCTTCTCCACGTCCTTTTCTTGCATGCCACGATGATAACTCAATGTGGGGAAAAATGCACTAGCTTGGAGAACCATCTCCCTTCCTATAAAATGAATGGATTATATGACAAGTACAAAAATCATTTCAGTAGATTTCCAGAAAGAATTTAGTGCTAAAGGCGGTAAACATTACAGGCCACATCCAAACGTAGATTTTATCAAAAAAACTCTTGTACCTTTTTTAAGAAAACACAATATTAAAGTTGCTGAAATCATTTCAGATTACCGACAACCGCGCCCAGGTGATCTTGATGATTCCACTTGTCCGGGTGAGGATGGTTATATTTCCGAAATTCCAGAAGATGTAAAATTGAAAAATGTCTGGGTGAAGTGCATGAATTCTCCAATTTGGACAAGAAAGAATATTGGCGATCCAAATAAAAAACCCGGGCTTCCATACCAAGATCCTGAAGCTTTTACAAAATGGTTAAACTCTACAATTGGTAAACCCGAAGAAGTGGACGAAGTTATCTTAATCGGTTTAACAATTGATTGTTGCGTGCTTTGTACGGCACAGGAATTAAAATGGCGCGGTTATAGAGTTAAAATATTAAAAGAAGCGGTTGATACATATTCGGGAAATCAAAAAGAGACAAAAATGATTCTAAGTAATCCTCCTTTATTAAATTGGGCAAAAGTTATTTCTTGGAATGAATTAAAGAAATTATTTAAATTAATATAAGCATATGACAAATACAAATAAGGAATGCTGCCCCGTATTCGATCCTTCTAAATGGGATGAAAAAACTCACACGTGGAACAACAAAAAATTCATTAAGGAAACAATTCCTACGCTGTTCCACATCCCTTTTCCTCCTATGATTGGAAAGAAGATCACAAAAATGTGGAAGGCTGCGGACGAAGTAAAAATGGTGGAAGTAAACAAACAAGATGTCTTGGTTTTGTTTACTGATCCATCCCCATTTAAATCTGAATTATTCTTTTCTGTAACCGGTGATGTTCCTAGTGCTAATAACGTCGCTATTTCTGGTACATTCATGGCCAAAGTATTTGACGGGCCATACAATTCAATACCGAAATTCCTAAAAGTGATGGATGAATATTTATCTGGCAAAGGGAAAAAATCTAAAAAATACTATGTCCACTATGCATATTGTCCAAAGTGTGCAAAAGAAGTGGGGCATAATTACACAGTACTTTTTGCGAAAGTATAAATTACCCTATCTATTAATCCACGCACCATATATGATGTGTAGGTTATATTGTACTTAAAAAATACCAACAGATTTGTACAACATTTTGTTGCCATACCGCTTGTCACATCGTGTATCATTCCCCTTGTTATTTTAGATATCTGGACAGAAATATATCATCGCATCTGCTTTCCACTATATGGTCTGCCATATGTGAAGAGAAGTAGCTTCATAAAAATCGACCGCCACAAGTTGAAATATCTAAACTTCTTTCAGAAAGTTTATTGCGTTTATTGCGGATATGCAAATGGCGTTCTTCAGTATTGGGTAAAGATAGCTGGAGAGACCGAACGATATTGGTGCGGAATCCAACATGAAAGTTCAAAAGATTTTGTACCGCCCGAGCACCATAAAAATTTCGCAAAATACGGAGATGAGGAAGATTTTAAGAAGAAATATTGCAAGAAATAAAATCTATACATACTAGTCACTAAGTGACTAGTACTGATAATCTAAAAAAACACCCTGTCTGAAAGCATAAAACAGGGTGAGAAGATTTGTAGCCGCAGGTCTTTAGCCTGCGTTTTTCAAATCGAGGAGCGAATCAGTCCGCGTACTGGATGATCTCCACTTCATCGTGGCCTACAAAACCGACTACGCCCGGCGATCCGCAAGGTTCCAGATCTACGTCATATCCAGCTTCGGACTGACGAATCGCCTGGAACAACTTGAAGCGATTCGTCTCAAACCACGAATCGAGCTTGCTTACCCCACGTTTGACCAGCAAGACAGACTTCACCTTTCTTTCTTCGCTTTTGACTTCGTCGCCTCCTGAAAAATCCTCGTCCGGAATCTCGATTTCGAACGCCTCAGCCAGGGAAAGGATGATCTTGCCGGTAACCGTATCTTCTATGATCTCCTCCAGATACGGAGCCCCCTTCATCTCACCGATTTCGAGCTTTTGACGCATCTCACGATTCTGCGCAACCATCTCCAGAACGATGAACTTGATTGCCTCTTTTTCTGAAGCATCGCAGAATTTGGCCATGCTTTTGCACATAGCCACATAATCTTTGAAGCTACTGCCCTCCCAATTTACAAACTTAGGATTATCCTCTCCGTTTGCATCTTTTTTGGCTGCAAAACACATGAAATTGCAGATAGTCGCGTGAAGAGATTTGCTGTTAGCGCACCTCTCTTCTCGGAAACCCAGTGGATGTCCAAACCCGCCTAGATCATACTGAGTCATCACGATCGCACGGTCAATCTTTGCTCTGCTGAATACCATCCTCTCCTCCTTCTTTTGTTGTCAAAGACGCTCGTAATTAACAACAAAATGCGGATTTTGTCAATACTGTCATCTCGAGCGTAGTCGAGAGATCTCGTCCGAATGAGATTTCTCCGTTTCGCTACGCTTCAGTCGAAATGACAACATTGTCAAGATATAATTCCTCCACCTAAACATTCGTCTTTAAAATAAAAAACCGCACTTTGACCTGGAGCAACTGCTCGAACCGGTTTGTCGAACGAAACAAGAACGCCGAGCTCACTCTTCTCAATAGTTGCAAATATAGGAGTTTGCCTATAACGAACCTGAACTGCGACCTGCATTGGTAGATCAGGAACCGCTCCTCGACTCCAATGTAAATCTTTAACTTCGCATTTAGTTCGGAAAAGAAGTGGGTGCTCTGAATCAGGCACTACAATTAAACGATCCTTTTCTAAATCTTTATCTGCCACATACCAGGAATGCCCTCCTTCATCCAAACCCATCCCCTGACGCTGTCCAATTGTATATTGGTCTAATCCATCGTGCTGGCCCAATATCTTGCCATCAGGATCCACGATGTCACCTGGGCGTGACGGAATCTTCTTGCGCAAAAATTCCCCCATATCTAACTTCCCAATAAAACAAATGCCCTGACTATCAGGTTTTTCTGCAACAGGAAGTTCGAGCTCCTGCGCAATTTTGCGAACTTCATCCTTCTTTAAATCTCCAATTGGAAAAATAGACTGCCTCAGGGCCTCTTGTGGCACGCGATATAAAAAGTAAGATTGATCTTTGTTAGAATCCGCTCCTCGCAAAAGATGTGCCACCCCATCTGAATCTTGAACGACCTGCGCATAATGACCTGTTGCAATGTAATCAAATCCCAAACGCCGTGCTTCGTCTAAAAACAAACCAAATTTAATAGCTTCGTTGCACAGCACATCCGGGTTTGGCGTTCCCCCTGTTTCGTATCCGGAAAATAATTCTTTGACAACTTTATCACGATACTGTTCTTCAAAATCAAAAGTAAAAAGTGGAATCCCAAGCTTCGCAGCCACACGCATAGCATCACGTCGTTCGCCATACCAATCGCACTCGCCAGTCCATACATCTTTAGTGTCAGACCAATTTTTAATAAAACCACCCACAACACGAAAACCGCGCTCTTTTAAAAGCGCAGCTGAAACACTTGAATCAACCCCGCCAGACATTCCAACGAGCACTGATTTTGCTTTTTCATCTGCCATAGGACGATCACCATCTATACACATCCCAGGTCCATTTGGCAAGAGCTTTTGCTGATGTAAATGAAGAGTCACGCGTTGGGGCACCCAATACTACAACTAAAACGTGACGATCATTGTCGTTCAGAGATTCCGTTGGTCTCATTCGTACAACAAGATTATATCGAGACTCATATAAAAATCCTGTTTTGCCGCCAGTTACATAAACATCACCATGTTCCGGATCAATTAATAAATCATTGGTGTTATGAATGGTTTTAATCTCTCCGGTGTTTTGAATTTTAAAAGTATATTCGGCTGTAGTGGCAGTTCGCATAATCCAGGGATCATCAAAAGCGCGCCACGCAAGCTTTGCCATATCACGCGCTGACGTGATATTTTCAGGATCCATTCCCGACGGATCTACAAAAGTGCTCTGCCGCATATCATATTGAAAAGCGCGCTCGTTCATCTTCTGTATAAAAGATGAATAACTCAATCCGCTCAAACGCGCCATTGCTGTTGCTGTATTGTTTGCGCTTGCAGTAACGGTTGAGTACATCAAATCCTGCGTAGATAAAGTAGCGCCACTAGCAACTCGTAATCGCCCACCCCCAACTTCATCAGCTGAAAGCAATGAAACAATTTTATCATCTGATGGCTCAGTACAAGCTAAATAAATCGAGGAGCTCATTAATTTGGTGAGTGAAGCTGCTGACCAAGGTTTGCTACCATTAAACTCATACAAAATCATACCGCTGTTAACATCAACAACAATTGCTGCTGCAAACTCATCATATTTAAATGGATAAGTCGATTGAGGATCTATTCTGTCAGGACCCAAAATACTCGCACTTACACTTAGTGGTGCTAAAAACAAAAATCCGAGAAAAATATATACTAATGATTTCATACTAAATTATCATTGCGTGAAACGAATTATTTCACGAAGTGGCGATTTTTTCAAAAAGATTGCCACCCTACTCTCGCAATGACAGAATCCTAACTATCCGCCCTGTACTACTTCCTTCAACCAATCAGCCAAACTCTCAGCTAATTCCGGCTTGGCTTCTAAAATCTTTGTGCCATGACCAACATTCTTCAAAGGCACAAATTCTTTTTTCAAACTAGAAGCAGCCTCAAATGCGGCTTTTGAATCATCAAAAGACGCTTGATCGTCTCCTTCAGAAGCTGCAATCCAAACGGATTGTTCCGGTAATACATCAACAATATCTTCTATAACATTAATACCATGATAAGCCTTTCCGGGCGAAAGCAATGCAGCGCCAGCAACTCTTGGTTCTTCAAGCAGAAACTGAACGGCGAGGTTCGCGCCAATGGAAGCACCACAAACAGCGATTCGCTCTGTTTCAAATTCTCTGCGCTTCAACCAATCAAATGCTCCGATTACATCAAAAAGTGAGGACTGATGTTCTGCATCGGAAAATCTCTTATAATCGATTTTGCCACCGTCTTGTCCTATATTACTTTCGCCATGCCCTCGTAAATCAATGGCCAAAGATGCAAGACCGCGCTTTGCTAAAATCGCCTGAAATTTAGCCCAGGACTCTTTGTTGGTAGGCATCATGTGAAGAAGAATAACCGCGCCAAAAGTAGTAGGCGCTGTCACCCAGCTCCCTACAATCGGCACATCATCACTTGTCTTGAATGTAATTTTTTCCATATTTTTTAAATAGTCCTTTAGTCCCTAAGTTCTTCAGTTCTTCAGTTCTTCAGT
>Ga0180007_10002739_pt1 | contig 20488 bp, 24 predicted proteins | sample MM_PC_MetaG_FD_121122 | JGI IMG/M metagenome (GOLD analysis project Ga0180007, IMG submission 121122) | Groundwater microbial communities from the Aspo Hard Rock Laboratory (HRL) deep subsurface site, Sweden - MM_PC_MetaG | ecosystem: Environmental > Aquatic > Deep subsurface > Groundwater... | reverse complement strand
CTGGAGTCTTTTTTGTTTATCCTTTATCTCCTCTAGTCTGACTCTTGTGATTATTAATTCTTTTATCCTTTTTTCCTTATCTAATATCTCAGAATCTAGTTGTGCAGTATCTAAAGAAATTTGTTTTTTCTCCAAAGAAAGAAGATTTATCTTCTTTGTATTATCTGAGATGTCATTATCAAATTTATTTGCCATGTTAGCCCTATAGGATAAATCTACATTTTGTAAACATGTTGGGCAGATATCGAGATGTGCAAGTTTTGCTTTTGTTGTTTCACTTTCCTGATTCTTTAAAGCAAAAGAACTTATTTTAGAGGTTATTTCTAAATTCTTTTCATTCAGTTCTCTCTTTTGTTTCTTTTTTGTTATTATTTCTTGCTCAAGGGTCTCTATTAAAGACTCATCAAATTTTAGAGCTGCCAACTCGTTTATTTGAGAGTCTAGTGATTTCATTAACCTAGTATTTCCTATAATGGAGTCGTTTTTAGTAATACTTAGTAACCTTGTCTTTTCTATTTCTCTCTCCATATGTCTTTTTTCTTCAACCTTCTTCGAAATAACCTGTATTTCTTCCTGGATTCTCTGCCTTTCTTCTGTTTTAGAGAATAATTCCTTTTCTATAAAAACAAGATTGTGATGCTTATCCTCTAATTCTTGTTCTTTTTCAATAAGAGAAAATTTATCTCTTTCTAAACTTAGAGTTGCTCCTTCCTTCATCCTCTTTTCTTCTCTAAGTTTTAGAGTAAGAATAGAAATGTTTTCAAGAATTCTCTTATATTTATCAATTCCAAAAACATGCCTTAAAGTATTTATCCTAGTCTCTGAATCTTGAAGAATTATTTGTTTCATTTCTTCTTGGGGGGTGTATACCGTGAATTTGTATAATATGTTTTGTTTTTTAGCAAATTCCTTTGGATAATTCAGTAAAGAAAGAACTTTGTCTTTTATTTCTGTAACAGAAATCTCGCTCTTTTCTCCATCGATGGTTATCGCAGAGTAATCTTGGGCAATTGTCTTACTTCCCCTCTTCATAGTTCTTTCGACAACTATCTCTCTTCCATCAACTTCAAACTCTATGATTACTCCTCCTTTATCTTTTCCGTTCTTTAATAAAGAAGAACCCCTCTGTCCTGGTTGTAATCCGAATAGAGCGAACTCAATTGCTAAAAGAATTGAAGTCTTCCCAGAACCTATGTCTCCTGAAAGCAGAGTTGAGCCTTTGGGGAACTCTAATACTTCTTTCTCGTAACTTCTTATATTATTAAGTGTTATCTTTCTTATTCTCATTTTAAAATTTCAATATTTTTTTTGATTCCTCCATTACTCTTCTTGTAAATCCTTCAGTAGTTTCTCCTTCTTGCTTATCTACTGATAGAGCATTCATCAACTGAGGAATCATTGAGTTAAAATCAGATGGATTTTGCTCGGAATAAGTTCTTACTGTTTCTTCTTCTATATCCTCTGAATTTGAAACATTTACCTCTAACTCAACACTTTTAGTTTTTAATTCATGTGTATTTTTTAAAAGAAAGTAAGCTCCTTTTTGTTCAACAAGATTTTGAATCTCTTGAAATTTTATATCCGAATTTGACCCCACAGTTAATTCGCCTTTAACCCTTAAAAGAATTATTTTATTTTCTAAATCTAATTTATTTAGTTCACTTGCTATCTTCTCTGTAGCTGTTAATCCGTTTGTTACATGCACAGAAACAGAAATAACCTCCCTTAGGGGAAGTGATACCTTCCCTAATGGACTCCCTGAAGAAGTGTCCACAATATAAAATCCCCCGTGATTCAAATCTTCAAGCTCCTGGAAATTGTTAGGAAACACTGGCCCGGGATAAACAAAATTTTGGTATTGAAAGTCTATATGTAAATGCCCTAGAGCATAGTAATCCGCCTTTGGAAGATTGTCTGCTTCAATTGAATCTATGGGTAAGTTCCCCTTAGCCTTGTCTAGTGTTGTGTGCAACATAAAAATTTTAAACATTCCAGGAGAATCATTTAACTTTACTCTTCTTAAATCAGGGATTTCTAATCCAGATTTCCTACCAGGATATCCATAAATTGCAACTCCATTGTGTATTGTTGGATTGAGTAATAGATGCTCCCCCTTCTCTTCAAAATCTTCAACATTTTTACAAAAACCGGCTTTTTCTAAAACATCTAAAAAGGTTTTTCCAGAAACAGAGTAATCATGAGACCCAGCAATTATAAAACACGGAATTCCTGCTTCTTTTAATCTTTTAAATTCTTCAAAAGTCCCCTTAAGGATCTCTATTCCTGGGAAAGCCGAGTCAAAAAGATCCCCGGCAAATAGTGCAAATTCGACTCTTTCAGAGATACACTTATCTATTGTTTTCTTAAAAGATTGGAAATTTAGCTCTTGTAGTGGTTGTTGTTTCCATCCCCCAAGATGAACATCTGCAATATGAGCAAATCTTACCATTGTACCCTCTTTTGGGTTGCCACTAGTACTTCTAAACAGCTCTTATTTTGGGCGATTTTCACCATTTTTTAAGTAAAAAAGTTTATAACCTTGCAATAATAAGTATGTATATAAAATCTATTGTTATCTAGTAAATAAAACGAGGTGAAAATGACAAGATATACTCTTCTTTTTGGGGGTAAGGCTGGCCAGGGTCCGAACATCCTTACAAACCTCTTAGGTAGTGCCTTGGTTAAATACGGGTATTATGTTTTTTATTCTAGAGATTATCAGTCTTTAATACGTGGAGGGCATAATTTCAACGTTTTAACTTTCTGTGAGAATCCTTTGTTTAGCAATGATTACGAAGTAGATCTTATGGTGGCTTTGGATGAGGTAACAGAAGAAACACATAAAAAAGAACTAAAGAAGAATGCAGTCATACTTAAAGGAAAAAAAGAGAATATGTATTATGCTGGAGCAATATTTAAGTTATTGGGAATTGAATTCAAGGCTCTCGATGATGAACTTAAGATTTTAAAAAAAAGGTATGAAGAAAACATAGTTCAGGCTAAGAAGGGTTATCAAGAAGAAAAAAGGACTATTGCCCAATTAGAAAGAAAAAAGACAAAGGCTTATTTTACAAGCGGTAGTGAAAGCATTGCACAGGGTGCAATAAAATCAGGGTTGGATGTATATTATGGTTATCCAATGACCCCCTCAACTCCGGTTTTGGGTGAGCTTGCTGGGAGGGCCGTTGATAACCGTTTTTTATTGGTAGAATTAGAGAACGAAATCTCTGTTATTGGTGCAGCCATAGGTAGCGCCATTACAGGTGCAAAGACAATGGTTGGTACTTCTGGAGGAGGATTCGATTTAATGACAGAAAATATAAGCCTTGCCGGAATGGCTGATGTCCCTTTGGTCGTTTATTTGGCACAAAGACCTGGTCCAGCGACAGGAGTTCCTACATACACTTCACAAGGGGATTTAAACCTGACCAGACATGCAGGGCATGGAGAGTTTCAAAGGGTGGTTCTTGCTCCTGGAGATCCAAAAGAGTGTCAAGAATTGGTTAGTAGGGCTTTTTACTTTTCCCAAACCTTCAAAATTCCGGCGATAGTCATAAGTGACAAACATCTTGCCGAGAGTTACTACACATTAACAGAGCCAATAAAAATAACAAAATCAAAAAAACTTACCTCTCTTAAAAAATACAATAGTTATGAACACGATGATTATGGAATATCAACAGAAGACGCCAGAATTGTGAGAAGTAATTTTGATAGGCGATTGAAAAAACAAGAAGAAATAGCAAAAGAAGCTGAAAAATTTGAAGGGTATAAGTTGTACGGAAAAAGAGACTCTAAGAATATGATTGTTTCCTGGGGAAGTACAAAAGGAGCCATACTGGATTGCATTAAAGATTTAGATTTATGTTTTTTACAAATAATACACATAGATCCTTTCCCTAAAGCTATTGAAAGACTACTTAGAGACAAGAACCTCATACTTATTGAAAATAATTCTACAGCACAACTTGGACAATTAATTGCTGAAAAAACCGGAGTTTTTATAGGAGACAAACATAAAATATTGAGGTATGACGCTCGTCCTTTTTTACATGATGAACTAAAATTAGCAATAAAGGGGAGAATGAGATGAAATGGTAAGGCCAAACATACTAACAAATAAAAAATATACATGGTGTCCGGGATGCCCAAATTTCCAAATACTTGCTGGAGTTAAAAAAACAGTAGAGGATTATATGGTTGCTAGTAAAAATAAAGAAGAATTTGCAATGGTTACCGGAATAGGGTGTCATGCCAAAATATATGATTACATAAATCTGCCCGGATTAAATAGCCTACACGGAAGAGTTCCCCCCGTTGCATTGGGATTGAAGTTGGGAAACCCTAGATTAAATGTTCTTGGTTTCTCTGGAGACGGAGATGCATACGCCGAGGGATTGGGGCATACAATACACGCCGCTCGTTTCAACTCAAATTGGAAATACCTTATCCACAACAACCAGGTATTTTCTTTAACGGTCGGCCAACCAACTCCAACAACAGAAATTGGATTTAAGGAAAAAACAACTCCTTTGGGAGTTAAACTTCAGCCACTAAATCCAATAAAAATGATGTTGTCTGTTGGAGCTACGTTTGTTGCTAGAGTCTTTGCTGATGCTAAACAAGTTGAATGGGTTTTAAAACAAGCTTTAAGGCACAGGGGTTTTGCATTCATAGAGATACTCCAACCATGTATAATTTTTCACGCACAAGCAATGCAATATAAAAATAATCTTTATTGGTTGGAAAAAGCTGGTCATGATAAAACAAACCTTGAACAAGCAATGAAGAGGGCCGATGAATTCGATTATAATGTTGCAAAGAAAATACCTGTGGGGATATTTTACCAAGTTAAAAAACCAGTATTTGAAGACCAGTTTCCACAACTTAAAAAATTGGGTAAGAATGGTTGGAAAGATATAAAGAGATAATTATTCTTTCTTTGGTATTTGAAGTGTCCCTATTAACCTGGGAGTCACATAAATGCTTCCAAATATTCCTGTATCAAAGATTTTCACCTTGTATGCAACCCAGATTTCTGTTGGAATTTTTAATCCATTAACATCTTCATAAAAGGCCATGACCCAGGGGATTCTTGGTGAGTTTTTTCCTACCTCTCCTTTAAGCTCTAAATCAAACCCGGTTTCTGCGTTTGAACTTATTTTTAATTTATATTTCCTCATCTTTTCTGAATCTCCCTGAAAAACAAAAGAGGTATTTGGAATTTTGGCTACAGAAACTCTTTCTATTAAAGAAACAAGAGTTGTAGGTTTATCATTTATGGGGTAGACAAAAGTCGTGTCATAAAGAAATCTCCCTTGGGGATAATCAAACTCACTCTCGTGATAGTAAACGCTATCTCCTTTCCTTTCCTCATAAAAATTAAAATATTTATCTGCACTTGGGGAAATCATTCTTATTCTCAAATCTGTTTTATCTTTTGAGCGAGTTAATCTGACATTTCCTGTAAAACCTTTTTTATTTGGGACTATTTCATAATAAAAACTAAAAGAGTCTGGAAAATTATTTTGAGATAAAACCTCTTGGATCTCTATCCTACTTGGAGGGGAATATTCAGAGTATCCTTCATCAATTGTATGGGCGGTTCTTGGACATAAAAGAGAAGTTGTTAGTATTACCGCGGTTGTCAGTGGCATAAGTCTAGATTTTAGTGTTTTTCCCATCTTTTAATTCGTATACAAGAAGCTCTTCAAAAAATATCTTTTTTTTATCCATTATTTTTTTATCATAACCCTCAAAATTGATATTCTTTGTTAGACTGCTTACTACAATGTATACTTTACCTCCCTTTTTTAGAAAACTTTTTGCCCTTTTTAAGAATTTATTTAATAATTCTCCTCCGTATCTTCCTCCTGTTGTTGCTAACCTAGAACTCTTGGGTTCTCTTTTATCTTCTGGGAGGTATGGGGAATTAAAAAAAATTATATCATATTTCTCTTTTATATTTGAAAAGAGATTTGATTTGATAACCCTTGATTTTGGAAAAATTAATTTAAGATGTTTTAATGCTTTTGGATTAATATCTACTAGGGTTATATTTTTTTGGGAGACCCCCAGATTTATGATTGTTTGTGCTTGGTAACCGGAACCAGAGCCCATATCAAGAAATTTTAATTTCTTGTTTTTTATATTTTCTTTTAATACTTTTGAAAGCAAATAAGAATCCTCTTCTGGGGAATAAATTTCCATTTTATTCTAAAAAATTATTAAGAAACTCTACTAATTGTGTTTTGAAAAAGAAAACAGCTCCTAAAACTCCCAATAATACAATCAAAATTAAAACCAAAATCACCGTAACCATGTCTATTCCTGGTCTTTTGTATTCTCCGTACTGAGAGACTGGTTGCTTTGGATATTGTGGTTGTTTTGGCGGTTGGGCTACATATCCTGGGTCTGGAATAGATTGCTGAACTGCTTCAGAAATACTCTGGAGTTGTCCTTGTGGAATAAAAGTCTGTGCTGGTTTTTGTTGGGGGGGTTGTACTTGTTGAACTACCTGTTTTTGGGGGAGTATTTGTTTAGGTTGCACAATATTCTTTTGGGCAGTAAATTGCCTTTGGATATTCATTGGCCTATAGGTTGTATTGGGGTTTTGAACAAAGGGTTGGGGTTTAATAAATCTCCTAACTATTTTCTTTTGTGTTGCCATCCTTGGTTTTTGTTGCATTGCCAAAGGCCTATTTATCGGAGCACGAGAAAATCCTTTTGAGGGTTGTTGCATTTGTAGTGGGGATGGGGCGTATGGTTGTGGAGGATGTGTATTTAATACTCTTGCAGCATCCTCAATTTCTTCTTTGGTATATCCAGCATTATAAAAAGATTGCATGGCTTGTTGCAAAGAATCTCCCTTAGATAAAGCTAACCTTAAACCTCCCAATAGATCATATCTCACCATTATATAATTAAGAGCACGATGTTTAAAAACTGTGCGTTAAACTAAAATTTAAATAGTTTACCGTTAGAAGTTAAATGGGAGGTCTCTCCGAAACGATATCCAAATTCTTTGGCCAACTCTATTAATGGGGCTTCTTGTTCTAGAGTTCCGTGAGCAGGAATAATCTGTTCTGGTTTTGTCATCTTTATTAATTCCCTCATATCATCACGACTTCCGTGCCCATGAACGTGAACATCTACTTGTAATTTAACTCCTTTCTTTCTAAGCTTTGCATCCATTTTTGCTCTTGCACTTATGTTTATTGGTACTGGAATAACACTCGAGGAAAAAATAAGATTATCTCCTGGTTTGAAATTGAATGGAGTTTCTCCTTTAGTTATTCTATCCAAAATAGAGTTCTCTTCAGCCTGATGGCCGGTGCATACAACTAGATATCTTCCTCTAGCCTTTTCTATTCTGCTTAAGAAAGAATTAATTTGTTTTCTATACTTCACAACCTTTACATGATTTTTAAAAGGGCACATTCCTACTGCAGTTGCGGCCTCCATATATTTTGCTAAACTTCTTCCAAGAAAGATTATCTCTCTCTTAGTTTTTCTTGCGAATTCAACTATATTATTTAATCTTTCTACGTGGGAAGAGAAGGTGGTTATAAAAATTGCTGCTTTTTTATCCGTCGCTCTTGAAAAGGCTTCTTCAAGCATGTGTTTTGCAACCGTTTCGCTTCCTGGTCTTTTTTCTGTTGATGAGTAGAGTGCATCCAAAACCAAAACCTTCACTCCTTTTTTTCCCAACTCCCTCATTTTATTATAATTTGGTGGCCTCCCCATTGTTGGATGGTTATCAAATTTTAAATCCAAGGCATAGAAGAAGATTCCATCTCTTGTATGAAGTGCTAAAAATACACATTGTATTGTTGAATGAGTTGTGTTAATGAAATCAACTTTGTAAGATCCAGATTTGCCATTTAAAATTATCGTTGAGTCTGGTTTTATAACGTGCATGGGGTTTTTTGACTCTATTTTTTCATCTCTTAGAAATAATTCTAAAAACTTCATAGTAAAAGGAGTCCCGTAAATAGGAACATTAGGATACCTCTCCAAAAGATAAGGCAACCCCCCAACGTGGTCTAAATGTGCATGACTTATTATTATGGCCCTGACCTTATCTCTCCAACCAAGAGCGTCTAATACACGGTCGTCTGGAATTGCTTTTACTCTTCTTAGTTTTTGAACAGTATACTCTTGTTTTTGATCTTCTTCCTGCAACTCAACAATTCCTGGGATGTAGAGGCCTGCATCAAAAATAAATACGTCTTCATCTATTTTAACGGCAGTCATATTCTTTCCAACTTCCTCAAATCCATCAACAGTACATACTTCCATCTTATTCTTAAAAAAGAAAAAGAGTTTAAAAACTCTTGTTACATTCATTTTTTATGAAAGCCCTTAAGCCATCAATGAAGGAAAATAAGCGCTATTTACTAATAAAAGGCGCAAATATCCGATCAGAAGTGGAGAAATCCGTTTTGAGTTTCATAGGGGTTTTGGGCATGTCAAAGGCAAGTTTAGCTTTCATAAAAACAAGTAGTAATTATGCTATTATTTCTGTAAATAGGGGTAGTTTGAACCATGTTAGGGCTAGTTTAGCTGCCTGGCCAAAGGAATTGAGGATTGAAAGAGTTAGTGGAACTTTGAAGGGATTGGGGAAAAAATAGGGACCAAAAACCTTTTAGGCTTCCCTGAAAAGCTGCTTCCAACATAAAAGCTTTTTAAAAACAACCACCCGAAAACCTTTTAGGCTTCCCTGAAAAGCTGCTTCCAACATAAAAGCTTTTTAAAAACAACCACCCGAAAACCTTTTAAAGGATGGCTAATTCTAAAAATTGAATAGAGAAACGGAGAAATAGTAAAATTATAATATTCTCTAAAAATATAAGATGGACATGTCAATAGATATGCAACACCAAGCAATGGGTTACGACAGGACTGCTACAATGTTTAGTCCCGAGGGCCATTTATTGCAAGTAGAATATGCTGAAAAAACAGTTAGGCTGGGTTCTTCAAGCATAGGAATGGTTTGTTCTGATGGAGTCTTTATTATAGCGGATAAAAGAGTAAATGACAGATTGGTTGTCCAAAAAACAGCCTCAAAAGTTTATGAAATTGACTCCCATTTAATAGCAAGCGTTGCCGGAATTGTTTCCGATGCCAGGGTACTAATAGAAAAATCGCAAGTCTTGGCACAGCAACATAGAGTTACTTATGACTCTCCGGTAGAAATAGAACTTATAGTTAAAGAGATATCAAACATAAAACAGCAATTCACACAATATGGTGGGGCTAGACCTTTTGGTGTTTCTTTAATGATGGCCGGAATAGATAATGGAAGACCAGAATTGTATGCTTCTGATGTTACAGGAAACTATTCTGCTTACTATGCTAATGCTATAGGAGAGGACGATGAAAAAATAAAGGAGATCTTGAGGCAGAAGTATAAGCAAACAATGACGCTTAAACAAGGGATTAAACTTGCTTTAGAAATTTATCAAGAAATAAAGGCCAAAAAATATAATTTAGATAAAATAGAATTAGCTTATGTTAAATCAGAAACAGGAAAACTTGAAAGATTAGAAGGTGAAAAGATCCAAGACTATACAAAATGACTAACACACTCGCAAGAATAAAACAAACAGGAAAAAACTTTGAAATCGTTGTTAATTTGGAAGACGCTCTTAAATTCAAGAAAGGTGAAATAAGCTCCATTGAACCAGAAGAGGACAGAGTATTTACTGATTCTAAAAAAGGGAATGTTGCTTCCCAAGAAGATTTACAAAAGGCATTTGGTACCACTGATTTAACGGCAATAGTTATTAGAATAATTAAAAACGGAGAAATTCAACTAACCCAAGAGTATAGAGATGAGGCTAGAAGTGCTAAATTTAAACAGGTTGTTGATTTTTTTGTTACAAATTCCGTTGATCCCCAAACAGGTAACCCCCACACCCCTGAAAGAATTAGATCGGCACTAGACCAAGCCGGAGTCAACATAAAAGAAGGTCCAATTGATAGGCAAATTGGAGATATTGTTGAGGTTTTGTCAAAAATAATTCCTATTAAGATAGAGATGAAAAAAGTTAGATTGACAATTCCAGCCATTCATACAGGCCAGGCATACGGCATTGTTTCTCAATATAAGGAAGAAGAAAAATGGAGAGATAATGGGGATTTGGAGATAATTGTCAAAGTTCCTGCCGGAATAGTTATGGACTTTTATGATAAACTAAACTCGGTAACTCACGGAAGTGCATTAAGTGAGGAGATTGAAGAATGAAATTTAAAGAAAAAGTAAAAACACAAACTATTAAAACCATGGTGGAGAATCAATAAAATGAGTAACGAAAGAAAATGTAAAATTTTCATTCATTCATCTGGGAGAGATTTCAAATGAATGAAAGAAAAATAGTAATTCCTGGAGAGACTATAGTAAAAGGTAAAGAATTCTTGCCTGGGGAAGGCACAGAGAAAAGGGGCGATGAAATTGTTGCCTTGAGATATGGTTTGGCTGAAGAATACAATAATCTTGCTAAAGTTATTCCTCTATCCGGAGTTTACCAACCAAGAAGAGGAAATATTATAATCGGGAAAGTTGAGGAGCTTACTTTCAATGGATGGGTTATCGATATAGGTACTGCTGAAAGAGCTTTCTTACCCTTAACGGAGGTTCCTAGATACGTTGACAAAAACGGATTACATGAAGTAATTGATGTTGGAGAGATGGCCGTTGCAAAGATTTGGGGAATTAATGCTAGAGGAATCGACTTGAGCATAAAATCCAGAGGATTGGGAAAGATTGATGAAGGTCTTTTATTCAAGATAAATCCTAATAAAGTCCCAAGAGTAATAGGAAAGGAAGGCAGTATGATAAAATTAATAAAAGATGAAACCGGATGCAATATTACCGTTGGACAAAATGGTTGGATATGGATAAAAGGAGAGAAGATAGAGAACGAGCTTTACGCGAAGAGAGCTATAATTTTTGTTACGGAAAAGTCTTTTATGTCTGGTTTAACAGAAGAATTAAAAAAATGGTTTACAGAAAATAAAAAATAAAATGGCAAATAAAGAATTCGTAAGAGACGATGGAAGAAAATTTGATGAGCTTAGACCTATGACTGCTAAGGTGGGAGTTGTTCCAAATGCCGACGGTAGTGCAATGTTCTCTTTTGGAAAGACAATTGCTATTGCTGCAGTATACGGTCCGAAAGAACTCCATCCTAGAAATCAAAGAGATCCTGCTAAAGGAACCTTAAGATGTAATTATAATATGCTTAGTTTTTCTGTTGAAGATAGAATAAGACCTGGCCCTTCAAGAAGAAGTACCGAAATTAGCAAAATTACTGAATGGGCTTTAGGGCCTGTTGTAATGATTGACGAGTATCCAAATATGGTTATAGATGTTCATATACAAATTATACAAGCTAGTGCTTCTACAAGGTGTGCGGGAATAAACGCTGCTGCCATGGCCCTTGCACATGCGGGAATTCCTATGAAAAGTATTGTCTCAAGCGTTTCTGTTGGAAAATTAGACAAACAATTAATATTAGATGTAAATAAATACGAAGACTCTGTTTTTGACGAAGGAGAAGGAGCAACAGACATTCCAATAACCTTTACATCAGATGAAAAGATAACCCACTTCCAACTTGATGGAAAGATATCTAACGAACAACTTAAAGAGGTTATAGAAATGGCTAGAAAGGCAAGAAAAGAAATATATGAAGTTCAAAAGAAAGCATTAAAGGAGGCACTTAACTAAAAACGCCCAAGCGTGGTCGTTTAAGGAGGCACTTAACTAAAATGGAAACACCAGAATTAACAGGAAACAGGATGAAGAAATACCTTGAAGGGGGAAAAAGGTTCGATGGAAGAGGAGTTGAGGAATATAGGGAAATGATTATAGAAACAGGAGTTTCTGCTAATGCTGAAGGAAGCGCACGAGTCAAATTGGGAAAAACCGAAGTTCTTGTTGGAATAAAAATGGGTGTTGGTGAGCCATATCCTGATTCGCAAGACAAAGGAAATCTTATGGTAACCGCAGAGTTATTGCCTTTAAGTTCTTCAAGATATGAAAACGGTCCTCCAAAATTTCCAGCAATAGAATTGGGAAGAGTTACAGACAGAATAATAAGAGAGAGTAAGTTCATTGAGTTAAATAAACTTGTTATAAAAGAAGGAGAAAAAGTCTGGACTGTTTTTGTGGATATTTACTCCATAAACGACGATGGTAATCTTTTGGATGCCGCAGGAATTGGGGCTATAGCTGCCTTGAAAACGGCAAAGATTCCGAAATATGATGAGAAAGAAGGTAAGGTCCTTTTTGGAGAGTGGACAACGAAAAACATTCCTCTCTCAAAAGAAACACCAATATCGATAACTCTCCATAAAATAGGGAATAGGTTTGTTGTTGATCCAACATTAGAAGAAGAGGATATCGCTGAAACAAGATTAACTATAGGAAGAACGAAAGATAATATCTCGTCAATGCAAAAAGGAAATCCCCAACCAATAAGTATTGAGGATTTGCATAAAGCAATTGATTTATCTGAAAAAATGTATACAGAAGTTTTTAAAAGGATAGAAAAGGTTGTAAAGTAAATGAAACTAGAAGAATTTACAAAATACGAGAAAGCCAGGATTCTTGGAGCTAGAGCTCTTCAGATAGCAATGAACGCTCCTTTGTTGGTCAAAATATCAAAAGAAGATCTTGAGAAAATAAAATTCAACGCAATAAAAATAGCTGAGGTTGAACTTAATTCTGGAGTTCTTCCAATATCTATTAACAGACCATTTCCTGGAAGAAAGGAAGAACCTCTCAAGAGAGTTAGAGAGCCAAAAGTTAACGATGAAAAACTTGAAGAGATGGAAGTAGAGGAAGAGCAAGAAATAGCCAAGGAAGGAGAGATTATGGAACTTGCCAATCCGGAAGACGAGCAAGAGGTTGTGGAAGATATTGTTGGAGAAGAATAATAATTCTTAAGAACTCTTTATTTAAGTTAATTTTATGGATATTCAAAAATTAATTAGGTCCAGGGGCCTTGGAGAAAAAATAAGTAGGGGCAGATATAACTTAATATATAGGCTAGGAGATAGTAACTTAGTTGTAAAGTTCAAAAAGCTTGGTGGCCAAGAATGGAGACCCTATTCTGAAAACGAGTGTTTGGTTTCTAGATAGTTATATCATAATGGAATAAGTGTGCCAAAACCAGAGGGAGTTTTTGATATAGAACATCCCTTTAGCAAGATAATTGTTCCTGGATTTGTTATGGAGTATATCCCTGGAATAAGACTTAGTAGGGTAAATGAAACACTAGCTACAAGTTCTTGGTTAAATGAAATAAGAAAAGTGAGATCCCTGGGGTATTATATGGTGGATTGGGGGGATAACAATGCTCTCTGGGTTCCAGAGATAAAGAAGATATATTTAATTGATTTTGAATCATGGGGATTACCAAAAAATAATTAATTTGTTATTATCCATGTTTCTTTATAAAAAAGGTTATAAATCCCTTATGTCTTTTTCTTATATGATAATAAGGGGGGTAAGTGCTAAATCCATTCTTGATTCTAGAAAAGAGAAGACAATCCTTGTTTCTATAAAAACTGAGAAAGGAGTTTTTTCTGCAAGTGCCCCAGATGGAAAATCAAAAGGAAAATACGAAGCAAGGCCTTACAAAAAGAGTTTGGAAGGAGATATTCTTGCATTAAAAAAATTTAATGATTATTTTAATAAAGAGATAATAGAAGGTTTTGAGGATTTAAGGAGAATAGAGGATATTGTTGAGGGTCATGTTGGTGCAAACACTCTTTTTGCTTTAGAATCAGCTGCCTTGAAGGCCCTGGCAAAGGAAAAAAATAAAGAGGTGTGGCAAATAATAAATCCTGATGCAAGAAAATTTCCTAGGCTTGTTGGGAATTGTATTGGCGGTGGTAAGCACTCACAAACAAAAGAAAAAAAACCTGATTTTCAAGAGTTTTTATTGATTCCCTTTACAAAAAAGATTAAAGATTCTCTTGAAGTTGAGAAGAAAATAAAAACAACCGTTGAGCAAGACCTAAAAGAAAAAGATTCCAATTTTAAGTCTAAAAAAAATGATGAAAAAGGATGGATGACCTCTTTAAATGAGAAAGAGATTTTAGAGATATTAAAAAAATATAAGGTAAGAATTGGGGTTGATGTTGCTTCCTCTGGCTTTTATAAGAGAAAAAAATATCATTATGAAAATCCTATGTTAAAACGAGATGAAGAAGAACAAATAGGATATCTTTCTAATTTAATAAAGAACTTTGATATCTTTTATGTTGAAGATCCTTTTAACGAAGAGGATTTTGATAGTTTTGCTAAACTCCTTAAAAAATTCCCTGAGAGTTTAATTGTTGGGGATGATTTAACAGTCACTAATTCCAAAAGGCTTCGAAAAGCAATTGACAATAAGAGTATAAATGCTTTGATTGTAAAACCAAACCAGTGTGGGTCTTTATTAGAGATAAAAAGAGTTTGTGAGATGGCCGTAAAAAACGGAATAAAGATTGTTTTTTCCCATAGAAGTGGGGAGACTCAGGAAGATATTCTTGCAGATTTGGCTTTTGGATTCCAGGCAGATTTCTTTAAAATAGGTATTGATGGGAAAGAAAGAGTTTCAAAGATAAATAGATTGATAGAAATACAAAAAAGTTTGAAACCCTCTCACTAGCTCGTCTTTGAAGAGCCTAGCTAAAGAAAGAGAAGCAAAGGTAAAGAGATTAATTGAAATTCAGAAAAATTGTAAATTTTAACCATCACCTAAGACACTGTGTCTTTAAAAGCAGGGAGTATTTAGGGATTCTTATGAAGATGCATTGTTAAGTTAATTGGTCTTAGATATATTTTTAAGTTTCTTTTATCTTAGTATTTTATGGGAAGATTTTGGAGAAAACTCGTAAATTTAATAACCTTTAATTTCTTTTATCCAATGTCAGAAAAGAACGCTCCAAAATGGGTGGTAAAGGCATCTGATAAATTTTATTCAAAAAAAGGAGTTCGTCCTTACGACAAAGTTATTTTCCTAAAAGGAAAAAATCATGTCTATAAAATTTGGTATGAAATGGTTGGGCAAGGACAAATAAAAATTCATTATTACAAAAAGAATAAAACTTATTAACTTTTCAGGTACCGACAGATTTAAAAACTTTGGATGCGTACTTTTCTTATGAAGATAAGAAAAGTCCTCGATAAGAAAGTCGGTGAAACAGTTTATTTTAAATATTTGATAACTCTTCCAAAGGAGATTGTAGAAAGTTCTGGACTTCTCGAAAAAGATTTGAAAGTTAAAAAAGAAAATCACAAAATTATTATAGAAAATATTTAAACAGAATCTTGCATATATTCTGTTACAATCTCTATAAGTTTTCTTATTATCTCATTACAATTTTTAAAAAAGATATTATTTAATGCTCCTGCCCCTTTTTGTTTAATTACATCACTTATAAGTGCGTGAATAAAAGATTGTGTTGCAGAATCCACTCCTTCGAAATCAAGGATTACTTTTTCTTTTTTTTCTAAGGAAGGAATAATAAAATTTATTCTTATCTCTCTTGCCTTATCTTTATTTTCTGCAAAACTCCCAGTGGTATTAAATATCTTTATTTCTCTCATATGAATTTTGGTTTTCTATATCTTTCTTTAATTAACTTTTTTTTGCCTTCGCTATAAACTTTTCTAATTGAGGTTAGTAATTCCTTAAAATTAATAGTTTCATTTAAACATAAATCTATGGCAACAACGGTACCTTTCCAATATGGAAGTTTATTATCCGAGGAATAATGGTCTTCTAATGGGTCTGCAATTAATTTAATTTGTTTATTCTTAGGATTTTTTAATAATTTATACATTGCTTTACCACTATAAATCATAAAAAAGTCCCTGCTTGTTTTAGCAAGAGATTTGATAAAAAAAAGTCCTGCACCAGCATTCATTTCACTAACTCCTCCAAGCTTTCTTGTTGTTCCAGTAACTCCTGGAGTTAAAGCAAGAGCTATTGCCCTTAAGTCATCCCTTGGATGGTAAAATATTTGGAGAGTATCTTTTATACCAACTCCAGTGTCAACAACTCCTAAACGAATAGTATTACTCTTTTTATAATATTGAGCACATACAATTGCTCCATTAGTAGATGACGAATGTTCAAAAACATTTCTTACTAATTCACTTATGATGTATTTTATTGGCTCCACCTTATTCGGTTCAAGATGTAACAACGGAATCATCTCTTTTATGAATCCTTCTAAATCTTCAGAATTTTTTATTTGTTGTATGGGAATAAATCTTCCTGCAGATTCATGGGGGGTAATTTTCATTTCTGAATCAAGATTAAGCAAATTGAATAGACCCATCCTATGAAAATAATGTTTTGAAGTAGCTTCCATTTTTTCAAAGTTAATCTTTGCCCCATGCTCCCTCATAAATAAACCAAGAGCAGAAATCATACATAAGACTACTGGATGCACTGAAACCCATTTTTTATGTGAAGTTATTTCTAAGATGTGTTCGTTACTTATATCAAAAGAACGAATAAAAGGGTCGATATTTCCAATCCATACACTATTCATTAGATGAATCTTCATATTGGATTAAAGAAATAGGGATTTATAAATATTCTCATTTTACCGGGAATCCCGGTAAATAATACCAAAACCAACAATCCAGGCATAATTCAGGTACCGAAAGGTATATAAACATCAGGTACCTGAATATATTATGGTACAGAAAGAAGAAAATAAAAAAACAATATGCCCTCATTGTAAGAGTTTAGAAATAGTTAAACGAGGAACTTTCCAAACAAAAGCACACGGAAAACAACAGATATATTTCTGTAAATCTTGTAATAAGAAGTTTATCCCTAAAACTCCATTTTACAGAATGAGAAATAACCCTCAAAAAATTACTCTTTGTCTTGACCTTTTCTTTAAAGGAGTTTCAACAAGACAAATTCAAGAACACTTACAGCAATTTTACCTACGTAATTCAAGTTGGGTAACAATTTATAACTGGGTTATCAGATACTCTAAGCAAATCTCAACATTCACAGACAAGTTAAAAGTTAGGGTTGGAAAAGAATTACAAATTGATGAAATGGAAATCGGTAGTAGAAAGTCAAGATACAATGGATGGTTTATTGATAGCATTGATACAACAACTCGTTATATGGTCGCTTCTGAATTTAAGAAAAACAGAGATTTAAGGGAAGTCAAGCAAGTTTTAAGTTTAGCAAAAGCAAAGACGGAAAAGCAGATTGAAATTGTAACAAGTGACGAGTGGTTAGCTTATCCAAAAGCAATTCAGAAAACTTTTGTTTTGAAAGAGAAAAGCAACACAAAAAAATATGGAGTTAAACATAATCAAGTTAATGCAAGTAAAGGAGGGGGATTTAATTATAAAATTGAAAGGTTGCATAATTCAGTAAGGCACAGGATTAAGACTTTCAGAGGTTTTCATGGTTCAACTGAAAGTGCTAATACAATAATGAAAGGTTATGAAGTGTTTTACAACTTTGTTAGAAAACATCAAGCATTAAAAGGTAAAACCCCTTCGGAATTAGCAACAGATATTAGGTTAAATGAGAATAAATGGTTAGAACTGATTAGATTAAGTCAATAATTTTAATAATTCTCCATGTTTAATATTGTTAGAAGCTAAAAGATTTTCTGTTTTATTATCCCATTTTTTCCCATCAAAATCTGTAACCTTCCCACCAGCTTCTTCTACAATTAGACATCCTGGAGCAAAATCCCAATAACTTGCCCCAACTTTTACTAATCCATCAAATACGCCATTAGCGAGATTGCACAAATCTAATATAGAAGAACCTTTTAATCGTATAGCTCTACAATTGTCTAAAATTTTCTTAAAGGTTTTTGCCCCCAAATCTATAATCTTTGAATCTTTGTGATTACTTGTTGAATAAGAAAATAAAAATTTGACTATTGGTTCTGTAGAGGAAACTTTAATTTTATTTTCATTAAGAAAAGCACCTTTATTTTTTTCAGCAAAATAGAAATCTTTTGTGAGTGGGTTATAGACAAATGACATAATTAATTTATCATCTTTTTCAATTCCAATTGAAACACAAAAATAAGGTATTCTTGCTTTAAAATTAGCTGTCCCATCTAAAGAGTCAACAATCCACCTATACCCAGAACTCCCCTTTATTTCATCAGATTCTTCAGATAAAATTCCATCCTCTGGGAACTCTTTTGTTAATTTTTTTATTATTAACTTTTCTGCTTCAAAATCAGCGTCCAATGCGAAATCTTTAACTTCCTTCTCCTTTTCTTTATTTAACTGGTTAAAATATTTTATGACTATTTCTCCAGATTCCTTAGCCAAGATTTCTCCAACCTTTCTTCTATCCATTAATTAAGATTAATCCATAAAGATATTTAAACTTATAGTTCAAGACCAATTAAATTAACAAAGTCTTATGAAGAACACAGTCCGAATAGTTGAATCAATCCGAGAAGTGTCCGAATAAAACATAAATCCTTAAAAGTATAATTTTGATAAAAACATTATGTATTTTGAATGGTTAATTTTGATTATAACAAACCCCGAATGGGTTACTGCTATTGGTACAGTTTTCTTAGGTTTTATGACTCTTCTTGCAATAGTAGTAGCATTGTTTAAGGAAGATATAATTAAACCCAAAATAAAAGTTGGATTTGGAAATGTAACTCCTTATACTATAGACAATTTTTTGACTGCTATGGGAAGACTTTTTCGTATAAAGATTGTTAATGAAGGAAAAACAGTTGCCAGAAATTGCCAAATTAAATTATTATCTGTTAAATCTGAAGAGGGGATAAATGTTTTAGAAAAAAATGAGCCAGATGTATTAAAGTGGTCTGGAGCACCAAAAGATACAAGATATCAATCTCGAGGAGTTATGGGATTGGTCTCAATTGATAGAGAAAAGAAAGATATTACTCCTAAAGGGGGTTGGGAATTTTGTGATTTGTTTTGGATTGATGAAAAAAAAGAATTAATATTCTATTCTGCTGGAAGAAGAAAATTTATTTGTGAAGAAGGCAAAAGATATTTTGCAGTAATAGAAATTTCAGGAGATAATTTTGAACCTACAAGAAAAGAAATAAAAATTTACACTCCTCTTAAAGTCAACTTTGAAGAAAACGATATAACTTTTTTAATTGCAGGGATTGAAAAAGTTAAGAATATTTCCCAATTATAGTCAGATTGTAAACCAGAGCTTTCAGAAGAAGCTCAACATCCTGTGCAGTCTCTTTCTGAGAACGAAGATAATTAAGATTCTTTTTCTTGATTGCGGAAAATATCCCCTCGATGATTACCCTAAATCTGTAAGTTTGATTCCATATTTCTTTTTGCTCTTTATACAGCCTAAGTTTCTCTCTCCAGATATCACTCTTTGCCCTCTTCAAACTAGCATTACTTCTAAAATCTATAAATACATTCATGATTCCTTTCTCTCTGCAAAAAGCATAGTGGTCTTTGCTAGAGTATCCAGAATCAGCTAGGATTGTTCGGATATTAAATCCATTTTTTGTTACTATGGACACTAATTCTTGAAAAAATGGACTATCATGTTTTGTTCCTGCGGTAGCTTTTGCATAAGCTATTACTTTACTATTTTTTAAACAAGCAACATGGAGTTTCCTAACATGAGCAAGAGGAGCATGTTTTTTATCGTGGACTTTTTTAAATCCGCCAGTATACATTTTCTGTCCAAACCAAGTAGAATCTAAAATAAGTGTATCTTCATTCTCTGCAAAAAACAAAGCTGAAACCTGAATTAATTTTTCAACTATATTAAGAGTATTCAAATCGTTAGTATAATCATTTAGTGTGCTTCTAGGGGGAATTGTTTTTATCAAACCATCTTCATACATTGTCCTTAAATCAGATTGGGTTCTTCTATATGACATTCCATTAAAAGACATCATACACATAGCCTTGATTATATCCTTAAAATTGGCTTTCGGTCTTCCCATAACCTGTAATTGCTCAAAATTAAGGGGTTCTATAAAGTCACATAAGTTTGTAACGAATCTTTCTTTTTCATATTCAAGAGTTAGTTTGTTTTTTTGTAGAACTATTGTTTGTTCTTGCTCTGTTCTGAGGTTCAGTTTTGTTTGTGCTTCCATTTTTCATTTTTATCACCTCTTGTATTACTATTTTATTATAATACCTTTTTGTATTATAATAGATAACTAATACTATTTAAACATTTTGGTATTGTAGTATATATTTGTATTATAGTAATGTTTAAATACTATAATAAGTATAGGTATTTATGTCATTATTCAATTTGGCGTGGAGAAAGTATAACTTGAAGGACAACCCCTATTTTCAAGAACCTTTAGCTATTTCAGATAGTAAAATCCCTATGTCTGCTTTTATTGGAAGAAAAAATGAAATTTTAGAAATAAAGAAAATGATTGAATTAGGGGAAGGAAGGTTTTTTATTATAGGGGATTCTGGAGTTGGTAAAACAACTCTACT
>Ga0180007_10002738_pt1 | contig 20495 bp, 25 predicted proteins | sample MM_PC_MetaG_FD_121122 | JGI IMG/M metagenome (GOLD analysis project Ga0180007, IMG submission 121122) | Groundwater microbial communities from the Aspo Hard Rock Laboratory (HRL) deep subsurface site, Sweden - MM_PC_MetaG | ecosystem: Environmental > Aquatic > Deep subsurface > Groundwater... | reverse complement strand
GCTTCGCATGAGCTGCGTACGCCAATTACAGGCATCAAGGGATATTTGAGTATGGTTTTAGACGGCTCTTTTGGCGAGGTTAACAAAGAGGTCAAAGAAAAATTAGGCATTGTCACCGAAGAAGCTAAGAGACTTGATGAGCTAGTCGCTGATTTACTTGATGTTTCCCGTATTGAACAGGAAAGAGTCAAGCTTGAAATAGTACCTCTTAATTTAGCACAGACGATTGAGAAGGTTGTGAACGAATTGAAAATGGCGGCTGAAGGCAAAAAATTAAAGTTAATTTACGAAACACCGGCTGGAAGCCTACCGATGGTTAAAGCAGATGATAATAAATTAACGCAGATACTCGTTAATTTAGTCGGCAATGCCATCAAATACACTTTAAAAGGCAAGGTGACACTGACGACAACGCCAAAAGAGAAAATGATGGAAATCAAAATAGCTGATACTGGCATTGGCATGTCAGCCAAAGCCAGGGAAAGGTTGTTTGAGAAATTTTATCGCATCAAAACAAGAGAGACAGCCAATGTTTCCGGCACTGGCTTGGGCTTGTGGATTACCAAGCAACTTGTACAAATGATGGGTGGCGAGATTTACGTGGATAGCATTGAAAATGTCGGTACGCAGGTCACTGTTTTGCTGCCGATTTATGAGGAAAAGGAGAAGAAGAAGTAATTTTAACGATTTAGTTAATTAGCCACTAGTAAGTTAGCCACTAGAAAATTTATGATTTTCATGCTAATTACTAACAAACTAGTGGCTAGTGGCTAAAGACATTCTTAAATTAAGATTTCAAATTTTTTATTATAAGTATTGACAAATTTTAATAAATGATATAATATAAACTATTAAATATAGACCTTTAAAAATGGGAGGAAAAAGTGTTATGCGAAAGATGTCATAAAAGAGAGGCAACTGTTTTTCGAGAGAGAATTATTGGTGGTATAAGAGAGCAGGTAAATCTGTGCGAAGAATGTGCCGTTAAGGAAGATCCGATGATATCAGTAATTATCGGTTTAGAAAAGCTATTTTCTGGTCAGCACAAACCAACTGGGGTTCCATTAAAAGAACCTGGTCTTGATGATCGCTGCCCATCATGCGGCACTTCTTTAAGAGAAATTCAGACCGGTCAGGTCAGAATCGGTTGCGGCGTTTGCTGGCGATTCTTCAAGAAAAAATTAATTCCCATAGTTGCTGCTTGTCAAAAAGGAGCGACCAGGCACGTTGGAAAGAGGCCCGGCAAAGTAAAGCCAATAACCGAATCTACTGTATCTCCTGAGATAAAGCCACTGGATCTTATGGAAGAGAAAAGAAAATTAGTAGCGGAGCTGGAAAAAGCAGTCCAGGCAGAGGAATTTGAGAAAGCCGCACTGCTTCGGGACAAAATTAAGGAGATTGACTAAGAATTAGCCAAGTCGCAGATCAAAGCCACTGGATAAGTTACCGGTGGCTCTTTTTATTGACATTTGACAATTTACTTTTAATATGATAATTTAATATATTACAAAATTGTTCATTAAAATCTTTTAAAAGGCACGTAGAACGTGCCTCGGGACGTAATACGTCCCAAGGAGCAAAAATGATCAGGAAAATTAAAGTATGTGTGAATAAGTGGATATTCCCCAGACCATTATTTGAAAAAATTGCTGGCTCTCGTCTTCTGGGCGAATCGTTAAGATCACTGATGCTGGCTTATCGAATCGCTAAATACGGTCATAAAGGCCAGAAAAGAGATGACCTATCACGTTATTTTGATCACACAAAGTGTGTTGCTTTAATCTTTATGTCAGAGCTTGGCATTTTCAAACTTTATATATTGATCGCTTCGCTTTTGCATGATATAAGGGAGGATTCATTCATTCTGACAATTTGGGATATTGAAAAGATGTTTGGTAAAAGGGTACGCCAGGCCGTAGAAATATTGACTAAAGAAAAAGGTATCGACTACTACAAGCGGCTGACAAAAGCACTCTGGTGGATTAAGATGATTAAGATGGTTGATCATTTGCACAACATGCGTACTTTAAAAGGCTGTACCGAGAAAAAGAAGAAAAAACAGCTGAAGGAAACATATGAATTTTATTACCCTTTTGGCCAGCAACTGATTAAAGAAGTGCCAAAGAAGTACAAAAAGCAGGCTATCTATTTATTTGAAGAAATGAAATTAGCCTGCCAGAGGGTGGAAAAAAGTTTTAAATAGTTTTTTTGAAGCTGACAGCGATAAACTGTCGGCTTTTTAATTCATATTAATAAATAACGGGTAGGAGAGGTCCCTTGACCTCTCTGACAAACATCCAGGTTACCCGTGGTGATGGTTCTTTAATGACTGTTTTGCTATAATTTATCTATGAAACCCAAACTTTTGCTCCACACCTGCTGCGCACCCTGCGCCTGTTATGTAGTCCGGTTATTGCAGAAAGATTATGAAATAACTAGCTATTTTTATAATCCGAATATTCATCCAGAAGAAGAGTATCATAAGCGTTTGGCTGAAGAAAAGAAGTATTTTGATAAATTAGAACTGGCGTTAGTTGAAGGCCCTTATAATACAAAAAGGTGGTTTGAATTAACCAAAGGTCATGAGCATGATCCGGAAAGAGGGGAGCGCTGTTGGTTATGCTATAGTATGCGCCTGGAACACGTTGGCCGTTTTGGCAGAGAAAATGGATTTGACTTTTTTGCCACTACATTAAGCCTTTCACCACACAAAGACGCCAACAAAATTAATCAAATTGGGCAAGAATTAGCTAAATCATTAGGCATCAAATTTCTCGAGGCTGATTTTAAAAAAGACAATGGTTTTAAAAAATCATTGGAGATTTCTCATGCCAAAGGTTTTTATCGTCAGAATTATTGTGGCTGTGTTTATAGTCAAAAAAAGTAAATAATGGTATAATAAAGACACTATAAAAATATAAGTCTTTTTTATATGCTATTTTTAGGAGCCGACCACGCTGGTTATAAATTAAAAGAAAAGGTTAAAACATACTTAGACGCCAGGAAGATTAAGTATAAAGATATTGGCGTTTTTTCGGATAAGAAGAAAGTTGATTATCCTGATTACGCTTTTTTGGTCAGTAAAAAAGTAGCCAGATCAAAAAATAATCACGGTATCTTAATCTGCTATACAGGCACTGGTATGTGTATCGCTGCAAATAAAGTTAAACATGTCAGGGCTATTTACGCTCCTGATGTGAAAACAGCCCGCGACGGACGGCAGCACAATGACGCTAATATTTTGTGTTTAGCCAGCCATTATACGAAGATTGATATGGCTGAGAAAATAATCGATACATGGCTAACCACTCCTTTTGATAAAATAAAAAGAAGAATAAAAAGAAATAAAAAATTAGACAAATGATTGAAATAATCCCCGCTATATTAGAAAAAGATTTTTACAGCGTACAAAAAAGAGTCTCGCAAGCAGAGAAATATTTTAAAATTGCCCAGATTGACATCACGGACGGAAAATTTGTTTATAATCAGACTTTCAATGATTCGGTAAAATTCCTGAAACTTGTTTCAAATATTGATTTGGAAATGCATTTGATGATTGACAAGCCGGAAAAAAATTGGGAAAAGTGGGCCAAGCACGAGCGGGTTAAAAGAATTGTTTTTCACGCGGAAGTAGCTTCAAATCCTGAAAAATTAATTGATGAAATCAAGAAAAAAGGGAAAGAAGTAGGTATTGCGCTTAATCCGCCGACTGATGAGAAATTTTTAATACAGCTTGTTGATCAACTTGATTTAGTGCTTATTTTAGGCGTGAATCCAGGCTTTGCCGGTCAGGAATTCATTCCGACTGTTTTAGACAAGATAAGAAATATCAGAAATTATTCGCATAAAGTAAATATTGCCTGCGATGGTGGTGTAAAATTAGACAATGTCGTTGCCATGGTTAATGCTGGCGTGAATATTATTGTTACCAACACCCTAATTTTTAAAGACGATAATATTGAAGAAAATCTTAGTCAGCTACGCAAGCTTGTTGGACGGTAAAGCATTTTTATAAATTTCTAATTACTAATTGACCTAATTTCTAATCTCCGCCAAAGGCGGATTAGCCACTGGCTGAAGAAATTCGACATTAGTAATTATTATTAATACTTTAAATTACTCGTTAATCATTAAAACTAAAAACATATGCGTTTTTGGATAGATACAGCTATTATCAAAGAGATGGAGTGGGCGATGAATTTAGGCTTGATTGAAGGCGTAACAACTAACCCTACTCTTTTAGCTAAATCTGATAGAAAGTTATTGGAAGTGCTGAAAGATATTTTGAAGATGGTTAAGGGGTATCCAGTAAGCATTGAAGCTGTTTCCCAGGAAGCGGATGAAATGATAGAGGAAGCTAAAGAGATATCAAAGTTGGGTAAAAATGTGGTGGTGAAGATACCTATGACCGAAGAGGGCATGAAAGCGGTGCCACAACTGGAGCAAAAAGGCATTCGCTGTAATGTCACCCTGGCTTTTACTCCAGCGCAAGCTTTGATTGCCGCGAAAATGGGTGCTTCTTATGTTTCTCCTTTCGTCGGCCGTTTAGACGACGCCAAGGAAGACGGCATGCAAGTGGTGCGCGAGATGGTTCAGATTTATAAAAACTATAATTACCAAACACAAGTAGTAGTCGCTTCAGTGAGAAATGTCAGGCATGTGATTGACGCAGCATTGGCTGGCGCGCATATCTGCACGATTCCGTTTAAGGTTTTAAACGAGCTGTTTAAGCATCCACTGACAGACAAGGGGATTGCCAAATTTTTGGAGGATTGGGAGAGCATCCCTAAGTAGCGCGTGGCATGTTGCTTGTCGCTTATCGCTGTTAATTATTGATCATCGCGAATAATCGCTAATTTCCGCGAATGAACGCGAATTTTTATCGCGAATATACGAATTTTATATGGGAACGTTCGCGCGAACGTGCGAACATCCAAAAACCGCGTAGTGGCGGTGCCTCTAGCTGTCACGGACAGCCAAAAGTTAAAAGTTTTCCATAATTTCATTTGATTTTTGAAAATAAAGAGCAGCCCATTTTTATTGAGCTGCTAATAAAGAAAGATGAGCAATCAGTTTATTTGATTTTTTCGCATATTACGAAATAACCAACAGTGGGACCATATACTACTGCTCCATCTGAAGCAGATGTTACTATTCTTAACTTAGGATGCTTTTCTATAAATGCTGAAAGTGAATTGCCAAAATCAGCTCCAGATACTGGAAAGTAGTAAACATAATTGCCATAGTCCAGTGGCTCAACAATTTCCGTTCTACCTATCAAATTTTTATCTTTTGCGGTACTAGTTGCTAATCCTGTTGCTAATCTTACACAGTTAGTTAATATTAGGACACTAAAAATCATTAAAATGAGTCCAAACATGCATATCTTTTTTGATCTCATTTTGTCTTACCTCCTTTAAAAGTTTTTGAACAACTATATCTGTATTTATTTTACAATATTAACTAATAATACTAGCGCATTTTTGCGATTTTGTCAATAGTGGTTATCCCCAACAAGTCGTAATTTGGCTAAGATAAGCGGTTTTTCCTTAGCAAGTTAATAAGTTAATTTGATTTTTGAAAATAAAGAGCAGCTCGATTGTTGTGCGAGCTGCCTGAGAAAGAATTGCGTAATAACTATTTTGCCTTTTGGCGAAAAATTACTGTATATCCTACAACCCTCGGAAAAAGTAAACCACTGGGCGTACCACTTCTTGGTACCACGCTAGCGACTTCCAAATTTTCGTTTTTTGTTAAAAATTTTGAAAGTGAACTAACGAATTCCTCATGATCCTCGGTTGGAAAATAATAGATATTATTTCCACGGTCTGTTGGTTCTATCACTTTCTCCTCCTCTGTTATATTATTAACCTTTCATTTTTGAAGTTTTATCTTAGCGTATTAAATAAATTTTGTCAATAGCGGTTATCTCCATAAGTCATAATTTTGGCTAAGATAAACGGTTTTAAAGTTTTCGGAGTAGAAGCTTTAGCTTCTATGGTAGGCCAAAGAGACTAAAGTCTCTACTCCTGTGACGTAAAATTTATGCAAAAAATCTACACCATTAAACAACTCAAAACCATCGCCAACGATATTAGAATAGACATTATCAAAATGCTGGCCAAAGCGGGTTCTGGACACGCCGGTGGTTCTTTAGGGGTGACTGATATTTTAGTCGCTTTGTATTTTGGCGGTGTTTTGAATTATGATCCCAAGCGTCCAAACTGGAAAGAGCGGGATCGTTTTGTTTTATCTAATGGTCATGTTTGTCCGGCTTTGTATGCGGTGTTGGCTAGAGCTGGCTATTTTTCAAGAGCTAAGCTGGCAACTTTGCGTAAAATTAATAGCGATTTACAAGGGCACCCTGACAGAACAAGTTTGCCGGGCATTGAAACTTCTGCCGCTTCTTTAGGACAGGGGATTGGCGTGGCTGCTGGTATGGCTTTGGCTGGTAAGTTGGATAAGGCAGACAATAAAGTAATTTGCTTAACTTCAGACGGCGAGCATCAGGAAGGCTCCACCTGGGAAGCGGTTAACTTCGCTTCGCATTATAAACTAGATAACTTAATAAATATTGTTGACCGTAATTATGTCCAGATTTCCGGTTGTACCGAAGAAGTGATGCATGTTGATCCATTAGCTGATAAATACAAGGCTTTCGGCTGGCATGTGATGAAAGTGGATGGCCATAATATTGAACAGATCCAAAGGGCATTTTTAAAGTTTGATCATATTCATGAAAGACCAATAGTGATTATTGCCAAGACAGTGATGGGCAAAGGCGTTTCTTTTATGGAAGGCGATCATAATTGGCACGGGAAAGCGCCTAATGAAAAACAAGCCAAGATGGCTATACACGAATTAATTTCTAAAATCCGAAATCCGAAGCACTAAGCACGAAACAAATTCCAAGCACCAAATCCCAAATTCCAAACAAAATCCAAATTCAAAATTCCAATGACCAAAACATATGATAAAAATATCTGATAAAATACTAAACAAGCCAGAAAAAAAGTCAATGCGTGATGGCTTTGGCGATGCTTTGTTGGAATTAGGTCGGCGCAATCCAAAAGTGGTTGGCTTATGTGCTGACCTGACTGAATCAGTCAAGATGGAAGCGTTCGCTAAGAAATACCCAACTCGCTATTTCCAGTGTGGCGTGGCCGAACAAAACATGGTGGCAGTGGCCGCTGGCTTGGCTTTAGCCGGTAAAATTCCCTTTGCCAGTACCTTTGGTGTGTTTTTTATGCGCACAGTTGACCAGATAAGAATTTCCGTTTGTTATAACCAAGCTAATGTTAAACTAGCGGCTTCACACGGCGGCATTACCGTCGGCGCGGACGGCGCCACCCACCAAGCCCTGGAAGATTTAGGGACGATGCGAGGCTTACCCAATATGACAGTGGTCTGCCCGGCAGATTACTGGCAGACTTATAAAGCAACGCTGGCTATCGCGGCTAAGAAAGGTCCTTGTTATCTCCGTTTTGGCCGGGGAGAAGTGCCTATGATTACTAGTAAAAACACGCTTTTTCAGCTAGGTAAAGCGCAAATTTTACAGGATGGCACGGATGTCACTGTCGTCGCTTGCGGCATTATGGTTTATGAAGCTTTAAAAGCCGCTGACGCGCTAAAAAACAAGGTTTCAGTACAAGTCATCAATTGCCACACTTTAAAGCCTCTAGACAAAGCTAGTTTGCTCAAAGCGGCCAGAAAAACTAAGGCTGTTGTTACTGCCGAAGAGTATCAAGTTTATAATGGCTTAGGTTCAGCTGTCGCTGAGGTTTTATCGCAGAATTATCTAGTGCCGATAGAAATGGTTGGCATCCATGATACATTCGGTGAATCAGGCAAGCCTGAGGAGCTAATGAAAAAATATCATCTTACAGCCAATGATATTGTTTTAGCCATTAAGAAAGTTTTAAAACGAAAACACGAATGTAGCCCTAATAGTCATTAACAAAACACTAATTTAACACGAATATGCTCGTCAATTCTAAACAAATTTTAAAAAAAGCACAAAAAGGCGGATATGCCATTGGTCATTTTAATACGAATAATTTAGAGACAACGCAGGCGATTATTGAGGCAGCAGAAAAAATGAAAGCGCCTATATTTTTAGCGACTTCGGAGAAGGCTTTTGATTATGCCGGGTTTGATAATTTAGTGGGTTTAATTAAAATTATGGCGCAAAAAGTCAAAGTGCCGATTATTTTACACCTAGACCATGGCACTAGTTTGGACATCGTCAAAAAATGTATTCAGGCTGGCTTTACTTCAGTAATGATGGATGCCTCCAAAAAGTCATTTAGCGAAAATATCCGGCTGACCAAAAAAGTTGTTCAGTTGGCTAGAACCAAGAATGTGTCAGTGGAATCAGAACTAGGCGCTTTGGCCGGCCGTGAGGACTATATTGTTTCCCTGAAAAGTGTCATGACTGACCCGAAAAAGGCTGGCGAGTTCGTGAAAAGAACGGGCATTGATTCTCTCGCTGTTTCCATCGGCAATATTCACGGTATTCCTTTGCCTTATGAAAAGCTGGATTTTGCCAGGTTGAATGAAATCAGAAAAAATGTTAAGATTCCCTTAGTATTACACGGCGCTTCTTCCACCGCGCCAGCGAAAATTAGGCAGGCCATTAAGCTTGGCGTTTGTAAAATAAATATTGACACTGATTTACGATTAGCTTTTACCAATACTTTAAGAAAAACATTAGCCAGCAATAAAAAAGTGTTTGACCCTCGTGAGGTGTTAGCGCCTTCCCGAGAGGCGATTAAGCGAGTGGTTATAGAAAAAATTAAATTATTTGGCAGTCAAGGTAAAGCCTGACAGCCATAGAGCCATAAAGCCGTAGAGCTTTTTTACTATAAGCCATAAGCTATAAGCCAAAACATATGTACGATATCATTACCATCGGTTCAGCCACCCAGGATGTTTATGTTTTCAGTAAAAAATTCCGTGTTTTGAGGGATTCGCGAGTGATTACCGGCGAAATAGAATGTTTTGCTTTTGGCACGAAAATTGAGCTTGATGATATTTTGTTTGAAGTGGGTGGCGGTGCCACTAACACAGCCTTTACTTTTGCCAGTCAAGGTTTAAAGACAGCTTGTTTAACCAAAGTCGGCGCGGACGGTGCTGGCGAGGAAGTGAAGAAAGTGCTAAAAAAAGCCAAAATATCCACTGATTTAGTGGCTGTTGATTCCCGAAGACGCACTGCTCATTCTGTGATTTTCTTAGCGCCTAACGGTGAAAGGACTATTTTAGTTTACCGCGGCGCCTCTCATCATTTTGAAAATAAAGATGTTAATTTTAGGAAGTTAGGAAAAACAAGATGGCTTTATATTACTTCTTTGGGTGGTAATATTGATTTAATTAAAAAAGTAGTTGATTTTGCAAATAAGCATAAAATTAAGGTAGCCGTCAATCCAGGTAAAATGGAATTAAAGTATGGATTAAAAAAATTAAAGCCAATTTTTGATAAAGTTGATATTCTTTTATTAAATCGGGAAGAGGCCACAGAAATTTTAAGACGGTCATATGGTGATGATTTAGGTATCATTGATGACCTGAGCAAATTATTCCATAATATCTCGGTAGTGACTGAAGGTGAGAAAGGTTCATTAATTAGTGACGGCCAGAATAAATATAGAGTCAAGATACGTCCGCTGAAGTCAGTTGACACCACCGGCGCCGGTGATGCTTATGGCTCTGGTTTTGTCGCTGGTTATATTAAAAAGAGAAATATTCAATATGCTGTTCAATTAGCGGGGGCCAATGCAGCCGGCGAGGTGATGACAATTGGCGCCAAGCAAGGATTGGTCAGTAAAAATCCTCTGGAATTGAAAAAGTGGATAAAATTGTTAAATATAAGGATTGTAAAATATTAATAATTAATATATAATAAATAACGAAAGGGGACAAAAATATGAAAAAACCATTAGTTTTTATCATTATTTTGATTGTAGTGGTTATACTTGCTTTAGTCGTTATTTTTGTTTTTCCGAAAAAAACGAGCAAAAATGTCAATGTTAATACGGCTGTTACCAATACTAATGCAGTGGCAAATGTTAATGTAGAAATTGAGAACGGAGTTTATATTAAAAATGCTTCGTTTACTCCCTCCGTATTGACAGTTAAAGTTGGTGATACCGTAACATGGGTGAACCAAGATTCCTTTAAGCATAAAATTGCTTCTGATCCGCATCCCACTCATACAGATCTGCCAGAACTTATATCAGGTGATCTATCCGAAGGTCAGACTTATACATTTACCTTCAAAGAAGCAGGCGAGTTCAGTTATCATGACGAGCTCAATCCAATTAAAAAAGGAATCATTAAAGTTCAGGAATAAATAAATTTATCAGTGAGAAAAGGTGGTGTTTGGATAATTTATCCCACCTCTTTTTCTTAATTGATAGTTTCAAATAAATTATGATATTTTTTAAGAAAATGTCTGATCGTACCAAATACCGCATTTTGGAAATGGTCCCCGGTTTAATGGTCTGGCTGACTTTTATCTTTGCTTTACTTTTTTCATTTTGGCGGCCTTTATGGGTTATATATTTTATTATTGTTTTTGATCTTTACTGGCTGGTTAGAATTTGCTATATAGTTTTTTATTTGATTATTTCATATAAAAGATTTCGGCGATCTATAAGAGTTAATTGGCTGGAAAAATGTCAAGCTATTTCCAGATGGAAAGATATAAATCATTTGGTTTTTATGCCGACTTACAAAGAGGGGATAGATGTTATAAGAACATCGTTTGAGTCATTGACTAAGATTGATTTTCCGTTACGTCAGATGATTGTGGTTTTGGCAGGCGAGGAAAGAGACAAAGATAATTTTTTACAAATAGCAGAGCAAATTAAGCATGATTTTGGCCAACGATTTCTCAGACTATTGGTAACAGTGCATCCAAAGGATATGGCCGGTGAAATTGCCGGCAAGGGGTCAAACATTGCTTGGGCTGGGCATAAGGCCAAGGAGTTAATTGATGAGCTTAATATACCTTATGAAAATGTGATTGTTTCCTCGTTTGATGCTGATACATGTGTGAATTTGATGTATTTTAGCTATTTAACCTATCATTATTTAATCAGTCCAAAAGCAACACGTACCAGTTATCAACCGGTGGCTCTTTATAATAACAATGTCTGGGATTCACCAGCTTTTACTCGTGTTGTTTCATACAGTACAACTTTTTGGATATTGACAGAATTGTTAAGACCTGAGCGGCTTTTTACTTTTTCCTCGCACAGCATGAGTTTCAAAGCTTTGGTGGACGTTGATTTCTGGCAGAATGACATTGTCACCGAAGACTCGCGTATATGTTTGCAGGGTTTTGTCAGATACGACGGCGATTACAGAGTCATGCCCATGTATATTCCACTATCAATGGATGTGGTGATGGCCAAGACTTTTTGGCAAACTATTAAAGCTCAATATATTCAGGTGAGAAGATGGGCTTACGGAGTGGAAAATTTTCCTTTTATGGTTTGGAATTTTGTCGGTAATAAAAAAATACCATTTCTGATGAAATTTCGCTACATTTTTAACCAGTTAGAAGGAGTTTATTCTTGGGCGACGGCGCCAATTTTAATTTTAGTCTTGGGTCGTTTGCCAATTTGGTTGGCTAATCGCCAGGATTATGTTTCAGCCATTGCGCAAAACGCACCACATATATTACAATGGCTTATGACATTTGCGATGATTGGTATTTTTATTTCAGCGATTCTTGGCACGGCTTTATTGCCGCCTAGGCCTAAAAAGTATAAAAAAATTAAATTATTGTTTATGATTTTTCAGTGGGTACTGTTGCCAGTCACCATGATTATTTTTGGTTCTGTTCCAGCCACTGAAGCAGTGACCAGATTGATGCTCGGAAAGTATCTGGGTTTTCACGTGACAGTTAAGGCTAGGAAATAATTGCTCATTATTTGACTTTTATAACCAACTAATATATACTAACCCTGTTTGGCTTAAAATCCCTCGTTTAGCGGGGGTCATTAAGGCCCAGTAATGGGATAAATTTAACGAAAGATCGTATAAAATAAAGGGGTCATAAGTTAAATTCCAGACAGTTCACCTTCACAACCATGATGGGTGTGAAGGTAAAAAGGTCGGTTTAATTAGTTTAAAATCAAAGGTGAATTTAACTTATGGCTTACAACGACGATTCCCAAGGAAGACCACAAAGACAGATGTATGATGTTTCGGCAATGGGCTTAAAATGTGCCAGTTGCGGTACGGATATTACCCAATTGCCATTCCAGCCTTCTACTGACCGTCCAGTTTATTGCCAAGATTGCAATAGACAAAGACGACAGAACAAATTCCGCGGTGGTGGAAGTAGATATTAATTTCTAGATACGAAATACAAAAACCACTTCTTTAATCAGAGGTGGTTTTTGGTTAATAAATTTTAGATAGATTTTCTGCTTAACTGCCAGATTTTTTCAAAAATTGATTTTTGGTAATCAGTAAATTCTTGGGATTGGACGACGAAACCAAAATTTTCACGTTTTGAGGAGATGAAAGCTGTTTTATCATCATAGATTAACACCGCCATATTAAATATTAAATCTTTTGGCGCATAACGCACATCTCTTAATTGTTCCTTATGTTTCTGAAAATAGTCTATTTTTACTTCTTTCGATTCTAAACGAATAGTCCGGGTTTTAATGCCTTTTTTAACACGCATATCAACAAAATATTTAATGAAATCTTCACCCATGGTTAAAAACATATCAAGCGAGGGCATGATGCCTAGTATTTCTTTATTTTGACACTTTAAACTTTCTTCCCAAATTGTTTTCATACCTTCAATGCCTTCGTAAAAACGAATTTTGGGGATTACCCCTTTGGGATTATATAACGATTCAAATTCAGGCAGAGATTTTTTCAAGTTTTTTTGCAGTGTCTCAAGATCTCTTTTTTTCCTTTCTAATAAATCATCTAAATGAGCTGGTTCCACCATGACAAATCTCAGATTGTAAGATTTTCCAGTAGTATTAACAAGTCCCTTATTACTAAGGGATTTTAAAGTATCATAGGTGCTTGGCCGAGAAAAGCCAGTTTTTCGGGTTAATGCCGAAGCTTTCAATGGACCGGCTTTTAAACCAGCTAAATACACCTTAATTTCTTTATCGGATAAACCAATTTTTTTGAGGATTTCCGTGGAATAACTCATAGGGTTGTGGATAAATCATTAGTTAATGTTGTCGGATTATAACCGACATTTTTATTATATCGCTAAAATAAAGCCTTGTCAATAGCAGATAAAATTGTTATACAAGATATTGACAATTTCATTAGAAGGTGTATAATAAAGTGAATAATAAAAATGGTTGTTTGAAAAATCAAAAAAGGAGAAAAAATGAACGCAAAAGATGTGTTAAAGGAACTCGAAGAAAAAATTGGCAAGTCCCAAGCTCGTGTTAATTTCTATTTTGCGAAAGAAATTGGATTTGATAATCTAGCTGATGACTTTAAGGGATGGGCGGAAATTGAAAGAATTATAGATAGATATCAGATCATAGGATTTGATGAGAACACCGATTTCTTTGATTTGAGAGAAAAGTGTTTAAGAAAGATGATGAGATTTGCCACTGAAATTAATGATTTTCTTTATATCTATTCATTGGAAGATAGATATGATCATGCTGATGTGGGTAAATTCAAATATGAAGCGGAAGGGAAAATCAAAAAGCTAGCCGGTAAATCTTTAAAGAAGTGGATTATTGTTTACAACCATATAGAATCAACACATGAAATAAACAGGGAAATACAATTAGGAGGAAAGGCATGGGAAAGAATTTTTCAGTTAGCTCGTTCTACTAGAGATTTTAATTATATACTGAAAAATCTTAAACAAGATCCTGAACAAGATAAACACACAGATATACTTAGAGAAATTTTGGATAAAGCCACTAATACTGAACAATGTCTTTGGGTCCTTTCTCAAATCAAAAAATTTAAAAACAATAATCACAGTTTATATGTTAATTTTAAAGACGCAATTAACGTAAAAATTGTACGATTATTAGGAAGGAATAAAGGAGGAGATTGTGATGACTAAAAAATCGAAGAAAGAGAGGAAAAAACGTCGATTAGAAATTTATCCGGTGTTACCTGAGAAATCTCGAGGTGACAAAAAAGTAAAAAGACCTTTGGATAAACGAGATCGGTCTGAATCTTGTTTATAATTATGTAGTAAGTTAAATAAGGGTTCAACAAGTTTACGTTGAGCCCTTCTTTCTTTGTTGCTGAAAACCTTCTTGAAAAAATAAAATGGTTTTGAAAAACTAAATAAAGGAGATGAAAGAACGCGATATATACCAGAAGAGGAATACAATAAGGTTGTAAAGAGAGCAATAAACCTATTAAAGCTGTTTGATAGAATTTTCGTGCTCTTTGGAAAATCTAAACAAGGGATAGAGATTAAAGATGAGTTTGATATATTCAGTAATGATTTTAGAAAGGAGGTTGAAGGTTTAAAGAAAGATATGGAGGATTGTGAATATAAAACTATGGTTTCTGTCGACGAAATTTTAAGTTTGTAAAATCATAATGATTTTGTTACCTATTATTTAAAAACGAGCCTCGGTAAAATGAATCGGGGCTTCTTTATTTTTTTATTTAGATTACTCCAACTTCGTATTACCAAACTCCGGATAACCTTTCAGAAAATCGCTGACTTTTTGCGGTTTTCTACCTTCCAGCTGAATGATTTGAAGCTCTAGGTTTCCTTGGCCGCAGCCGACGATGATAGATTCGCCTGATTTTTTTGTTTGGCCGGGTGGGAGCTTGACACTGTCCGGAGAGACTCCAGCCTGGATAATTTTTAAGCGTTGTTCAATGGCTGAATTCGTCAGCACTTTTTGTTCAGCCCGTTGATTACGCGGCCAGAAACACCAAGTACCTGGCCAAGGCGTGAAAGCTCTGATTTGCCTTTCTATTTCACTCGCTGACTTTTGCCAGTCAATTTTGCCGTCAGTCTTTTGGATGATTTTAGTGTAGGTAGCTTGCGAATTATCCTGTGTTTTTGGTTTGAGATTACCCTCCAGGTAAGCCAGCAGATTTTTTTCCAATACCTCGGCACTCAAGCGGCTTAATTTGTCATGCAAGGTTTGGCCTGTTTCCTCTGGCGCCATGGTTATTTTTTCTTGGACAATAATAGGGCCAGTATCCATACCCTCATCCATTTTCATGAGAGTGACGCCAGTTTCTTTGGCACCTTCTAGAATAGCGAACTGAATCGGTGAAGCGCCTCTGAATTTCGGCAGAAGCGACGCATGTAGGTTAAGCCAGCCGTATTTTGAAATGGCTAGCAAGTTTTTTGGAATGATTTTGCCGTAAGCCACTAAAATGATAACATCAGGTTTAAGCTGTCTTATTTGCGTTTCAAATTCATCTGTTTTGATTTTTTCTGGCTGAAGGATTGGTAATTTCTTTTTTTGTGCCAAAGCTTTGACTGGCGAGGCTGTTAAAACTTGTTGCCGGCCGACTGGTTTGTCTGGCTGAGTCACCACAGCTTTCAAGTCAAGGTAGGGGAGTGTCAATATTTTTTCTAGAGTTGGCACGGCAAATTCAGGCGTCCCGAAGAATATTGTACTATATTTTTGGTTAAACATTTTGTTGATTAAATTCTAAATTCTAATATCTTCATGCCGAAAGCAGATCCGCCTCTGGCGGAAAATCCTAAACAATATTTAAATTCCAATTTTTCCCGCCCACCTGCTACCGCAGGTAGCGGGCGGGCAAATCCCAAACATATTTTTCAATCGTTGTTTGGAACATTGAGATTTAGTGCTTAGAATTTGTTTAGATATTAGGATTTAGGATTTTTTAGGTCCTTAGATTTAAACTCAATTAGAAATTATGATTTGAGATTTTTCTATTCACTCTTTCTTTAGCAATTCAGCACCCTTGGTGATTTTTTTCATTTTATCAATGAAAAGAATGCCATCAAGATGGTTAATTTCATGCTGGATAACTCTGGCAAAAAGTCCTTCGCATTTTAAATTAATTTTCTTTCCATTCTTATCATAACCGAAAACTTTGATTTTGTTATGTCGCTTAACTAAACCATAAATGTTAGGAAAGGAAAGACAGCCTTCTTCAGCCAAATTTTTCCGCCAGGATTTACCTATTATTTTTGGATTGATTAAAATCATGGCATCATTTTCTGTGCTCACAGCAATGACTCGGATAGATTGGCCGACCTGCGGGGCGGCCAGACCAATACCGTCCTTGACTTGCATTGTTTTGACAAAATCACGGAGAAAATTCTGGAATTCTTTCTGGCTGATTTTAGCGGTTTCTACATTTTTTGCTTTTTGACGGAGTTCAGGGTTGGGATAGTTAATAATATTTAAAATCATAGGCTTGGTTATTATAATAGACTTGTTGGTTCCCGGTCAATCAGCCAATTATCAGGCACTAGTATAATCATTTCTTTAATAATTTTTTCTGAAGTATTAGCTGGATACTTTACGATAATGTACATTTGCCATTTTTGGAAGAAAATCGGCACAAACGGCGTCAGAATAGAAATTTCCCAGTTAACCCTTTGTTTTTTTATCCAGCTAGATATTTCATGATAAAGCCAGTTGGTTTGACTGAGGCAGACTTTCTTCTCTTTATTTTGGTAAATAAGCTTAATAATTTGATAAAATGGCGGATAATTAAAGCTTTGGCGGGACTCTAATTCTTTTTGATAGATTTTTTCATATTTTTGACGAGCCATATTTTGAATAGCTAGATTTTCCGGTGTATAAGTTTGGATAATAATTTCTGAAGCAGGCGAGAGAAAAGGAAATTTGGCCAGCAGTTGAAATGTCCTGATAGTTGATTGAAAATCCGGCAAATATAAGAATGTGTCAGCCGAGACAACGCCGATCAGCTTAATCCTTTCAAAATCAAGATATTTTAAGGCATATTCTGTGCCAATGATAATATCTGTTTTTTGGAAATCTATAGCATGTCCAATGTCTTTATCGATCCGTATAACCTTGGCCTTCGGGTATAATTTTTTAATCTCAGATTCTACTTTTTGTGTGCCCAGTCCTGATAGCTTAAGATTAACGCCATGGCACTTTGGGCAGAAAGGCGGCATTTCTGATTTCAAATGACAATGATGACAATATAAGAAGCTCGTGGCACGTCGCTTGTCGCACGTCGCACTTTGACTAGGGTTTGCTTCATGATAAATCATTGGTAGTTGACAATTTTTGCATTTAGCGACTTCGCCGCACTCGCGGCAAATGACTGAAGAGCCATAGCCGCGGCGATTGATAAAAAGTAATATTTTTTCTTTTTTTTTCAATTTTTCCTTGACGACATCAATTAGTCTGTCAGAGAAAATGGAATAATTTCTTTTTTTTCTTTCCTCGCGCATGTCAACCAGATCAATGGTTGATTTACTGTCCAGTTCACTTTGTAATAACTGACACTGGCTATTTTTGATTTGTTGGTAGTTTTCCACACTTGGCGCATGGCTGGCCATTAAGATTTTTGCTTGATGTAGTTCCGCCAGCCTGAGTGCCGTATCGCGGCTGTGAAAGCGCGGGTTTTGCTCTGATTGTTTGTGATTTTGGTCTTCTTCCTGGTCAAAAATGATTAAATTTAGCTTCTGAAAAGGCGCGAACAAAGCCAGCTTAGTACCGATAATGATTTTTGCCTGATTATTTAAAACTTTTTGCCAGTTATCATAGAATTGATTTTTATTTAACTGGCTGGTGAAAACAGCTACTTCTTTTTGTTTTTTTGAGGGTAAAAGTTTAAGATAAAAATCCAAATCAGAAATTTCCGGGATAACAATCAAAATGTTCTGTTTGACTCTCTTGAGTAACCAGTAAAAAAAGACTTTTTTTTCCTCCAAAGTTTTTGGCCAGAAGAAAAACTTTTGTTTTTTTGAAGAACTGACTTTGTAAATTAAATTGGAAATTTCCATGGGCAGCTTTGGCTGGGAAACAGGGGATTGACTGAATGTTTTGATTTTTTCACTTTTTCGTTTTGGCACAGCCGGCAAAATAGTTTTAATAACTGTTCCCAGTGAAACAAAATAATATTGAGCTATCCATTCAGCCAGTTTGATTTGCGTTTCCGTTAAAATTGGTTGTTGGTCAAGAATTTTAGCTATTTCCTTGATTTTCTTGCCTGCAATCGGTTCTTTTTTTATTTTAATGACCACGCCTTCTAAATTTCCCTTACGAAAGGGGATACTGACTAATTGTCCAATTTTTATTTGGTTAGCCAAAACATCAGGGACTTTGTAATCAAAAATCCCCATGTTTTTCGGGAAGCGTTGGGATAGAATTACTTCGCAGAACATTGGATTAAGAGTATATATTAGCCAAATTTAAGCTTGTGGATATCTAAGGCTTGACAAGATATATAAAAAGTATATACTTATATTAGAATCACGACGAAAGAGCATCTCTTTGGGTTTTGTCCCGAGGCGGTGCTTTTTCATTTATGGTAAGCCAATTTTTGTTTTAGATTATTCATAAAAACGATTTTTTCACGAGCAGCTTTTCTTAGTAAAATTGAACATTTATCTTTATTTGGACTTATTACTTTTTCTAACTTTTTCTTATTGTATAAATAATTAACTAAACAATAAAAGTCGCCGTCACTAGTAACGATGATGGCTTGATTGTATTCATTATAATCAATCATTGTTTGCAAGACTAGTTCTGCATCGACGTTGCCTTTCACGTCCCCATCTTTATCTTTAAGTACCGGTTTAAATACTAAAACATAACCGTTTTCCTGAAGTGATTTATATAAATTCTGATTTTCGGGTAAATAGCCAATAAAAAGATACGCTTTTTTGGCACTATATTTTTCTTTGAGATATATTCTAAAACGTTTAAAGTCCAATTTCCATCCCTGTTCCTGAACGCCAAGATTGACGTTTTGGCTGTCAATGAATGCATAATTGTTTTCTTTCTTTTTCATAACTCAATTTTAACACTTTTTTAAAAAGTAATAAATCCCCATGTTTTTCGGGAAGCGTTGGGAGAGAATTATTTCGGCGAACACGATTTTAATTTATAATTTTTATCCTAAAAAGTATTCAGCTTTTAATAGTTCCTTGACGGCATAAGCCGGAAAACCAGTGAAGGCATTTTTGTGGTCCATTTGCGATTGATGAATTTTTAAGGCACGCTTTTTGATTTGGCCATCAATAACTATTTTCATGTTTGGATTTTTATAGATAATTGATTTGATATAATGGCCAGCCTTTCTTCTTGTCGCCAGCCACTTTAAAGCTTTTTTGGTGATAGAAGGTGGCAAAGTCACTGCCACAAAGGGAATTCGCAATTTTTCGGCTATTTGGCGAGCTACTTGTCCAGCAGTAATGTGGTCAAGGTGTCCGGAAATACCGTCTGGGCCAAAACTAATAATCACCTCCGGCTGGTGTTTGTTAGCAATAGCCAATCCTTTTTTAAAGATAATTTTCTGATAGTTTCTAAGCTTTCCATCTGGTAAGGCAAGATTGAGAACTGGTTTAATATGGAGAAATTTCCCTGCCCTTCTTAATTCTTTGGCCCTTAATTTTTTAAGCTGGCTAATGGTGAAAGGTTTTTTTAGATGCGAACGGCCTTTTTCGCCCCAGGAGGCGCATAAAAGCATGTTTTGGCCACCCATTTGATAATTCTTATAAATGGTGCCGGCGGCCATATAACTTTCATCGTCTGGATGAGCGGTGATAAAAAATAATTTTTTGCCTAAAAAGTTTTTCATAAACAAATCTATTTATGCCTCTCAACAGTAAATCTAAAAATCATCAATTTATCATTGGAAGGATTGATGTCGCCTTTTCGGCAGCAGATAGAAATTTGTTCATTCACAGTTTCTACGCCAATGTCAGGTAAAAGCAAGCCAGCGCGGCCGTCAGCTGTTTTGACAATGACGCCGTATTTTTTTGGGTCAAGCTCTTTAACATCTTTCACTGGCGCTGGCTCTGATAAAACATCCACGTTGATTTCTAGATCAGCCAGCTCTTTTTCTGTCAAAGGCATAAAACGCGGGTCGCGCGTCGCTGAAGAGATGGCGTTTTCTATAATTTCTGCAGCAATGTTTTCCTGCGTTGGCAAAAAAGTACCAATACAGCCGTGCAGGGAATGGTCTGTTTTTTTGTGCAAAGAAACAAAAACACCGGCTTTTTTCTCCAGCAGTTCTTTTGGCAAATCAGCGGGCGGCTGGATTTTTTTGCCGTTTTTGATATAGGTTTCAATTGTTTGTTTGGCGAGTTGTACGTAGGCGTCCATAAACTTATTGTATCATTTTTTAGGTAAAGAAAAAAGCCATCAAAAGATGGCTTAATCACATTATTTATAAAATTATTCTTTTGACCAAATAACTTTAAAGGACTCGTAAGAAAATATCGTTCAAGAAAAGCTAGAATTTATCCTAAATATTCCTTCAAGGCCGGTGAGTTAGTAGAAATAGATATCAAATATGTCCCCAAAAAGCTTAAAGGGAAG